>Ga0209541_10014737_pt1 | contig 11754 bp, 14 predicted proteins | sample RifCSPlowO2_01_FD_184027 | JGI IMG/M metagenome (GOLD analysis project Ga0209541, IMG submission 184027) | Groundwater microbial communities from Rifle, Colorado - Rifle CSP2_plank lowO2_0.1 (SPAdes) (version 2) | ecosystem: Environmental > Aquatic > Deep subsurface > Groundwater | place...
ATTAGTTTTTTCTTTAATACAATTTCGTCCTTTCTTTGAATTTTCCCATAAATAAATTTATGATCCTTTCGCAGGTTTTTCACAAATTTACTTAAATCTCCAATAAGTAAAAGGTCGTAATCCCTTTGGGGTAATGGTTCCTTAAATAAATCATAGTAAATTACATTTCTAGCGGCCCCGCCAATAACATAAACTTTTATCTTGGGCGGAATGGAGGCAATAACTTCCTTTAGAATTTCAGCAGTTCTGCCTTCTAAGGTAAAAAGTCGAAAGTTGTTATTTAGAGTCTTTTCCATAAACTATTTTAATAAATCGTCTACGGATTTCAAGTTTTTCTTTAACGGTAAATTCTTTCAATTCATTAAAGAATCAAAAGATTAATCGCTGATAAACAGACTGTGAAAAACGATAAAAAGAATCACAAATAACCCTAAAAGAATAGATAGGAGAATAGATAGGAGAATCAATCGGAGGTATTTATAAATATTCTTTTATAATTCCATAAACAGCAACTTTCTCTTTATTTCTTTTTGCCCACCAAATATCTCCGTATGACCAATGCCAATATTCTTTTGGATAATTGGATAAGCCGGCTTTTTTTAGCGCGTAAAACATTATTTCTCTATTTTTTTGAATGCGCCTTGGTAGTTTTGGTTGAAATGATTTAGCGTTTTCTTGGTATGTTAATTTTGAACTTTTCATTGAAACTTTCCTATTGTTTTTCCATAATCTTAAGTCTACAGCTCCGCCAGTCATATGGCCAGAAGAATATTTACCATCTGACGGGGCAACATATTTTTCTACTTCTTTGATTATTTTTCCCCTAGACCAATTAGGGTGCTTTTTAGAAAAACTTTTTATAAACTGCTTTATTATTTTTTCTTGAACATATTGAGGCCGCCAAGCGTCTCTTATAATAAATGTTGTATTGTCCGGCAAATTATCCTTTGCGCGACAAACCATTTCAGCCACTGTTTTTCTTAAATAAGCTGTTTTTTCTCTTCTCGTTCGCTCTTTTCCTAAATCAATTATTAAATCCGGACATAGCTTTTTTATGTCAACCAATGGTTCATTGCATTCTTTAATTTGTATCATAAAAATATTTCTTAAAATAGAGCTTCACCATAAAAAGCAAAGAGCTTTCCGCTCTTCAATGCCCAAATCTGATTACCCCAGTCGAAATGCCACCACTCATCTTCGTCTAGTGTAAAACCCTCCATTAGCATTGCATCGCGTAACGTCTTTCTATTTTGAGTTATGTCTGGTTTACTTCTGTAAATTTCGAAGAAAAAAGGTCCTGCCTCAGGCCCGAAAAAATCAAATTCTGTTCCCATTTTTAATTCGACTCCGTTTTCATCAACTAAGGTTAGATCAATCGCGCCCCCTGTAGAATGTGGAGGAATTCGTTCTGTTTGGTAAGGAGGTGAAACAAATTTTCCAACTTCGAGTTTCAGTTTTTCGTCATCCCAATTCGGTTGGACTGTCTTTAGATTTTTCCAGTATTTTTGATAAATGTTATTTTGTACATCTCTAGAACGGAAGGCGTCCCCTATTTTAAAACGGTGACCTTTGAGTTTGCTTTGCGCTTTTAAAAGTTTTTGTGCGGTTTCTTTTCTTAAAAACATTCTCGAATCAGTAGAAAGCCCTTGTTGAAAATACTTAGGCTCAAGAATAAAGCCCAATGTGCTTAAATCAACCATTGATTCATTGTTTTCTCTAATTTCAACTGATGTGTATTTGACTAGAGTCATATTTTGATTTTAGTTTAGTTCTGATTTTCTTTCAATTTTAACTAACTTATTTTTACACGAAGTGTTTTTCTAGATTTTTAGGTTTGAATATAAGAAATTTTGTATCTAAATTAAAATTTAGACAAAAATTCATACGGAGGAGACAGGACTCGAACCTGCAAGGGCTTTGAAACCCGCTGGTACTCCAAACCAGTGCCTTACCAATTAGGCGTACTCCTCCAAATAAACATATTTTAATCTTTTATACTTATATCAATTCTTTAAATCAAGCAATCGGTTCCTCAATAAAAAATCTTTTATTTTTAAAAACATTTTCTCGTGGCCTTTTGAATTCGGGTGAAGACCGTCTTTTTTATCCAAATCGTCTTTATTAAACAAGTCAATCATTTTAATAAAGAAAACTTTATTTTCCTCGCAAAAAGATTCTACGGCTTCATTATATTTAGAAATATTATCATTGGCAAAATATTCTTCCTTACTCCAAATAGTCGGCGCTGTTTTTAATTCATCTACCTTGGTTAAACCAATAAAGATAATCTTTTCCGTAAATTCTTTTGACTGCTCTAATAATGCTTTTAAGTTTTTCTTAAATTTACCTAAGCTTACTCTGGGGTTGTCTTTGGAAATTAAATACCTGGAATCATTTATGCCAACGCTAAAAATTATCAAATCAATGGGGCTTTCCGCTGTTCTTGCTTTTGCTTCGTTTTTAAAACGAGATAATAAATGTTCGCTGGTGTTTCCGCCAATGCTTAAATTATACAACCAAATTTCTTGGCCTTGTGATTCAAAATAATTTCTTAAACGATTTGGCCACCCTCCTTTTTCTCGGTCCCAAGCGCCATAAGTTATACTGGCGCCAAAAATACAAATAGTGCTCATAATAAATTGTTTCCTTTTTACACTATTTAATAATGCTTCCTTTAAAATCTCTGCCGGCTAATAAATTGTTGAAATTCTTAAGATTTTTGCCATTGATTATAATTGCTTTTATCCCCTTTTCTTTTGCCAAACGCGCTCCAACCGGATCCACCGGCGCGTGAATGCCCGGTTTCCATTTTCTTGGAATTAATTTCTGATAATCAGTCCATGTTAAAGAAATCAGCGGCTTTGCGTTTTTATGAATATGATTGTCTTTAGTGTAAACATAAGCCGGTTTGCCGGCGATTATTACTTCTGGAATTTTAAAATCCTCGGCTAAGGCAATGCCAATATAATCCGTTGACCAGCCGGGCCGCGAGCCGGAAGCGATTGTTATGGGATACTCTAACTTATCTATTTTATAACGATTGTCAATTACCATTGGATCAGCCAAATCCCGAAAAATTGTTCTTAAAAGGTGCGCGTTTGAACGAGTGGCGTGAATGCCCAGCCAATCTTTGTCTTCGTCTGTGACTGAAACGATTTTTTCAGCCGCCTCCTGATAAACGCGGCTCAATCGTCCCCCGCCGGTCACTATAATAAATTGCTTGTGTTTAATCCAGTTATTTATAAACGCTCTAAACTTTTTTAAAAATTTCCAATCAATTTCATCTGGAAAAATAATTGAACCGCCAAGAATAATAATCGCGGTTTTTTTGAAAGCGTATTTCATAAATCTTTTCTTAAATCCGACTAAACATTCATTCCCCTTAACGCATTTATCCTTTCTTCTATTGGCGGATGGGTCATAAAAAGTTTGGAAACCTTTCTGCCTCTAAAAGGATTAGTTATATAAAGATGGGCCGTGGCTTTGTTGGCGACCCGCAAGGGAGTTTGGTCTCCTGAAATTTTCTCTAAAGCATTAGCCAGTCCTTCAGGATAACGGGTGAGTAAAGCGCCGCTTGCGTCAGCTAAAAATTCTCTTTTTCTAGAAATTGCTAATTGGATAAGCATGGCGATAAATGGAGATAAAATAGCTAAGGCAATACCAATAACCAGCATAATTAACTGAATTTGTCCGCCGCCTTCCCGGCTGTCCCGCCGCCGACCTGAAAACCAAGTCCAGCGTAAAAACCAATCTGAAATTAAAGCAACCAAGCCGATTAAAATAACCACTACGGTCTGAAGAAGCATATCGCGATTGCCGATATGACTCAACTCATGAGCTATCACTCCCTCAAGTTCCGCGCGCTCTAACTTTTCTAAAAGACCTCGAGTCACAGCCACTACAGCGTGTTCCGGGTTTCGTCCGGTGGCAAAAGCGTTAAGAGCCGTCTCATCAATAATATAAATTTTAGGCAAAGGAAGTCCGGCCGTAATGCAAAGATTTTCCACTAAGCGATAAAGCTCCGGATTGTCTTCTTTTTCAATTTCTTTGGCTCGACTGATGGCTAAAATAATTTTATCTGAATACCAATAAGAAATAAAACTCATTAAAGAACTAAAAATCACGGCGAAAACCAAAATTGCCGGGCTGTTAAATTGGTAAGAAAACACCCAGCCGAGCGCGATAATAAAAATCAAAAAAGCCGTAATTAAAATCCAGGTCTTTCTGATATTTTTATCTTTTTGGGTGTAGAGAGTCATTTAAAAACTCACTTTGACCGGTTCTCGCGCTGCTTCTTCCTCAATCTCAAAAAATTCTCTTTTCTTAAAACCGAACATTTCGGCCATTAGATTATTCGGGAAAGTTTCGATTTTAATGTTCAAATCCCTGACATTGCCGTTGTAAAACCGGCGGGCCGCCTGAATTTTATTTTCTGTGTCGGACAATTCCCGCTGAAGCTCCAAAAAATTCTCGTTGGCTTTTAAGTCCGGATAATTCTCGGCCACGGCAAAAAGCGACTTTAAAGCGCCGGCCAGCATATTTTCCGCTTTGCCGTGCTCTTCCATTGTTTGAGCGCCCATAGCCGCGGTTCTGGCTTGAGTTACTTTTTCAAAAAGCTCTCTTTCGTGGCTGGCATATCCCTTTACGGTTTCCACTAAATTTGGAATCAGATCATAGCGCCTTTTTAATTGAACATCTATGTCTGACCAGGCCTCGTCTGTTCTGTTTCTTAACTTGATCAAACCGTTATAAACGGCTATCAGCCAAAAAACAATTAAGACGATTAGACCAATAATGACCCATAAATATATGGACATATTTTTTGTCTCCTTTCAACTTTATTATACTATGTTTCTCAAAATAAGCAATAAAAAAACGGGTGGTATTAATTTTTTACTAAAACCAAAAACACCCCGAAGATTAGGGGTGTTTTTCCTAAAGAGAGTTCAGATAAATATTTAATAATCCATTCCGCCGCCCATGCCTCCCATACCCGACATTGAACCGGCTTGACCGCCTTTCTTTTCAGGCAAATCAGTCACAACTGCTTCAGTTGTCAGAAGCATGGCCGCGGCCGAAGCGGCATTCTGAAGAGCCAAACGGACAACTTTAACCGGATCAATAATGCCCGCTTCAACCAAATCTTCGTAGTCATTAACAGCCGCGTTATAGCCGTAGTTGCCGCTCTTGGATTTTACTTGAGCAGCCACTACCGCGCCGTCCTGACCGGAGTTATGGGCAATCTGCCTTAATGGCTCTTCCAAAGCCCGTTTCAAAATTAAGAGACCAGTTTTCTCGTCGCCTTTGGCTTTTACTTCGTCTAAATTCTTTAAAGCTCTGATTAGAGCTACGCCGCCACCCGGCACAATGCCTTCGGCCACTGCCGCTCTTGTGGCGGCCAAAGCGTCTTCAATCTTGTGCTGTTTGTGCTTTTGTTCAACTTCAGTGGCCGCGCCGACTTTAATCACCGCCACGCCGCCGGCCATTTTGGCTAATCTCTCCTGAAGTTTTTCCTTGTCAAAATCAGAATCGCTTCGCTCAATTTCTCTTTTAATTTGATTAACCCGACCTTCAATTTTGGACTTCTGTCCTTTGCCTTCCACGATAGTGGTATTTTCCTTGGCCGCAATAACTTTTCTGGCCCGGCCAAGCATTTTTAAATCAACGTTTTCCAGCTTTAAGCCGACTTCTTCTGTAATCATCTGTCCGCCGGTTAAAACCGCGATATCCTCAAGCATTTCTTTTCGTCTGTCGCCAAAGCCGGGCGCTTTAATAGCCAAACCGTTAAAAACGCCTCGTAATTTATTAACAACCAAAGTGGCCAAGGCCTCGCCGTCCAGATCTTCAGCAATAATCACCAAATCTTTTTTGCCGGCCTGGGTTAATTTTTCTAAAAGAGGCAGGATTTCTTTAATGCCTGAAATTTTTTTGTCAGTAATTAAAATATAAGGGTCTTCGTATTCGGCTTCCATTTTCTCGGCATTGGTAATCATATAGGGAGAAATATAACCTTTATCAAACTGCATTCCTTCAACAATTTCCTTGGACAGTCCGAAAGTCTGCGATTCTTCAACGGTTATAACTCCTTCATTTCCCACCTCCTGCATTACTTCGGCAATCAACTGACCGATTTCTGAACTCTCGGCCGAGATAGTGGCTACTTGGGCAATCTCTGATTTACCGGCTACCGGCTTGGCAATTTTCTTTAAAGTGGCCACCACGGATTCAACTCCTTTTTCAATGCCCTTTTTAATGGCCAACGGATTAGCTCCGGCCGCTACGTTTCTCAATCCTTGCGTGATAATCGCCTGGGCCAAAACAGTGGCTGTGGTGGTTCCGTCGCCTGCCAAGTCATTGGTTTTTGTCGCCACTTCTTTGATAATTTCCGCGCCGATATTTTCAAACTTGTCTTCCAGCTCAATCTCTTTAGCAATAGTAACTCCGTCGTTAGTAATAGTCGGCGAGCCAAAACCTTTGTCCAAAACGACATTTCTGCCTTTTGGTCCTAAAGTGACTTTTACCGCGTTGGCTAATTTATCCACCCCCCGTTTCAGACGCCTTCGCGCCCGTTCGTTATATTTTATTTGTTTTGCCATAATTTTTATAAATTCGAAATACGAAGCACGAAATTCGAAACAATACCTAAATCAAAATGTTTTAGTTATTTGAATTTAAAATTTTGAATTTGTTTCGGATTTCGGATTTCGGATTTCGGATTTTGAGCAATTCTTGAGTTTACTCAAGAATTGCGAGTATGTCTTCCTCCTTGGCGATTAAATATTCTTTATCATCAATCTTAACTTCATTAGGTCCGTATTTGGTAAAAAGCACCATATCGCCTTTTTTAATTTCCATTGGCTTTCTCTGGCCGTTTTTTAAAATCCGGCCCGGACCAATTGCAATCACCTTTCCCTGCTCCGGTCTTTCTTTATCAGCCGTCTCCGGCAGAATAATGCCGGACTTGGTTTTTTCTTCAACCGAGATTGGTTCAATCACCACCCGGTCGGCTAAAGGTTGAATCTTCATAATTAAAAGTTAGAGATGTTTGATCACTCGGTTGCTTCAAGCAACCTCGCTTGTTGGAGATGTTAGAAATGAAATAACAATTCTAACAAGCGAAGCGATCCAACAACTCCAATAATTCTAAAGCTTTATTCTATCTTATTCTAAAAAGTAAATTTTTGTCAACCCCGCACCTATCGAGGATGGGCAAATTTATAAAATAAATTTGCCGATATTAAAAATTAATCCTCGATAGGTGCGGGGTCAAGCCCTTTCTTTCTATTTCTAACAACTAAATAAAAAATTAAAACGCCAAAACCAGCCGTCAAAGAAGCCAGTCCTAAATTAACCAAAAGAGCGTGGGAGCCGACCGGCGCGGTTATTTCTTTCGCTTTCGCGACCGGGACCATAATCTCATTCGCTTTGCTAATTTGCCCCGTGGTCAAAGTCGTTTTTAGCAAACTTCGGGATTGAGCGGACACTAAATATTTAGTTCTTTGCCGGCCGTCGCCGTAGCTTAAAACAGCTTTATTGATTAAAACAGTTCCGTCTTTTGTCTCGTCATCAACTCTCAACTTAAGAAATATAGTCTGACTGGCGCCCGGGACAAAATCCGGCAAACTGTACTCAATTTTACTCCGACTAAGATTTGAAGCGTGAAAAGAAGTGCTTTCAAGAGAAGTTCCTTTTGGGAAAGAATCTTCCAGTTCCATATCATAAGCGGTCCAGTGACCGACGTTTCTGAAATAAATCGCGTAGTTTAAAAAATCTCCTGGCCGCGCTTGTTCTTTATCAACGCTCATAGTCATCTCCATCATGGGAAAATCCTGCGGACTCTGACTAAAAGAAAAAACCGGCCAAATCAAAAACATTCCCCCGACCGCTCCTAAAATAATTATTTTAAAAATATTATTTTTCATATTAATTTTGCCTTAATCACTAATCTTTTTAAAGTTGTGCCCGGAGGCCAGCAAGTGATAAGAGTCAAATCAGTTTCATCGGGCATAACTTTTATTGATTTAGAGGCAACGACCTTTATTTCTTCCACTTGATAAGAATAGCGCTTCTGGTTATAGAAAATAATTATCGTATCGCCGCCAGTTAATTTGTCCAAATGAGAAAAAATCTCCGTGTAAGGCGAATTTTCCCAAAAATAACCGGAGCTATGGCCCACTAAAGCCATATTTCTCTTTTCTCCGGGGTAGCCGGTTTCCGGCCAATGAACTATACCTTGTTCTAAAGTTTGGCTTATGTCTTCTTTTTCTTCGCTCCGGCTGAAAATAATCGGGGTTCTTAAGTTAAGTTTTGGGATAAAAATAGAATGAGGGCTTAAAACAGCTTCCCCGCTTAGGGGTAATTTTCCATAAGTCCATTTGCCGGCATTGGCTCCGGACCAGAAAAAAGACCAGCTCAAAAAAATAAAGCCGGCTGAAAAAAGAATCAGCCAAATAATAAAGAAAGAGTGAATATTTCGGATACTCATAACGCTCAATCATTACCATATTTACCCCTTAGTTGTCAACCCCGCACCTATTGAGGATGGGCAAATTCATAAAATGAATTTGCCGATATTAAAAATTAATCCTCGATAGGTGCGGGGTCAACCCTAAAGCCACGGCTTTAGTGATTCTAGTGCTAACTAATGATTTCTTGCTCGGTCTGACTTTAATCTTATCAATATCTTTTAGCCCAATTTTATTCTTTTTCAAAAACTTATCAATCTCAATCAAAAGCGTCTCGTCCAGCTGGTATAAACCCGGCCAACTATGTTCGGCTATAATTTTTCCGCCTTTTTTAAGAATCAAAGCTGGCTCTTGAGATATATCAATAATTAAAATCATTACTTTAAAATACCTCGTTATTTAACTTTTAGTCAACTCCGCACCAAATTCTAGCGGTTTTTCAGCCAAATTTTATAATAAGAGACTATCACGGACAACAAAATCCTTTATCTTTTAAAATCCCTATTTGGTGTCGGGGTCAAGTTATGCTAAGCTGACTACAATGAAAACCTATTCAAATTATCTTGAGGAAAAATTGGAAAAAAAAGTTAAACGCCGGGAAAAACGCAAAAAACCAAAAATGAAAGTTTCGGGAAAAAGTGTTTTAAAGTTAAGAGAAATAATAAGAAAAAGAAAAAGTTCTAGATATTGAGTTTGACTAATATTTAGCTCTATGCTACCCTTTTATTATGCGATTTATTGTTCAGATATTGACTAACGGCTTGGCTATTTTTTTGGCGGCATACCTTGTGCCGGGCATTGTTTTTACCGGTGACATCTTGACTTTATTAATCGCCGGATTAATCTTAGGATTAATCAATTTTTTTATTAAGCCGATTTTAAAACTGATTTCCGCCCCTTTGATTATCCTGACTTTGGGATTTTTCACGCTCGTTATCAATATGGGACTTCTATGGATTTTGGATTATTTAGTCAAAGAACTGACCATTACCGGCCTTTGGACATTTTTTTGGGGGGCTCTCGTAATTTCGGCCGTCAATGTCTTTGTCGGATTGACTATTAAAAGAAAAGTTTAATTTATAGTTTAATACTCTTTAATTTTAAAAATTATGGAATCAATGCTTGGCATCTCGCAAATTATTATTTCCATAGCTTTAATTACAACTATTCTCTTACAGCAGCGCGGCGCCGGCGGCTCGGCTATTTTGGGCGGAGGCGGAGGCGGCGGAGACTACTATACCAAAAGAGGTTTTGAAAAAATTCTTTTTATTTCCACGATTATTTTGTCTGCTTTATTTATTCTTACTGCTTTTGTTAATCTATTGATATAAATGTCATCTTTCTCTAATTTAATAGAGAGGTCTCGGAATTTTCAATGGCCAAAAAGAAAACAATGGGCCCATTTGCCAAAGATACTTTCACCCAAAGAACGTTGGCTGGTTTTGGGATTGTTTTTCGTTATTCTCTTTTCTTTAATGTCTTTAGCCGTTAAAGATTATCTTGATAAGACCGAAGCCCTGCCCGATTACGGCGGCACATATGAAGAAGGCATAATTGGCCAGCCTCGTTTTCTTAATCCGGTTCTTGCCCAAATCAATGACGCGGACAGGGACTTGACCCAGATTATTTTTTCCAGCCTCTTAAAACACGACGGCCGAGGCAATCTTATTCCGGATTTGGCTAAAAATTACGAAATTAAAGAAAACGGCTTAGTCTATGAATTCTTTTTAAAAGAAAATATTAAATGGCATGACGGAGAAACCTTAACCGCCGACGATATTGTCTTTACCATCAATACTATTCAAAATCCTGAATATAAAAGCCCTTTAAGAATTAATTGGAACGGAGTAAAAGTAGAAAAAATTGACGACTATGCGGTGCGTTTTAAACTGAATAATATCTACGCGCCCTTTCTTCATAACATGACGGTCGGAATCCTGCCCAAACATCTCTGGGCCGGCATTTCGGCTCAAAATTTCCATCTGGCGCAATATAATCATGAGCCGGTCGGCTCCGGCCCTTATAAATTCAAAGAACTCAAACAAAATAAATCAGGAGTGATTCAATCTATTGAACTGAAAAAAAATAAGGACTTCTATTTAAAAGACCCTTACATAGAGAATTTAATCTTTGAATTTTTCCAAAACGAGGAAACGGCTATTCAGGCGCTGAATAAAAAACAAGTAGACGGCCTGAATTTCTTCTCGGCCGCTCAACAATCAAAAATTCAAAATAAAAGCGCAAACATTTATAGAATCAACCTGCCTCGTTATTACGCTGTTTTCTTTAATCAGACAAAAACTAAAGTTCTCTCTGATAAAACAGCCCGTCTGGCCTTGGCTTACGCCACTGATAAAAAAGAAATTATTGAGAAAATTTTAAACAATGAAGGCCTGATCGCTGATTCCCCTCTCTTGCCTAATTCTTTGGGCTATACGAAAGAAATTAAAATCTATGATTTTGCTCCAGAACACGCCAAGAATATTTTAAGGGCCGACGGCTGGAAAGATACGGACGGAGACGGAATTTTAGAGAAGAAGATTAACAACGAAAATTTGAAATTTGAAATCACTCTAGTCACCGCTGATTGGCCGGAACTCATAAAAGCGGCAAATCTTATTAAGGAGCAGTGGGGAAAAATCGGCGCTAAAATCAACCTTGAAATAGCCGGACTCGGAGCTATTCAGGAAGATTACATCAGACCGCGCGAGTACCAAGCTATTCTTTTCGGCGAAGTTTTAGGCTCCGATCCAGACCCGTTTGCCTTCTGGCATTCTTCGCAAAAAAGAGACCCCGGCCTCAATCTAGCCTTGTACGATAATGAAAAAATTGATAAAGTGTTGGAAGAAGCGCGGCAGAACTTAGACAAAAAAATAAGAATTGAAAAATACGAGGAGTTTCAGAAATTATTGGTTGACGATGTGCCGGCTGTTTTTCTTTACAGCCCCGCTTATCTTTATCCGGTTAATAAAAAAGTCAAAGGCGTTTCTTTGGAAAACTTACCCCTTCCCTCTTACCGATTCTCCCAAATCGAGAATTGGTACATTAAAACAAAAAGGGTGGAAAAAAATAATCAACAATAACCAAACTGATACTTAAAAAGCCGAAGTGGTGAAACTGGCAAACACGCACGGTTCAGAACCGTGTGCCTTTACGGCTTGCGGGTTCAACTCCCGCCTTCGGCATTAACGAACAATAACACTTTTGTAAATTTCATTATGACAAAAACAACTCAAAATTTACGGATTATACCATTAGGCGGCTTGGAGGAAGTCGGCCGCAATATGAT
>Ga0209541_10014738_pt1 | contig 11754 bp, 12 predicted proteins | sample RifCSPlowO2_01_FD_184027 | JGI IMG/M metagenome (GOLD analysis project Ga0209541, IMG submission 184027) | Groundwater microbial communities from Rifle, Colorado - Rifle CSP2_plank lowO2_0.1 (SPAdes) (version 2) | ecosystem: Environmental > Aquatic > Deep subsurface > Groundwater | place...
ATGACTTTAACATTGGCATTTGACAATCGGTTGTAAAGTTCCTCCAGAAAACTGACGTCTTTTTCAATATTCGGAAAATAATAAAGGATTTCCGTATCGGTTACAAAGCCCTTTGATTTGCCGCGCTTAACAAGTTCTTCAATTAAAGATTCATCAAACTTAAATTTGGGCTTTTTAGAAGCTTTAATTTTCGGTTTTTTTTGAGATTTTTGAGGCTTGGAGATTTTTTTTCTTTTGGCTTTGGATTTCGCCATAAAAATAAAGCAATGAATTTACAAATTATGTATCAGCTTTGACACCCTGTCAAATTCTTCCAAAGCAACGGAAATTTCTTTTTCTTGGCCAACGCCTTTGGCGTTCTCGGTTTTTTTTATGAGTTCGGCCAATTCGCTTCTTTTTTCTTTAAGATATTCGGTTTTCAGCTGGCGCAAGAGTTCGTTGAGTTCGTTTTTTATTTTTTCTTCGTCAAGCGAAGATTCCGTTGACGAATGAAGCGAAATTAAATTTAATTTTTCCAATAACCTTTCTTCGTTTGGTTTTTGGCGGTTCTTTACGCTCTCAATTATCATTAAATAATCATTGGGCAGATAAACAAAATGGTCGCTAATTATTGATAAGAAATTTTCATTTAACATTAATAAGCCGATTAATCTTTCCGCTATCAAATCGCGTCTTGTCGGCGCGAATGTTTGTTTTATCGGCGCCAGTTGACGCAGAGCGTTTTCCGACAAGTTTGATTTTTTAAGCTGTGATAACTCTTCCAATAAAACATCTTCTTTAACGCCGATTTTTGATGAAAGTTCTTTAAGCCAGTGCGCTTGTTCTATGGCGCTCGCCAAATTTTTGATTTTTAATAAAACAATCCTGATATTTTTTTTAAATTCGCTAAGATTAATTTTTGTTGTAAGCTGTTGGTTGTTAGTTGTTAATTGTTTATTAAGATATCGGTCAAAATAAAATTCCATCGCTGATTTTGCCTCATCCAATAATTTTAGCAGTAGTCCGGGCGATTTTTGGATTATTTCCGCCGGGTCTTTGTAGTTTTCAATAACCAGCAATTTAACGCTGAAATCCTGCTGATTCGCCAAATCAATGCCGCGTTCCGCGGCTTTCAGACCGGCTTCGTCATTGTCAAAACAAAAAATTATTTCATCGGCTAAACGCTTTAAAACTTTTAAATGGTCGGCTGTTAAAGCGGTACCGGAAATTGCCACGGCGTTTTTAACGCCGTCTTGATAAGCCATTAAAAAGTCCATTTGCCCTTCTACCGCCACCGTTATTTTTTTTTCGCGGATATGATTTTTTGTTTTGTGGAAACCGTAAAGGATTTTTGATTTGTTGAATATCAATGTTTCCGGCGAGTTGACGTATTTTCCGGTTTCCGGAGTTTCAAATTGCGGAAGGATTCTTCCGGAAAAACCTATTGTTTTTCCGAAATTATTATAAATCGGAAACATGATTCTGTTTCTGAATCGGTCAATCAAATTACCGCGTTCATTTTTGAAAATTAATCCCGCTCTTTCAATATCAGCGGCTGAATAGCCTTTTTTTATTAAATAAACCGCCAAAGAATCCCATTTGTCCGGAGCCAGCCCCAGTTCAAATTCTTTAATGGTTTCCGGCTTCAATCCCCTATTGTCAAGATATTTATTCGCTTCTATATTTGTTTTTTCCGCCAGTTGGCTGATGAAAAATTCTTTTGCCGCTTCGTTGATTTCATACAAAACGCCGAATTGTTTTTGGTCAGCCGGCGAAATTCGTTTTAATTCCACTCCGGCTTTTTCCGCCAGAATTTTTAAGGCCTCGTGAAATTCCAAATTTTCATATTTCATCAGAAATTTGAAAATGTCTCCACCATCGGAACAGGCGCCGAAACAATGCCACGTTTGCCTTTCCGGAGAAATAATAAAAGAAGGCGTTTTTTCCTTGTGAAAGGGGCAAAGCGCTTTAAAATTTTTTCCAGCAGGTTGAATAGAAATATAAGAGCGAACAAATTCTGCTATATCTAATTTTTCTTTAATTTGTTCAACCGGAGTCATAAAATTTAATTTTCCGTTGATTCGTTTTCGTCAATTTCAACAAGCATGGCGTCCGCCGTTTTCTCGGCCAATTTTTCTATTTCGTCGTCTTTAAGAACAATTCCTTTTTCCAGGCAGGATTGCTTGATTGTTTCAAATAAATTTTCATTAAAGTTCAAATCCGCGAATTTTATAATTTCTTCGTTTTTATTTTTTATTAAATATTCTTTTATTTTTCGGCTTTCCGGCTCAATATGCATTTCCAGGGTTTTTTCGTCGGATAAAGGAGTTATTTCAATATCATAGGTTTGTTTTTTCGATTGTTCAAATTTTTCTTTTTCCATGTTTATTTTGCGGGATATATACACTAGATGCGACCGCGCCGATTGTATATACCAAGATTATGATTTTATTTAGATTAGATAAAAAATTTAACATCCAAATTCTCCTTTTTCGCAAGGGCTTGGAAGTCCGGAAATTTTCGGCGTTCCCGGTTCTTTGCCTTTGGCGATATAATCTTCCATTTTACTCGGAGTTTCTCCGTCGTGATTCCATAAATTCCAGAAATAACGCCATTCGTTCCAGCCGATTCCCAAATGTTTTGTGTAAATGCCGTTTTCCGCCAGCATTTTGCCGATTTTTCTGCCGGTCATGCACGGCATAGAATAGCAGTAAACAATAATTTCTTTGTTTTTGGCCGTTAATGCCCGGAATTCGCTTAAAATTCTTTTTTGTTCGTCGTAAGCCGAAGTGTTCGCGTCTTTGTACGCTGGAATATTTACAGCGGTGACAATGTGTTCTTTTTCGTATTCTTGAGCGCTTCTTAAATCAACCAGAATATAATCGTCAATTTCGCCTTTGCTCATTTTTTTGCGCAAACCATGAGGGCTGACATAAACCGCGTTTTCAATGTCGTAGAATTCTTTGATTAAGTCCTGTTCGCTTGGTTTTTGATAAGAAATAACGCCAAAAGCGGTTAAGGCGCCGATAGCCGAGCTGATTAAAATTGCGGCGATAATGACCGCCAAATTTGGATTCATTATCGTCTTATTTTATTGCTTATAAATTTGGCTGTCAATTTGCGATAAAATTGCCTGCTTAAATTCTTCATAACTTCCCGGCTGGATTTTTTTACCGTTTAAAAAGAATGTCGGCGTGCTATTGACGCTGGCTTTAATTCCGCTATTTAAATCATTGTCAATTTTTTCTTTTAGTTCTTTTGATTTTAAATCGTTTTTGAATTTATCAATGTCAAGTTTTAATTCTTCGGCATATTTTATAAAAATTTCTTCGGCTTTTGGCGCGTTGTTTTCCGCCCATTCCTTTTGATTTTCAAAAATTTTGTCGTGTATTTCCCAAAATTTTTCTTGTTGGCCGGCTGCTTCCGAAACCAAAGCCGCCAGTTTTGCGTTTTTGTGCTGGGATAAAGGAAAATGGCGGTAAGCGAAAACAGCTTTGTCTTGAAAATCCTCGGCTATTTGCTTGACTATCGGCGCGTAAACGGCGCAAGCCGGACATTGGAAATCGCTGTATTCAATCAAAATAACTTTGGCAATCGGATTGCCCTTGATTCGGTCCGAAGAAACTATCGCGTCAATCGGCAAAGTTTGACTTGGCGTTGAATCACCGCTGAATTTAATTGCCGCGAAAATAAAACCAACGATGATTAAAAAAATAATTAAGCCAAGAATAATTTTTTCAATTTTTCCTTTTTTTGCTTGCTCTGATTTTTTTCTTTCTTTTTCTTGCTTTTCCAATTCGTATTCTTGTTTTTTATTAGAATTATCAAACATTATTGCTCTTCCACAAACACCGGCTTGTCGCCGAGGGTTATGGTTATTCTGCCATTGCTCACGGATTTTGTTTCCGTATTGAAAGCGGTGGCATAATCCATTACTTCTTTTCCCGATTCGTATTTTGGCACAGCTTCGGTAATTTTGACTTGCTGTGAGTCGATGCCTGTTATTGTGATTGTCTTTCCCGCGCTGTTGTCGTTCCATGCGACCCAGATTGGTTTGCCGGATTTCGTGAATTTGTAGACATAGATGCCGTCTGATTCTGATTCCTGTATTGTCTGGATATTATTCCAGTCGCTTCCTTCCAGAACCTCAACCATTTTTTTATAGGTGTAGTAGGCGAGTTTTTTGACGCCGTAACCGAGATCGCCTTCGCCAATGCCATCGTAAATCAGGCCGGTATTGTCAAAAAAATCATTGTCATCTATAGGAGATGTGCCCTCTACCATCGCCCATGCCCAAAAAACCTTTTTAACTCCGAACGTTAAAGGATAAATAAAGTGCTTTATTAAATCTCCGGCCTGTTTTTTTTCCAATTGCTTTGGCATTGTCTTGCCCATATCAACTGGTTGACCAGAATATGTGCCTGTTTCAAGTATCCAAATTTCAGTATCACTATATACATATTCATCAAGCCCCTGGCGAATTATTTTATACATCATTTTTGAATTTAGATATTCTTTATTGCTACCGCCAAAAACATGAAAATCAAACACGTCAATATATTTGCCGTTTAATTTTTGTAGAATCGGTTTATAAAATTCGTTGAAAATATCTTTAGATTGCTCATTGCCCATTCCAACCATTCCTCCTATGACCAGTTTACAATCAGGACAAGTTGAATGAATCGTATTGCCTGCAAGCTCTAAAATCATTGCGTAATCATCTCTCGTGTCGCGCATCCATTCCATTGGCGAACCGGATAATTTATCATTCTGACCAAGCTGCCAGAAAGGAGGCTCATTGTCTATTTGCCAATACTTGATGGGGTTTTTCAACTCCGGCATGTCATCAATTCCATCTCCGTTATACCGCTCCACCAATTGTTTTACAAAATCTTGATATTCTCGTTCTGAAATGCGCAATTTGAATGTTCCCTTTTGCCTCGGGGTTTCAATGTTAGCAACAATGTTTATGCCATACGGTATGTCTTTATAACTAACATCCATTAATTTGGCATTCAACGGATATGACGCATATAGTCCCGGCCTTTCCCAGCCCACTCCGATATTGATAGCATCGTTATAATTAAATCCGCCAAAAGAAGGTTTTTCGTCTGGTTTCAGAAACGGCCGAGTTGCGCCAGTATGCATTCCGAACGGTGAATCTTGAATTGACTTTAATGATTGTTTTTGTTTTACTGCTTCTGATTCAGGTTCGGGCAAAGTGCCAATACCTTCTTTAGGCGGCTTAGGAAAAGCCGGTTTCTGCAAAACAAAAAACGCGCCGATGCCTGCGGTAATAATTCCCACGACAATAATTGGAATAATTAGCTTATTCATTTTATTTTTCTTCTATAAATACCGGCTTGTCGCCGAGGGTTATGGTTATTTTACCATTGCTCACGGATTTTGTTTCCGTATTGAAAGCAGTGTTATAGTCCGTCACATCTTTCCCCGATTCGTATTTCGGCACAGCTTCGGTGATTTTGACTTGCTGTGAGCCAATGCCGGTTATCGTGATTTGTTTTTCTTTTGCGTTATCATTCCAAGCGACCCAGATTTTTTTGCTGCCTTTTTGGAATTTGTAGATATAGACGCCGTCTGACTCCTGAATTGTCTGAATATTATTCCAGTCGCTTTCTTCAAGTGTTTCCGTCATCTTTTTATAGGTGTAGTAGGAGAGTTTTTTGACGCCCTTGCCTAAATCATTGCTGCCATTTCCGTCATAAATAAATCCGGTATGGTCAAAATATCCATCATTGCCTTTGAATCCTTCTATCAATCCAAAAGCAGGAAATATTTTTTCAATGCCCAGCGAAAGCGGATAAACAAAACGCTTCAAATAATCTGCGGCTTGCTGGGATTCTGTTTGATAAGGAAACATTTTTTCTCCGTTTAAAGTTTTATCCGATGGCTGGCCGCTGTAAGCTCCCATTTCCGTAACCCAAACAGAAGCATCGCTAAACCCATATTTTTCAAGAATTTTTTTAAGCTCAAAATAAACCGGCTTTATCAGCGCGTAATCGTCCTTTGCGTCTCCATACCAATGAAAATCAAAAATATCAAATCCATATCCGTTTAACTCCGCAAGATACGTCTCATAACTTCTGCCAAATTCATAAAAATAATCATCGGCATTACTTGCGAAACCAAGCGTTTTTGCGCCCAAAGTATCAATTGGCTGTGCAGCGCCACCGATAATTACCTTACATTGAGAACACGCGCTTTTTATGGCTTCATAAGTTATTTTTTGAAGTTTGGCGAAATCTTTTACTTGTCCGCGATTATTTGGTTCGTTTCCAACCTGCCAATATATTATATGGTTCTTTAGGTTTGGCATATCATCTTTGCCGTCGCCGTCATATCTTTCAACCGCGGCTTTCACAAATTTTAAATATTTTTCTTCATTAGTTGGCAAAAAAGAATTGGTAAGAGTATATTCACTTTCTTGTTTCATTCTAGGCGTAATATTTGCCATAATATTGATCTCTGACGGGACCGCGCCATAATATTTATCAAATGCGCTGAAGTCATAATCTTGACTATTTAAATCTTTTTGAACCGCCATCCATGCCAAATACATTGACGGCCTGTGCCATTTTATGCCCATATCAACCGCTTCGGAGTATTGATTATTTACAATAGCCGGATGCATCCCGAACGGTGAATCTTGAATTGACTTTAATGATTGTTCTTGTTTTACTGCTTCTGATACGGATTCGGGCAAAGTGCCAATACCTTCTTCAAACGGCTCAAGAAAAGCCGGTTTCTGCAAAACAAAATATCCGCCAATGCCGGCGGCGATAATTACAATTACAATTATTGGAATGATTAGTTTGTTCATAAGATTAAATCAGCGCGTTTTTTAATTTCTCCGCTTCGTGAATAAAAAAACCGCGCCATTGATTCGGTTTAATATCAGCAATCATGCGCGGAAAATCCATTGCTTCATTTGCTTTGAAAAATTGCGTGCCGAGCTGAAGCAAGTCAATATGCCAATCAAATTTCACGCGCGCCTTCGCGAGCAAATCCTCAATTTTATATCCTTGTTTTTCGCATAATACATATAAATCAATATAATCGCGCGCCGCGCAACGTTGATATATCGTAAAAAGTTTGTTAACGGCAATATCCATCGCGCTATCAATTCGCAGTCCGTCGTTATTAACTGGCTTATCAATCTGCAAGAAAGGGAAAAAGGTAAATTCTATTTTTAATTCATCGGCGCCATATTTCAAAAAATATAAATTGCGATTCATATTTTGCTGATATTGAAATGAGTCAAACTCGAGTTCTTTTTTAGATTGCTTTAAAAATACGTCTATGTTCAGCGGATCCACTTCATTAAAAGAAAAAAAATCTAAATCTTCCGAGTAGCGATGGCCAAAATAAAATCCGGCAAGCGCGGTTCCGCCCGTCAAATAAAATCGTTCGCAAAGCGCGTTATTTCCGGCGATAACGCGAAGAATGCGCTGTTGAATTTTTGTTAAAATATTAGGAAACATCGAGGATGTGGCGAAGATATTTGCGCCGGCTCGAATCTATCACGATTTTATCCCAATATTTTTCAAGAAGTTGCCGATTTAATTTTTCTCCTTGAAGACCAAAATTCACCATTTGTTCCAATTTCCAAATGGCGTATTGTTCAGGATTTTTTTCAAGTTCCGTAGTATCGGTTGACCAATTTCTCATTTAATAATTATATCATAAAATCACTTTTTATACAAAACTTCCGACATATATGTCGGGTGATTGTTGTTGTATTTATTCTTCCACAAACACCGGCTTGTCGCCGAGGGTTATGGTTATTTTACCATTACTTACGGGTTTTATCTCTGTATTGAATGCTGTGTTGTAATCCGTCACATCTTTTCCTGATTCGTATTTCGGCACAGCTTCGGTAATATTCACCTGCTGTGAGCCGATGCCTGTTATTGTGATTGTCTTTCCAGCGCTATTGTCGTTCCATGCGACCCAGATCGGCTTACTTTGTTTGGTGAATTTGTAGACATACACGCCGTCTGACTCCTGAATGGTCTGGATATTATTCCAGTCGCTTCCTTCAAGTGTTTCCGTCATCTTTTTGTAGGTGTAGTAGGAGAGTTTTTTGCTCGCGCTTCCACTGAAATTCGGATGCTTTATCAACCCGGCTCTGTTAAACATAAAATCAAACCAGGGGCCTTCGGTTAATTTGTTCCAAAATATTTTTGAAACGCCGTTGGCTAAACCAGAAACATAAATCTTTAAAAGCGCATCAGTTTGTTGCGCTTCGTTTATATTTTGATATTCGCTCGGCAACTTTCCAGTTTCTTTTTGACTCATTCCATCAGTAGTAAAAATCATGGTTTCCGTTGTCCAGATTTCAGCATTTTTATATCCATATTTATCAAGCAAATTTCTTGCGGATTTTATGCCATCTTCGTAAACAGAATAAAATAAATCGGGGGTTGAGCCGGCCGGAGCGAAAAAATGATAGTCAAAAACGTCAAAATATTTTTTGTTGTCTTTCCGCAACTCTTTCAATACCGGCTCAAAATATGTTGCTATTGATTTAGAATTCCCCTTCTCATCTATATTGATGCTTGAACCCAAAACAATTACGCAATCGCCGCAGGACTCCCTAATGGCGTCAGAGGTAGCGCGAACCAATTTAGCGTAATTTTGAGGAGTATCTTTCCAAAAAACTCCTCCATTAACTTCATTATGGATCTGCCAATATTTCACGGAGGGATAATCGCCAACTAATTTTTTTATAAATTCGGCGTAAGCGTTCAAATCGGTCGGCAAATAATATTCTCCTTTGGCTTCGCTGTATGCCGGCGAAATCGTAATTAAAAGATTGATATTATTATTGGAAGCTATCTTTACATAATTATCAAACATGCTGCGATATCCGTCTATATTTTTCTCTATCGCTCCCCAGGTCGCTCCTCCATTTCTGCCCGCGCCTCTGTCCCAATGAACGCCAAGGTCTTTATAAATTTTTTGGATTGCTGAAAAACCGCCGTAAGCGGAATAAATCTTTTTGGTGTTGGAATTATCAATATATTGGGCCAAAAAACCAAACGGCGAATCTTGAATTGATTTTAATGATTGCTTTTGTTTTACTGCTTCTGATACGGATTCGGGCAAAGTGCCAATACCTTCTTTAAACTGCTCTGGAAAAGCCGGTTTCTGAAAGATAAAAAACCCGCCAATGCCGGCGATAAGGATTACGGTAATAATAATTGGAATAATAAATTTGGTCATTTATTTAATTTTATCAAATTTTCGTAAAAAACTAAAATCCGCCCTTAGGCGGATTTTAGTTTTAATTGATTTATAATAAATAACGATTAAATCTTGCGTTTGTGATGATAATTAAAACGCAAGAAAACGCCACCACGGTTTCTTCGCGGAAATAACCTTGCCTGTTGAGGCATCTACTTTAGTTTCGAAACTCAATCGCACTGGAAACAGAGAGAATAACCTTGCTTGTTTTGTTCCTTCAACAATATATACCGGCTTTTCAGATTCTTCTTTGAGCTCGATTTTCTGCACCAAGTCCGCATTTGGCGTTTCAGAGGCCGAAACAGCATCTTCTGGCATAACATTGACTACTTTCTCACCTGCCGAGGTTTTCATAAACAGCTGGCGATCTTTGACAATTAGTTCATTGACATATTCAGCCGAAATGTTTGTCGACTCTAATATTCCGCCTTTACTGGGAGCGCCTCTTTTGCTACCCGCTTGCCACAAAGAAATGTTCTGTTGGCCTTCTTGCCCATCTGGTTTTATTACGCGAACCTCCGTTTGTGTTGATAGGTCAAATGAAACAGCGTCATCATTTCCACTATTTACAGGACATTCTGAACCAATGCAACTGCAAATTATTTTTCCTGGATAACTTGCTGTCAGTGTACATTGGGTACCGCCGGGGCATCGGTAATAATTGCAAGGATTTGGTTTTGCGCATCTTAAGCCAATGCCTGGAAAACCGTAACAACCAAGGTCGCCGGAGCAAGAATTTAAAGCGTCACAAAATTGATCGGTAATTTGCGGATATTTATTAACCTCCTGAGCGACCACTAAATTTGCCGTTCCAGTCAAAAAAACGGTCATTATAGCCGCGGCGAGCAGTAATTGAGTAGATTTTTTGTTCAAATTGAAATTGTTTATATTGATAATTTTAAGCTCTTCTTTGGCAAAATGCAAATTTGAGTATGTGAAATACAGTAGTTCCTTGCAAAAAGAAACAAGGCGGGAAAATTTTTCTTTGGCGGAAAATTCTTTTAACACCAAAGAGAGCGTCTAGTTATCCTCTTCTTCATTCCCCACTTCTCGTAGTCGCTCCTCTGCTTTACGAGCATCATCCTCGGCTTTTTCTTGCTCTTTTTCTAAACGCTTTGCATCTTTTTCAGCTTCTTCTTTCAATTTTTCTTCTTGCTCCTCTTTTGCCTCTCGTTCTTTTTCTTCCTGCTCTTCTTTAAGCTCTTCTTCTTTTTCTTTCGCGTCCTCTAAGTCTTCAACGGCTTCTTCCACGGAATCGAGATTTTTCTCGGCTTGCTTTGCCAAGCGCTTCGCCTCTTGAAAATTGCCGGCGGCCAGCGCGGCCCTTGCTTGGGCAAGAAGACTGTCAAATTTACCGAATGCTTCTGCTGGCACCGTAACATCTTCTTCGGCGGCTTCATCCAGTACTTCCTGCTTTTCTTTTTCAGCCTCTCTTATAGCTTTTTCGGCCTCCTCTTTAGCTTCCATTTCTTCTTCAAGTCGTTCTTCTTCTTGCTCTAACGCGTCTTCCGCTTCCTCTTCTTTCAATTCAAGGAGTTCTTTTTGAGCTTTTATCTGTCCCAGTTGTTGCATCAAGCTTTCAGCTTGGGCGGTATCGCCCACTCGTCTTGCCTCAAGGATTTTGCCCTTCAATTCTTTTTCTTGAGCTTCAAGGGCGCGCTCTTCGGCTTCGAATGCTTCCTCCAGCGCTGTTTTCGGAGCATCGAATTCGTCATCCAGTTCTTTTGCAAGCTGGCTCACATCCTTACCTTTTGCTTTTTGGTCTACAACTATTGTTGCGGCATTGGCAAGGTTCGCCTGAAGGCGACTTTGTGCTACCTCAAGACCCTTGGCCTCTACGCCTTTTGTTTCCAAAATCACTTTTATTTCTGCGATCCGTTCTGAAGCGAAAGTAATTTGGAGATGGGCTTTGCCTTCGGGATTAAAGGTGAAAAACTCGCGCAGGGCCTCGCCAAATTTATCGAGAAAGTAGAAATTGCTTTCGGGAGTGAGTCCCGCGTTCGGAAGTACGGCTTGATTCTGCGCAAAAACAGTACCGCCCCCAAGAACAAACAGGGTCATCAATGCAAACATGCTGAATATAAATGTTTTTTTCATAGGTTGCGTTGGTTAATTATTATGTTAATGATAGCAGAAGCTCGACCATGTTTCTACTCCCAAACTTATTTTACTAAATCTTCCATTGGAACACCTAACGCTTTGGCGATTTTTGCGACTGTCTGCACGCTTGGTTTGACGACTACATTACTCTCAATTTTTGTAAGTGTTGTGTGCTTTACGCCGGACTTTCTCACTAAATCATCTTGGGTCAAGCCAAGTTTATTTCGTGCTTTTTTTATGTTTTCGCCAATTGTTGCCATAGTTTCAATACTTTGATATCATTACTTGTGTTATACTGATTACAATACTATGATAGCAAAATTATTTAATTCTTTCAAGAAAAGCCCGCTTTTGGCATTACTGAATTCCCGCCTGCGCCGAGGCTTCGGCGGGCAGGCAAAACGGCTT
>Ga0209541_10014739_pt1 | contig 11754 bp, 9 predicted proteins | sample RifCSPlowO2_01_FD_184027 | JGI IMG/M metagenome (GOLD analysis project Ga0209541, IMG submission 184027) | Groundwater microbial communities from Rifle, Colorado - Rifle CSP2_plank lowO2_0.1 (SPAdes) (version 2) | ecosystem: Environmental > Aquatic > Deep subsurface > Groundwater | place: Rifle...
AATCCTTAACTAAAGTCGCATTCTCCGCAGAGAAATAATCATTATCCAATCTCCACCATCCGACTAAAGAATCATCAAAATCAACGAAAGCATAAGTCTGCTCTTCCGCTCCAGTAGAACTATTATCTGAAGTCGTCAAATTAACAAGAAATGCAGTTGCTCCTTGAGTAGAAGCATTAGCAGGCGTCGGCGGCGTCGTGAAAGAAACCCCAGGACGAGGACATGAAGTTATGTCTGTTTTAGTAGGAGAAAATGTCGCACTCCCAAACGAAGAATCACAGTTATCATAATCCAAAGTTATCGTCCCATTCCTAACCCCTGACAAAGATAAATTAATTACAGAGGCATTATAAATCCCCGTCAAAGTCAACTTAGTTGAAGTCAGGTTTATCCTCTGCCCCCAATCATTTCCCGCAGACGAGCCGTTATATCCAACAACAGAAACATTCATCGCTCCCGAAATATAATTTGTTGCGTTGATGTAGACTGTTCCTCCGGAACCATGATTATATCCGCCCCCTATATTACCAAGACCACCTTTATTTTCAATAGTCCTGTTAAAGTTAATTATGTTTGCGTGTAAGGCAATTCTTCCACCACCACCTCCTCCTCTCGCACTTGAAGTTCCCCCATTCGCCATTATTATTCCTGAGCCAGAAATATTACTTGCAATTAATAACACACTTCCTCCGGCCCCGCTACCAGGAGAGGATGTAGATGTCTGCAATCCATTCGCGGTTATATTGCCAGCGATATTTATTGTCTGACTTGTTTCTAATTTAATTGCGCCTCCGCCTGGAAAATACTGCAACGAACCACTGCTCCCCCCACCACTTCCCAAACTCAAAGGATAAGTTTCAGAACCATAAACCACATCGCTATTACTTCCGCCCCTACCTCCGTGACCAGCACCAAGATCAGTAGTTCCTGAAGCAGGCCCATTTAGTGTTGCAAAACCCTCCAAATCGCCATCAATTACCCCGCTTACATTTACATTACCACTTACATTAATAACTACCCCTTCACCATTTCCAGAAGCTGTATCATTAACTGGGTGAATTCCAAGAATATAACCCTGCAAAATAGTAAGATTACCAATTACAGTATAATTTCCCCCCTCCAGCCCCACACTTCCGTTTAACGTCCAGCTCGAAGGATAAGTATTATTTGAAAATGAGAAAGTGCCGGGTCTTCCATCAAGATAACCACCCGCCTGATTGCTCGAAATACCTCCAGCAGTGCTTATAACTCCATTATAACCTAAAGAATCAAAATCAAACCTTATCCTTCCCCCACCACCACCATTTCTACCAGCTGAAGCGCCCCCATCCGCCCTCACTATTCCATTTCCTGTAAGATTAGAAGTTTTGAGCCAAATACTTCCTCCTGCTCCGCCACCAAAAGTTACTCCTGTTCCGCTCACATTAATCACTCCATTTAATCTAATGAATTGAGATGACTCTAACTTTAAACCGCTCCCTCCTAACCCGCTTGTTCCCCCACCACTTCCTAAACTAAGAGGTGCGGTTGCGTTACCATATCTAGAAACAATACTATACCCGCGCCCCCCATATGTTCCGCCAAGATCTGGACTACTTGGAGCTCCCTTTCCTGTTAATGCCGCAAATCCCAGCCCAACTCCATCAATCTTCCCGCTCGTCCCAACAGTTATGTTCCCATTCGTCGAACGCCAAATTTGTCCATGCCCCTCATTCGTCAAATTCCACGAACCCGCAGGCGCAAGAAGATAATCTCCGTAAACGAACATCGTCCCGCCACTAATGTTAATATTATTCGTGACATTCCACTCCTGCGAACCAAGTGCGTTAGCGCCCCACGAACCGACGGCAAACATCGGATTGAAATGTATGCTTCCGTTATATCCCGGTTCAACTAAAAATGAATTGAAGTATTGAGGCAGAGTGTTATTTGTTATGTTCACGTTTCCAACACCAGACGCATTAAAAACAATATCAGAATATCTGGTTGGAACAATGCCCCTGTTCCAACATCCCGCAGTATCAAATGGATTTATTCCCGACGTGCAATTCCAAACATAAGTCAAATTTGTATTAATCCCGGCATAATATAACTGCAAAATCTCCGCCGCGCTCAATGAACGGTTCCAGATGGCGACTTCGTCTATGGTTCCGTTGAAGTCATCGTCTCCATATTCTCCAATAATAAAGACATTTGTTATTGCACCCCCATAAGCTTCAAGCGTTGTAGAATTTAATTTCAAAACACCATTTATATAATACATTCTTGTTGTTATGTTTTCTACATATGCGATATGTGTAAGGACTCCTGCAGTCATACCTCCCGATGTACAAAGTTGCCCCCCGCCCGGTGGGTATCTATCAAAACAAAGATTAGCATTAACTAAAGAAAGAATATTATTTACATTATTAACATCTCCCTGGCTTAGCGATTCTCTATATATCATCCGGGTTCCTGCTCCCGTGGTAGTCACATTCACCCAAGCCATAATTGTAAAATTATAAGAACTCCTATTTCCAATCGGCGAGCCAGAGCCATTAATAAATTGATTTGGACTGTCTCTATCAAAATAAAGAGCGGTCGTTCCTAAAATCCCAGTTCCTGCCCTGAATGATGCGTTTGTAACTGTCCCGTTATTATCTGCTCCTGCAAAATCATGAACAAAAGTATCATTCTCTCCAACACTTGAATCATTATTAAAGTGCAATAACAAAAGTAAATCCGTCTCCGCATTAGAAACAAGTTCAGGGTCAACAATCCAGTCAAACTCCAAACTCCCACCTTTAACGCGCAAATCAAAAACATCCTGCGAATAATTCTCCTCATCACTCAAATTAGTTAAAAATATCTTATACAATCCTTTAGATATTTCGGGGAAAGTCGCGATTAACCGAGACTGATTATACTCATAAACTTCTATAAATGGATAAGAAACATTATAATCAGTAAGCCAAGAATATCCTTGAGAAGATAATTCATTTTCTAACTGAGCCAACTCATCTTCTAAAGATTGGTTTTGTTGTGCAAAAGCAAAACCGACCAAACTAATGCTCACGACTATCAAAATAACACTTATTAATGTCATATTTATCTTGATTACTTTTTGTCCCTTATTTTTTACCATCTTTCTCCTTCACCTCCCAATATCCTGCGCTTGTTTCTCCAATTCTCCTTAAAATCCCCTTTTCCCGGAGTTTTCTCAGATATTCCTTTACAGTATCTTCTCCAATCCCCAATCTTTTTGATAGATTGTTTCTCGATATTTTAGGATTATTTCTTATCTCAAGAAATACCTTTTTCTCCAATTCCGTAAGTTCAGCTTGGGGGGTAACTTGGGGGGTAACTTGGGGGGTAGATTCATCATCTAAATGTCTCATAAATATTACTCTAAAAAAGTCACTGCTTTCAAATCTAACTTTCAAATTCATCTCTTTAATCAATCGTTTTATTCTATTAATCCCACTTCCAGCTTTCTCAATCATATTTAATCTATGAAATAAATCAAATAAAATGGGATTTCTTGGAATACTTATTTTTCCAAGTTCTTTTCTATCAAAAAGAAGTTTTCCCCAGTTAGTAATTTCTACTCTATCATCAAATATTTCAACATTCACTCCAAAGCCAGTCTCAAAATAATCTCTATGAATAAGTGAATTAATTAATGCCTCTTTAAGCGCTTCTTCAGGCAATTCAAGAACTTCTTTTCTTGGACCACTGCCTTCAAGGATATATGAAAGTTTTAAATGTTTTTTTAAAAAGTTTAATGCCTCAAAATAATTTGTAAGCAGGTCTTCTTTAAACTCTTTCCTGTCAATGATATCTACCCTCTCATTCCCCTTAAACAAAGTGCAATAAACAAAATTCTGTTTTACAAATCTTTCAATATTCTTCCCAAACAATAAGATTCCGGCATTATTAAAAATAATTTCGTTTCCCTTTTTTACCGCCAAAGATAAATTAATTAAAACATCCAGAATATTTTTATTTGTAATGTTGCTCTTTTTCAAAAACTTTTCAAATCTGTCTTCATCAAAATCTTCAGGAAACTTAAAGTTTTCATTTATCTGCTCATCAAATTTAATTTTTCCAACCCCAGTTACAAAATTTAATATCTCATCTCTTGATAATTTCTGAGAATTAGGACCTTCTCTTAAATAAAACCCTAAGGAGCATTGGTAAGGTTTATTTTCTCCTTCGAAAACCGCAATAACGAGAACTTTGCCAACTTCTTCAAAACTAATTTTAATTGAAGGTTCGCAGTTTCTCGCTATGTCTTGGATTTGAGATTTTAGTCTGTTAGTAATTTCAGTTCCTTTAATTTCTCCCTCATCGGATACTCCTAAAAATATTCTTCCCCCTTCTGTGTTTGCGAAAGCAACAATCTCTTTAGCAAGATTCTTAGAGTCAAACCTCTCTTTAAACTCCACTTTCAATCCTTCACCTTCCGCCAATATCATTTTCAATTCTTTTTCGTTCATTTTAATTTCTCCCTTATTTCGTCTATCCTTTTCTTTTTCAGATAAATTTCATAATCTATCTTCTCAAGCACCCCATTCTTAACACGCAAATCAAAAACATCCTGCGAATAATTCTGCTCCTCAGATAAGTTTGTTAAAAATATTTTATACAATCCTTCAGATATCGGAGGGAATGAAGTTATCAATCTCGAGCTATTGTATTCGTAGACTTCTATATAAGGATAACTGACATTATAATCCGTAAGCCAACCATAATTATTATCATTTAAATATTGAGTAAGATTATTTAATTCGTCCTGAAGTGTTTGCGTTTCATCGTCGGTTAAAGCTTTAACTAATACTGCCAATGAAGATATAATTAACAATATAACTCCTGCTACGATTATCTTTTCTGCAAACTTATTATTTTCTGATTTATTTCTTTTCATTTTTCATCTCTTTTTTTAATAATGAACCAAGAAAATCCTCTTTAGTCAGCAAAACATATTTATGAACAGATTTAATCAAATGATTGCTTACTGAAAATGGGGTGTCTCTTATCTTTTCATAATACGTACAAAGAATTGTTTTAACTCCTTTTTCTTTCAAACTTTCAACTATAGGAACAAAATCCGAGTCAGAGGAAATAAGAATAATCCTCTTAACTTCAGGATAATCTAATGGAACACTCATTAAATCCATAGAAAGTAAAATATCTACTGCTTTTTGTTTATATTCAAATTTGCCGTCGACTTTTAGTCTTTGACATCTTCCCTCTCTGACAATGACTCCTTTTTCTTTCAAGTTATTTACAAATCGGTCATATCCGTTCTTCCTTTTCTCTTCCTCTTTTGTTGGATTATCACTCTGAAATGGCGGAGCGGTGTAATAAAAGATACTCTTGCAATTAAGTTTCTGTTTTTTGGCTAAAGTTGCAGCTAACAAGATTTTATCAAACTTCAAATACTTTCCATTCCCAAAATGCTTGCTTAATTTTTCAAGAAAAGTCTCATCAATGAATACTAAAGTTTCCCTAAGAAAAGACTCATCCGGCGACCCTTGCGGATCACCGGGGTACATACTATTATTGCCAGCAGTCACAAGTTTATAAACTTTTTTGTTTTCCATTTTAAATTTTACCTCCTTTCAACTCCTTTCTAATCTCATCAATTCTTCTTTTCTTCTGCAAAATTTCAAACGGTATTTTCTCCAAACTCCCGCCTTTAACACGCAAATCAAAAACATCCTGCGAATAATTCTCCTCCGAAGATAAGTTCGTCAATAATATCTTATACAATCCCTCAGATATAGAAGGGAAAGTCGCGATTAACCGAGATTGATTAAATTCATAAACCTCAATGTAAGGATAACTAACATTATAATCAACTAACCAAGAATAACCTTCGCTTTCTAACTCTCCAATCAACTCCTCTAATTCCCCTTGCTGAGAATTAACAAGGCTAACCAAAATAACAACCCCTATTAAGAATAATAAAACTACGCCGATTAATCCCCTCTTTCTATTTTCTTTTTTCTTATTTCTTTTTCTCATCCTCTACCTCTTTAATTTCAACAGCTTCAAAATTTTCCTTAGTTAGTTTAAAACATCTTGAAACAGACTTTATCAAATAGTTGCTTCTCGAAAAAGAACTTCCTCTGATTTTTTCAAAATATGTCCATAAGAAAACCAAAATATTCAATTTTTTTAATTTGTCAACCAGCGGGACAAAATCGCTGTCGCCAGTTAATAGAACAACGCCATTAACATCTGGAAACTCATTTTTAACAGATACTGCATCAATGCCAAGAAGCATATCAACTCCCTTCTGACTATAAACAAACTTATTCCCAATTCTTAATCTTTGTGTCCTGCCTTCTCTTAAAATAATTTCTTCCTTCTTAAAATAATTAGCAAATCTGTCATAATCCTCTCTTTTCTTATTCTCCCACTCGTTGGGTTCTTCGCTCTGAAACGGCGGAGCATCATAGACAAAAATTTTCTCAACAGCAAGATTATTGGTTTTTGCTGTACTAAAAACAAAGTCTCTCAGAGAATACTTAAACTTCCTCTTAAAGAAATAGTTTTTCAATCTTATCAAGTAAGCGTTATCAATAAAAACTACAACTCTAAAAAAGTCATCCGGCAACTCCGAAGAATCACCGGGGATTATCACCTTATTCTTAAAGACCTGAGGTTTATAAATTCTTTGATTATTCATAAATATCTCCTTTCTGATTTAATTCTTTTCTAATTTCATCTAATCTTATTTTTTTCTGCATAATTTCAAACGGTATTTTCTCTTGATTCCCGTCCAGATTCTTCACTCTCAAATCAAAAACATCCTGCGAGTAATTTTCATCCGAAGATAAATTAGTCAAATAAATCTTATACTCTCCCTCCGAAGATATTTCAGGGAATGAAGTTATTAATCTCGAGCTATTGTATTCGTAAACCTCAATGAATGGATAACTAACATTATAGTCAACAAGCCACGAATACCCTTCACTTTCTAACTCTCCAATCAACCCCTCTAATTCACCCTGTTGAGAATTAACAATTTCCACTAAAGCAATCGCTATTCCAATTAGCAATAACTTTCTATCTGCGCCTTTTTTATCTAATTTATTTTTCATCTTCAAGTATAAGCCATTTCCACAATGGCGCATATTCAATCCCTTCCTCTTTTTTTTCAAGTTCTTTTGTAATAATAACACTCTTCCCGACTTTCTTTCCAAACTCTTCTTTAAACTCTTTCAAGCCCTCAATTTCTCTCTTGTCAATTTTATCAGAATAAGTTACATTAATTCCTGTTAATCTTGCTCCATCTTTTACAACAAAATCAACTTCTCCCTTATTTTCCCAATAATAAACCTCCTTGCTTCTTCTTTTCAATTCAATAAATACAAGATTTTCAGCAAGTTTCCCGAAATCATCAGAAAATTTAAAACTCACAGCATTTCTCAATCCATTATCTATGCAGTATATTTTTGAAGGCCTTGTCTTCTGCTCTTTTACAGAATAAGAAAAATAATCATTAATAAAAAATAAATATGCTTCTGAATAATAAGCGAGGTAATCTTTTACGCTATCATAAGATATGCCAAGAGAATTTCTTAAATTTCTTAAGGAAATTTTGCTCGCAAAATTGGTTATTAAAAATAAAGCTAAGTCCTGTGCTTTCCTGCTATTTATATTATATCTTCCAATAATGTCTTTATACAAAAGATCATCAAAATACTGCTTCAATATTTTAAATTTAAATTCTTCCTTTGCAAGCAGGATTTCAGGAAATCCTCCTTTTTCAAGATACTCTTTAAAATGATTTAAAATTTCAAATTTTGTTCTGTCAGTTATAATCCCCTTTCTTAATGCATTTTCGTTCAACACACCACTATTAAACAAAAGAGACTCCTTAAAACTCAATGGAAATACTTCAAAGGTCAAATTTCTGCCAGTCAACAAAGTTGAATATTCTTTTTTTAGCAGATACGAACACGAGCCGGATATGACAAACTTGCAGTTCTCTTTCAAGTCATATTTTTTTCTTATCCAGGACTCCCACCCTTCTTTTCTATGCACCTCATCCATAAATACATAAGCCCTTTCCTTAGGATTAATTGAGGCCCTATAAACAGAATAAATATCATCCAAAGAATCCTCGTTAAGTTTCTTATCTTCCAAATTTACAAATAAAATCTGTGTCGGTTTCACTCCTCCAGATAATAATCTGTCAATCATCTGATACATTAAAGTGCTTTTTCCTGAACGCCTTACTCCCAAAATAATAACAATCTCCTTTATACCAATAGACTTTATCAGAGATTCGTACTTCTCTCTCGGTTTTCCTTTTAATTCATTAATTGACTCTTTATCTTCCCACCAAGAGTTCCATTCAAACAATTTATTTATCTCCATCATGTTACGTTTAATAGTAGCATTTTATATATAAATGTTACGTTTTACTGTACCCCCCATTTAGTTCCCTCCTTATCTCATCAATTCTTCTTTTCTTCTCATAAATCTCGCACGGAACTTCCCGCCCGTCAACCACAACTGTAGAATTACCCTCACATGATGCCCTCGCATAAACTGTAATATCTTTCTCCTTCGTCAAATTCTTCTCAAAAGTCACACGCACATATTCATTATTATAAATCGGCTCACTCCAATTCCCATCCAGTGCCTTGACCTCATCGTAAATATCGGAAATAAAAGTTTTGTTCTCATCCAAATGCTCTGCTTTTATAATTAAAATTATTTCAAAAGTCTGATCGCTCAAATGAGGAACAACCCACTCCAAATAATCTACATTCCCGTCACCATCCAGATCATAAGCATCAAAAGGCATTTCCTGCATTTTATATTCATCACCAAGTTCAGAAAAAATATCTTCGTCCTCTGTTATTTTAATTTCCGCAATAACATTCCCAGTTATCCAATTAATTCTCTTCCAGAACGCGCCAAAAACAAAAATAGAACTCCTCTTTTTATTTTCTAAGTCAAAACTAATATTTTCATAGCCCGATAAATTATTCTCGTTCACAAAAACATCCTCCTCAATAACATCCTCAATCGCAGAACTATCAATCTCCTCAACAACAACTTCCTCTTCTACTTCCTCAACCATCTTAACTACCAAACTATCAGCATTCTTCCAATAAATCCTAATACTTCCTGCGTTCTCTAAACTAACCCTATTAGCAACTTCTGTAAAAGCAATAACATCAGTATAATTCAAATCGTCCGAAGCAGAAATCGTAACAATTTTTCCTCTTGAAGTTTCAACTTCCCGAACTTCCGGCGCAGGAGTCTCGTACTCTATAATATAATCTGTGGCGTTCTCATCAAGCACGACCTCAATATTTTTATTTTCCTCACTCGCGTCAACAACTCTGGCAGTAACAAAACCGGAAAACCTCTCACTCTCTCCATAGCTAAATACAACATCTTCTGTCAAATCAAACTCCCCCTCCTTCTCAACTTTCCTGACGCTAATATTTTCCGCTTCAGAAGGCAACTCAACAATAACTCTTTCAGGAGTTTCCAAACTAACGTCCTTTCTCCATTTTACCGACTTACCAATTTCAATCCTTTCCCTTGAAGTCTTAATGTTAACCGCGCCTGAAGAAACCAAAATTGTAAACTCATTGCTACTGACACTTTGTTCTCCTGCGCTCGCAACGAATATGCCTTTCCTCGCGCCGCTGAATCCTTCATCGACGCTCAAAACAACAAATCCTCCGTCAAACGCTGCACTTATATTCTCGCCGATAAAAACATAACTCTCAGCGCCGACGAAATATTCCTCCAAATCGAGAGAAGCGCTTCCACCTTTAGCAATCCTGATAACGCCGATATTCTTCACAAAGCTCAAATTTAAAGGCACAATAGTAATATTGCTCTCGTTCAAAATTCCTGTTACATTCTCAGGAACAATCTCACTCTCATTAACAGCTCCTAACACAATATCTTCCTGAGCAGAAACCAAGCTATCATTCCCGTAAACAATTTCAACTTTGAACATTCCGTCCTCGGCACTTACGCCAAATTGCGACAATTCAACATCTAAAGAAATCTCCTCTTCACCCAAAAACTCCTCTCCAAAACCACTCTCACTTGTTGAATAAGAAGTAGAAACTTTAGCAAACCCGTCGGAAACACTCAAGCTAATTTCCCCGTCGCCAATTTCCTCCCCGCCAACTTTAACGCTTCCCTCAACCAATTCAGCACTTTCACCTTCGGACAATTCATAAACAAAATCATTATCTTTGCTCGCACTTCCGTCAATAATCTTCTCGCCCAAAGAAACAGCGCTTCCGGTTATACTTGGCGCAGGTTCATCTACGGAATCAGAATTCCCTTCTGAAACACTCTCATCCTCTTTCAAATTTTCTTCAGCCACTATCTCATTCTCAACATCTTTATCTGCACCAACTCCCCCATTAACTTCACCTTCATTATTTCCTACAACTTCCCCGTTATTCTCAACTATATCCTCCTTAGTATCTTCTCCAACAACTTCATCAGGAATCACAGTATCTCCTTGCCCGTTTTCATTTTCCTCCTTAGAACTAATAACTTTCAGCTTAAAATCAACGTCAGGAAAAATCTCGCGTGTCCCCGCCAGACCATATCCCTCTCCTTCTCCGACAACCTCAGAACCCTCAATAAAAAATCTCCCTGAAGTCTTCTCGCTTAAAACTAACCCTGAAATCAAAATCTCCCTGCTTTGTTCATTCAAAGAAACTCGGACAACTGAGTCAGCAGGAATCAATTCCCCTTCTTTCAAATTCAAATCAACTTTGCCTCCGACAATTTCACCGGCGGAATAATTCGCATCTATTTCAAGAATTGCTCTTCCGGTAAAACCATGGTCAACAAGAAAGAACAATCCAAAAATCGCAATCAAAAGAACAGCAATAAAAGCAAAACCGTTTTTTACTCTACGAGAAATTTTCTCATTTCCCAAAGGAAAAACAAGAGGCTGTCCCTTGACATACCTTTTCTTCACCTTTCCGTTTTCTCTGTAAGATTCATAAAAATAAGGACCATACCTCTTACCATTTACTTCAATAAACTTCTCATGCACCATCTTTTAAAATTACTAAAATCGTAGAGTAAAATATATTTATAAACCTATTCAACCCTCGGGCTCTGATTTTATAAACTCCGGAGCAATGAATTCTGCCTTGATGGATGAGAACAAATACGCAGAAGTAGACTTAGGATTCATAATGGAAAATAAAGAATTATTGTCTAATACAATCATCATTTTAATTCCTTACTCCGATAATATTTTTCTTCTCTTATCCGGAGAAAGTTTTCCTAATAATTCTTCTCTTCTCTTGGACGGAAGTTCAGAAAGCAGTCTTTTGAATCGCCCTTTTTTCGCTTTTCTTCCTAATTCAACAGACCATTTAATCAGCTCCTGCTCTTCTTTGGATTTAGACCTTTCAAATAACTGTCTTTTCAATATTTCTCTTTTAACCAGCGCTGCTAACAATCTGGATAAATCTATCCCGGATTTCTCTGCTTGTTTCATGACTTCTTCCGGAATAGAGATTGTTAATTCTGCCATGAAAGAAATTACCGATGAAGAATATATAAATGTTTCTGGCGACGATTGTTAACTTAACGGGTGCTGGATTGGATAAATTTTTGAAATCGGCAGGTTTAAAAAGAATCATAAGTTAAACATAATTAAATTCTATTAGGAATTTCGGGTAAAAAATATGTCAGAAGAAATACCAAAATTCAAGCGACCAAAAAAAGAAGGCATAAGCATATCGGTAGATA
>Ga0209541_10014740_pt1 | contig 11754 bp, 5 predicted proteins | sample RifCSPlowO2_01_FD_184027 | JGI IMG/M metagenome (GOLD analysis project Ga0209541, IMG submission 184027) | Groundwater microbial communities from Rifle, Colorado - Rifle CSP2_plank lowO2_0.1 (SPAdes) (version 2) | ecosystem: Environmental > Aquatic > Deep subsurface > Groundwater | place: Rifle...
TATGTATGCAATCTAAAATCACAATTTGTTTCTTCATTTCCAAAAAAACGGAAATCGTTCGGAACTTACGGATATTTTATGTGTTTTGTAGCTTTAATCTTTGTTGCTTTGTGATTTTTATGCTTTATAGTTTTTTACTTTTTTAGTTCCTATTGTTTTTTCCACTTACCTCCATTGTATAATTTATGAGATTCTCAAATATAAAAATCTTACCTTTATTGAAAAAGATTTGTATCATGCATAGTATCAACTTTAATGAAAAATAAATTATTTGAATTGCTCACCACTTTCGTGCTCGGATTTATTTATAATTCTACCATAAACAGCTGATTTTCATAATGCTAATTAACTATCGTTTAACTTTTATTTCAAAATTTCTAGTGTAATCTCCATAAAATTCTATTTTAAAAATCTTTTTTTTAGGTTTAGCATTTTCTGCTACAGCAACAACTTCAAATTCAAAATAAGATAATTGGTTTTGCAAACACATAATCTTGGTTAAATTTTCAGGAGTATCTTTAAAAGAAAAATCAATTCTGTTTTCATCTATATCTTCCAAAAAACAAACATCATATCTTATCGGAATATCTTTATATAGGTTTTTTATATTTTCTCCTCCTGTCCACCCTTTTCTTAATGGCAATCCTTTATAATTTTGAAAGTCTTCAATTATATTGGATGAAATCCCATTAAAATATAATTTAACATTTTTAGCAGGAGTTTCTCCAAGATTTATAATTCTAATTCCTAGCCAAGATTCTAAATAAGAATGATCTGTTCTTTCTATTTCTTGCAAATCTTCCATTGTACAAATTAACTTTAATTGAGGTTTTTCTAAAAAGTAGATTAAATCTTTTTTAAATAACACGATAATAATAGTCAATAAAGTCAAAAATGGCATTGTTAATTCAATATACCCTACTTTAATTAAAATGATTAAAACAAAAATGACAAATGCTACGAATAATATAAAAAACATTATTTTTCTAATACTCATTTTTTTATTAGATATATGGAATTTAAAAGAATAATTATATTTGTATATATGCATCAAAGATTAGTTCTCCCCTTAACTCTAATATAATTTAATCTTATAAACTAAGAATAAATAAAGATTTTTATAAAAGTTGCTAAAACAAAAAACTATTTTTATCCCTTATTTTCTCTTAATTTGACTTTTTCCTAAGGCAAATTCCTCAAAAAATTTCCTATTTTTTACTTTCCTTATCCCATTTCCTGACTAAATCATCAACGAATTTTTTATTTTCAGGAGTGCCATATTTCTTAATTTCTTTTATGCGATAAGCATCACTTTCATTATTAACCTGTTCTGCTTTTATTTCTGTTTTCAGAGCTTCTGCAACTTCTTTAGAAAAAATAATTTCCTCTCCAAATGAAGATAATCTTTTTGAAGTTCCAATAAACTTCCCCATGCTCATGAATTTTGTTGACTCTCCTTCTTTTTTTACAATTATTTGTCCATTATTTATAGAAATTCCAAAGTTTATTTTTTGTTTGAATAATCTATTCTGTTCCATTAAAGAATTCTTTATTCTCTGCGCAATCTTCAACGCTGTCGTCTCATTTTTAAAAGTTTTTGTTTTTAACGGCGCAAAAACAAAGAAAAGATAATCCTGATTTTCGTAAGTCATAGCTTTATTGTCTTCAGCAACATCAATTGCTCTCTGAAGAATCTTTTCAGCATCTCCTTTTGTTTTCTGTATTTCTCTTAAATTTTTAACATGCAAACAAATTGCGGTGGTTTTTTGCTGGTCTCCTTTTATTGATAAGGCAACAATTAAAGGGCTTTTTGATTTTAATCTAGAAGAATTGTTTAAAGGAAGTTCAACGCCAGCCATCATCATGGGTTTTTCTTTTTTTGCAGATAAAGAAGGCATAAATCCAAAGAAAGATTTTTTGTGCTGTCTCTTGAAAAACATATATGCTACATAACCCAAAATTAAAATAATAAAAATCCAGGCAAATGAAAACAACCCTCTTATCCCCTTCTTTTCTTTAGCGCCTATTACTCTCCCAGTTAAAAAAGAACTTAGTAAGGAAACCTCTCCGCTTTCTTCCAAAACAGAGATTTTATATTCTCCATCTGGAGCAGTCAGTCGATATTTTTTGCTTTCATCTATGTCAAGATTAGTATCTACAAAAACTGTTTCGTCGCCTATTTTTACTGCTACAGCGTCGTTGTAAGGAACATTTCCAACATTAGTTATCATTAAAGTATTATTTACTAATGAAACATTAACATCTTTTTTTTCCTTGATTAAAAAAGTTGATTCAGCTATTAAACTATCAAATTCAGCGCTGACTTCCCACACTGAAGATTTCTGATTGTAAACAATCGGAACTTCCAAATATTCGTCTGTTGCTTTTTCGGTCTGTTCCATTATTTTTTGTTTATCATCTTTAATTGTTATTTTTGCCATTGAATTAATATTTTTTCCTGTTTGATCATGCAATACTGCTTTTATTCTTGCATTTGTTCCTGGCATTACTTCTTTATCGAGAATAATCTCCAAGCTTGTTGGAACCTGAGTTACATCAACATTGTATGCTGTAAAGCCCAAATTTGTTTTTTCATTAATTGTTTCTCCAGGCTCTTCTTCATATGCGCTCAATTCCAATAAATATCTTCCAGCCTTGATATCTTCCGGGAAAACTATATCTATTGAAAAAAATCCGTTATTTATTGTATCATGTTTATTTAATAAAACTGATTCTCCTTCGATAACTCTAATATCAATAAATCCGTTTGCCGGTTCTCCATTTTCCCCCAGCGCACTCCCTTTTATTGAAGCTGGAACTCCCGGAGTAAAAATTGTGTTGTTTGATTCAGGAATTAAATTTATTGTATTTGAAACGCTGAATTCGTCCGTTAAAATATAATCTCCTTTGAAAGTTCCTTTTACTTTGCACTTTCCTTTAATTTCTCCAATTAAATTTTTTGTGAAGATTAATGAAGCTTCAATGTCTTTTTCTTCTCCAGAAGAAAGACTAACGCCGTTTTTATAAAAATTTACTGACTGGCCCTCGCAGATTAAGTCCATGTAAAGAGTATCTGTTGCGCTCACAAGAGATTTTACTGTCGCAGAAATTGTCAAAGTGTCTCCAAGATTATAAACTGAATTTGGCTGGTTTTGTATAATTATTTCTGCGCTTGCTGTTGAAATAAGAAAGATTGTAAAAATTAATAAGAAAATTGCTCTTTTTATCATATTAAACTCAATAAAATTATATTTATAAATATTCTTATTGTTAATCTGTAAGATTTCTTCGCGTTGAAAAATTTATTTTTTATATTTTCCTCCAATAAATTCCTCCTCCTCTTGTTCCAGTATATAAAATACTTTTCTCTTTATCAAGTTCAAGAGCAAAAATTCCGGTATGTTCAAGAGCTTCATTAAAAGACTGCCAACTTGCCCCCCCGTCGGCGCTCTTATAAATTCCATGGTCGCCAACAAAACCTCTATCAGTAAATAATCTAAAATAATCAACTGTTGCGACATATATAACGTCGCTGTTTCTAGGATCTACTATAACATCTCCAACTCCATATTTTTTAGGCAGCTGTGATATAAAAAGTTTCTTCCACGAATTTCCGCCGTCGGCGCTCTTATAGATTCCATCATCATCTGTGCCTAAATAAATTATATTTGAATCATTCGGATCTAATGCGATTGTATTAATTTCTGCTGTTTCTAATCCTGAATTTATTTCCTTCCAGATATTTCCATAATCAGTGCTTTTAAAAACCCCGTGTCCGCTTCCAGTCTTCTCTGCAAAGTTCGTAAGTCCTTGAGTAGTGATATAAACTATTGAAGAATTATTTTCATCAACTATTATCTTGCTCACATGCACATCTTTTTCAAAACCTACATTTGCCTGCTTCCAATTTTTTCCGCCATCTTCGCTAATTGATATTCCGACTCCATTTGGCGAATACTGGTCTCCCCCGCCTCCGACATAAATACGATTTGAATTTTTAGGATCAAAAGCGATGCCATGAAAATGTGAAATTCCAGGAAGCAGTTCAGAGTCGCTAAAAAAATCTTTTGCAACACGCTCCCAAGTCAATCCGCTATTAAAACTGACATATACTCCGCCATTTGTTGTAACAAAAATTGTTTGAGGTTCTGTTGGATGCGCTGCAATAAGCATTATATACGGATTTTCCAGATTATATGAAGAAAAAGTCCAGCTTTGTCCTTGATCTGTGCTTTTGAACATGCCCAGTGAATATGTGCCTGCATACAAAGTCCCTTCGCTGGCTTTAATAATATCAACTACTTCACTTCCTATAAAACCATTATTTCTTTCGCGCCAATGCTCACCAGCGTCTTCGGTGTAAAAAAGACCCTGTCTGCCTGCAATAAATACTTCGTCGCTGTTCTCGCCTGCTGCTAATCTTTCTATGCCTGAATTTGGAATGAACGGCTCGTCATGAGTAAAGAAAAAATCTTTCCATGTTTTTCCGCCATCTTCTGTTTTGAGAATTTTTCTGGAGAAAATAGCATAAGCAATATCTGGATTATTATTGTCTATAAAAACACCGCCTTCTGAAGGGTCAAAATAGTAGGCATCAAGCTGCTGCCAGGTTTTGCCCAAATCATTGCTTTTGTATACGCCAGCGCATTTTTCTTTTTCCAAATTATCTGAATTTTCTTCTTTGCCGGCTGCTTCCATGCATGTAAGATCCTCAAAAACTCCAACTCTTACATATACTTCATTAGGATTTTGCGGATTTATTTTAATGCCAAGTATATCAGTTCTATGAAAAGCAGCGTCAACTCTTTCCCAATTTAAACCCTTATCGTCGCTTTTAAATAATGCTGAATTTGTGCCAACAAATAAAATGTTTTCATTTGCAGGATGGGGCTCAATAACTTTTATGAAATTTTTTGACTCGTCGGTAATGCTTACCCAAATAGGCTTTACACTCCATTCAGTTTCAGGCAAAAAGGATGTTTTCGTCCAACTCTTTCCATCATCTAATGATACAAAAACTAATTCTTTTCCATTCAAAACAGCGCCTACAAAAATAAGAGAGGGATTTGCTGCGCTCATAGCAACTGAAGTATATGAATCAGCTTCAAGCTCAATTCTCTGCCAGCTCTTGCCCCCATTCCATGTAATAAATGGCGCATCGGCGATGAATGCAATATTTTTAGTGTCGTTTGGGTCCACGGCAACATCCAATACTCTCTTGTTTGTGCCCCCCAAAGCTTTCCATTCTAAACCTTTGTTCGTAATCTCAAAAATACCATTTCCCCCTAGCTCGTATGTAAATGATGTAGATGCCCATAAAGTATTGCCTACCTTTTCCAAATCAGTTATCAAGCCGCCATAAGGTCCATTAACCTGTGTCCATTTGTCAACGCTAATCTCGGCTTTTAAGCAATCAACAGGACAGTTAGCGCTGTCCTCCTGAAATTCACATTGAGCATTGCCACATCGCCGAGCAGCAAGATATTGAGCTAATAGGGGGGGAAGATTTAGGTTATCCTTTGATGCTGGTTCTGAATTCTGTAATCTGTCAGTAGCGTAGCTGATAATAAAAATTACTCCAATAATCCCCAATACAATAATTCCAAATAATAAATATTTTGACTTCATCATATGTGATTGAAGAACAATTTTATTTAAATCTTTTCGTTTACTTGTGAGAACTCAGGCGGGGGCTTCCGTTCGTTTTCGTTTCGTAGCGAGGGGGCAAATTGAAACTAACGTATGCGATTTAGAGAAGTTTTTTGCCCTCCAAAAATCCGACCCATATGGCTGGAGGATTTTTGAGAGCTGACAAAAAATTTGTGAAACCGAAGTGCAACGAGGTTTCCTCTAAATCGCTGTTAAGTGAGGTGAGGGCGAAGCCCGAAAGTGCAACGCCCCGACGAGCAATAGCGAGGAGAGTAAATTTTGGCGCGCGTCTAGGGATATTTAGTTTTGCCTGTGCTAACAATAAGAATCTTTTTGTTTTTAGGGATTTTATTTTTCATCTGTAGTAGTAGAGCTAATCCTGCAATCCCAGAAGGTTCACAATTTATTTTTAGAGTTTCAGCGATTTTTATGGCTTTATCCAAATTTTGTTCTTTTAGTAAATACACATTTGATTCTGGTCCACAGAAACCAGCATATCTGTATAATCTTATCCATTGCTCATCATAGTGAACAAAGGGCAAGTGTGGTGAATACAACTTATCAGCTTTTGATTTAGGATTATTGCTAGTTACACCAAAAAAGTTGCATCTTCTTAATATTTCTAAATTTCCCCTGAATCTTGGGTCATGGTTTTGAGTTGATACTTCTTTTTTGTTTATATTTAAAATATTTTCAAAAAGGTTCCCTGTTCCGAAAGGAATAAAACAATAATCAGGCGAAGAATTAAGTATTTCGTAACTTAACCAATCATAAAATCTTGTTGTTGGGTCTAATGCTTCGCTTGAGGTTATATCAAAACCATCAGGATTGTGAGTTAATGTTAAAATTTCTTTCCAGTGAAATGGTTTTTTACTTAAATCAGTTTCAAAAATTTCACATCCGATTTTCTTCATCGATTTTATAACATCTTGATTGGTGTTTGCGTCGGCAAGAACCCTCAAATTAGGCAATCTATACTTCTTTAATTGTGTTTGTATGGCTATTGCGGCAGAACCAGATGAAATGATAGACATTGCAGGAAGATGCCCAGTCACTTGCCCTCTTTTCTTGGCGATTAAAAAATCCCTGTAAGTAACAACAATTTCCCAAGCCATGCGGTCTTTGTGAGTTCCTGTCGGATTGTGGCTTTCATCTTTTAGCCAAACATTTAAAAAGCCAGGAACTTTGATTTTGTATGTTGGTGTTGCGGGAAATTTAGGATTGTCTGCTGGAAACTCAGGTTTGGTTGGTTCATTTTCAGAAGCCACAACGATTGACTTCAAAATTTGTTCTTCTTTTTTGGATAAAGCCATAGTATTGATTAAAAAACAAAATCCCTATATAAATGTTATTTTTCTAAGCGCGCCAAAATTTATTTCACTTAACATGTATTAAGCGTAGTTTTATTACGCTTAATACAGGAATATGCCATAAAATACGAAATTTTATAAAATTATTTTTGAAGAAAAACTAAAAGCTAAAGTGATTATTTAGATAATAAAGGTCATTTCACAGAAAATGAGGGTGTTAGAGAATTTCAAGAACTATGAAAAGGGAGTATAAAAAAGTAAGCCGTGAAAGTAAGTTACAGTTTTTGAAGTTGATTTCTGAGTTCCTTGGTGGTGCGTTTAAGGTTGGTGAGTGCTTCTTGGAGGTGTTTTCGTGGTTTGCCTGTCTTGGTTTTGAGGGTGAAGACAGGTGATGCTGTTTGAGGATGTTTGATGGTGTAGCTCGCTGCCGCGACGTCGTTGTCTTCCCAGAGTTGTTTTCTGAGAAGATTGCAGATAGTGTGTCCTTCTCCCTTGAGTTCGAATTCAAGGGTGTCTTTGTCTTCTTTGAGAATAGCTATTTCCATAAGAGTGGGGAAGGATGAGGAGTTTTAAGCCTTTCGTTTTTTTCTGAGGAGGTAATATCCAGCGATAATAAAGAGTGTAAGGATTGCTGCGCTCGCGCTGTAGGTTGACACAATGACGCGGTCTGCTCGTGAGTTGATGGCGGTGCATGGCACGCTCCATGTGGCTGCGCCAGGTTGCTGGATGCAGGGTTCTGTGAGGCATTCTGGAAGGACTGCTTGGATGCCTCCGAGGCGCGTGATTTCTTGAAGGAGAACTTCTGAACCTGTGGCGCCTGCGGTGATAGTAACCTGCCTTGTTCCTTGTCCGTCTCCGTCTTGATCATCGCATGCTCCTTTGCTGATGGTGATGCTTGGGACTCTGACTGAAAGAGGGGTGTCGGTTTGGCAGGCTGGCGCTATTCCTCTGTCTAAAAGGCAGCATCCAATTTCGATAGTGGTAGGGCTGGTTGTGCCTGTATTGCATGCGCTTCCAAGAGGACAAACAACTCCTCCGACTTGGCTGCATCGGGGGAATTCTCGTGGTCGTTGTCCTACCCCACAGCCTGTCTGCGAATTAAACCCAGTTCCGCGTTGAGAAGCGGTAGTGCCTGGACATTGATCACAGGCGCCGGTCAAGGTATCTCCTAGAACGCCATCATTGTCAAGGTCTGGTCCGCCTGTACATCCTGTAGGAGGAGTAGGAGGTCTGATATTAAGCAGTTCTTCTGCTCTCGGATCAAGATCATTAAAGCGTGCGTCTCCATCAACGTCTCTGTCGAAGAAGTTGATAATGCCATCCCCGTCGACATCAGAATCGCCTTCATTGTTTCTTCCATCCCCGTCGACATCAGAATCATTTTCATTTCCGATAGTGTCACCGTCAAGATCATTTGTGTCTCCTATGCGTCCGCGTGGGGTAGAGTCTGTAGCGTCTGGTATTCCGTCTCCGTCATCATCGTCATCTTGACCATTTAAAATTCCGTCTCCGTCTACGTCAGGATCGAATCTGTTCAGGACGCCGTCTCCATCAATATCCAAATCATCTGCGTTACGAAGGGTATCGCCGTCGAAATTGTCTCTATTACCAATTCCCCTTGGCGTGGTCTCGCTGGGATCAGTATCTAAGAGTCCATCTCCATCATCGTCTGTGTCTTGATCATTTAAAATTCCGTCTCCATCGACATCGTTATCAAAGACGTTGAGAATTCCATCGCCATCAATGTCCGCGTCTTGCGTATTGGAAATTCCGTCGCCGTCTATGTCAATATCACTCGCGTTGGGAATTTCGTCTCCATCTAAGTCGTTTGGATCGCCTTGTCTGCCACGTGGTGTGGTCTCGCTGGGATCAGTATCTAAGAGTCCATCTCCATCATCGTCATCATCTTGACCATTTAAAATTCCGTCGCCGTCTACGTCAGGATCAAATCTGTTCAAGACGCCATCGCCATCTAAGTCAAGATCATCATTATTTAATCTTCCATCGCCATCTAAATCTCCAGTGCTTCCTCGTCCATTTGGTGTTTGATCGTTATTATTGTTTTGTCCGTCTCCGTCTGAATTATCATCACGGTTATTTGATCTGGTGACGCATTGTCCGTTTTCGTTGCAGATGAGTGTTGGACCACCGCATTGATTGCTATTCTCGCATTGGGGTTGTTGTGTATTTTCGCATCTTCCATTGACGCAGGTCTGTCGTGGTCCGCAAGCAGGAGTGCAAGTGGATGGAGTTGATGGGCAGACGCCGTCTGAAGGACAGGGGATTCCTCCCGCGCAGGTTTGGGTGCGTGTGCAGGATTCTCCAGCGTTTATTCGGCAAGATCCTTGTTCGCAAGTTTCTCGAGAGGCGCAGGAGACTGTTGGGCATCCTTGTGGGCATGTTCCAGTTGTGGGGCAAGAGGTTCCGTCCGCGCAGAGCGTTCCAGAAGTGCATCCGCCTCCATTAGGGATGGTGCAAATACCGTTATTGCTGCAGAGAAGTCCTGGTCCGCAGTCAGTGTCGCGGCTGCAAGGTAAGGGGCATGTTCCTGTTGAGGGGCAGGATATTCCTCCCGCGCAGGTGTCTCCTGGCTGGCATGCGGTGTTTGTAGGTATAGTGCATCTTCCATTGTCACAACGTTGTTCTGGTCTGCAAGAAGAGCAGGCTGTGGGGCATGTTCCTGACGCTGGACAAGGATTGCCATCAGAGCAGACAGGGGTTCCGCATCTTGTTCCGCCCATGGTGACGCAGAGTCCTCGAGAGCATACCTCAGAGGAGATAAGCGATCCCGCGACGGTTCTTCTGCATTGAGGATCATTCCTACAAGTAACGGAGGAGCATATGCCTGCTTGAGCGCCAGTTGTGGGGCATGCTGTTCCGTCTGGGCAGGATGTTTGTGAAGAGCAGGAAACCCTCGGTGGGCAGCGAAGGAACGTTGGGGGACAGGGGATTCCTCCCGCGCAATATTGTGTTGATGTGCATGCCTCACCCTGAGTAGGGGGAATTGTGCAAACTCCATTCGCGCAAGAGCCTGAGGCGCAGAGTTGGTTTCTTGAGGTGTAGCTGAGCGCGACTGGTGAAGGAGATAATCCTAAACTCACAGACAAGACAGAGGAACTTCCAGCGAGCCCGCTGTTTGGAGAGGAAGAAGATCGGGATTGAACAGGTGTGCTTGCGCATGACGCGCCTCCGCCTCCGCAGAGGTTATCTGACCCGCAAGAGAGAGGATAGACTGTACCATCTAAAAAGGAGAGGACGCCGCAGTTGGTGCCGCGGGGAACGGTTGGTCCGCAGGAGATTCCCGGTCGGCTCGTTTGGCAAGTCTTGGTTCTATCTCCGTCTGGATCTGCGCAGCTGCCGCTCGCGCATTGAGGATGATCTGTGCAGGGTTCTCCCGCGTTTCTTAAGACAGGAGGAGGTTGCTGAGGAGGTTGCTGCGCAGGAGCGCATCGTTCGTCAGGTCCGCAGTTGTTTGAGAGGCAGTATCTGTTATCAAAGCAAAAAGCCCCGTCAGGTTGTTTTGCGCTGCATCGGGCGGTTCCCTCGTCGCAATAGCTTATGTCCTTGCATTCGTAATGTTCGTTGCAGCTTCGTCCGTCTGCTTTTTTGCTGAAGCAGGAATAAAGTTGCTCAGTTCGTGATAAGCCAACACTTCGTGTTCTTTGTACGGATGAGCCGCAGTAATAATAAACGCCGCAGTCTCTCGTGGTTGTTCCTCTGACGCAGGCGTTGCCGGTGGGATTGCATCTCCATCCTTCTGAGTGGAAGCCGCAGTCTGTGACGCATTGGTTGTTGGAGCAGTATGCTCCTCCTGGACAGTCTATGTCTTGAGTGCAGGATGGTGGAGGTGGAGGAAGCGCTTGTGGGCCGCATCTTCCATTGACGCAGTTCGCGGAGGTGCATTCGTGATTGGCGGCACATGGGGTATTAATACTTTTTTTTGGAAGGCAACTGAAGACGGTAGAACTGATACGAGAACAGTATGCTGTAGTGGAGCAATATCTGACTTCTTCGCCGACTCCTGGAGCTGACCCTAGAATGTGGCTCGAAGATCGTATGCAGAAGGAAGGTCGAGCGATTGAGCGCTGTTCTAGCGGAGTTCCAGCTGTGTACCTGTAATTTTCGCAGGTCCATCCTTGGCTGGGGTTGCCGCAGTCAGTTTGTTGAGTTTCTTGTGTGGGAGTGCATATCCCATTAACACAAAAAGGCCTTCCTTGAGGCGAACTACTTAATTGACAATCAATTTCATCGGCACAACTAGCACAAAATTGATTAGATGGTGATGGAATTCCAGAACGAGAAGGACAATAGCCAGATCGGCATTGTGAACCCAGGGTGCAAGGTGAATCATTTGGAAGGAGATCTTGGGGGGTTGGACCTCCTGCAGGAGTGCCTGTTTCTTGAGGTTGACGTGGAACGCAGGAGGCTCTTCCGTTGACAACAGAGCATTGATGTCCTGCGGCGCAAGTTATTGCTCGAGCGGAAGCTGAAGAGCATAATCCTAAATAGAGTCCGTTACAAGAATTAGAGTTTTGACAACCGCAAGAATTTCTTAAAGCAGAAAGTGGGCATTGACCCACATATCCCGTGACACAAGCGCTGTTTACGCATGATTCTCCTGCGTTGCAGTTTCTGTCTGATGTGCAGACGAATCCTGAAGTGGAAGTGCCTGTTTCTTCGCAAATTCTGTCAGTGCATTGCTCTCCACAAGCGCAGGTGTCATCTCTTAGGCAACGTTGTCCGATTTTTGGAAGTCTGCTTCTGTCGCAGTTTAAGGTTGATGCTGTTCTCCCCT
>Ga0209541_10014741_pt1 | contig 11754 bp, 10 predicted proteins | sample RifCSPlowO2_01_FD_184027 | JGI IMG/M metagenome (GOLD analysis project Ga0209541, IMG submission 184027) | Groundwater microbial communities from Rifle, Colorado - Rifle CSP2_plank lowO2_0.1 (SPAdes) (version 2) | ecosystem: Environmental > Aquatic > Deep subsurface > Groundwater | place...
GAAAGTTCTAACTACATCTGAGAGTTCAGTGAGTTACAACTAACTCACTATTCATAATCAAATCAACAAGAAAAACTTTGCTATTTAGCACCACTAGTCACAGACTAGTGGAATTCTTTTATTAAAATGTTAAGTTTATAAGTTGGCCTAACTGAACCATAAACTTTATTAATCTTTTTGTATGATTAGAACTATGAAAGGGGAGTATATGGAAAAGTTTGGCAAGGAGTTTTTAGAAAAATTAAAACTTCTTGAGAAAGAGCAGGAGAAGCTTGCTAAACAGCTTAATATCAAAGATGCTGTTGATTTTAGCAGTGTAGAAAGAATTGCTGGCTGCCACAATCTTGTATTTGGAAAGAATATTATTTCTGCTTTTGTTACAATGCTCGGGGATGAAGAATTGGAAAAGCAATATTTCATGGATAAATTAAAATTTCCGTATGTTTCTGGATTCAGGGCATATCGGGAATTGCCTGCTATGATTGAAGCATTTACAAAGCTTGACGAAAAGCCAGAATTAGTAATTATTTCTGGGCATGGAATTGCGCATCCAAGATTGGGGCTTGCAAGCCATTTCTCGCTTCTTGCTGATGTTCCTGCAATTGGAATTGCAGATAAATTATTAGTTGGGGAAATTGAAAATGAGAAGATTATTGTCAATAGAAAGATTGTCGGGGGAATTGTAACAGCTAAACCAGGAAGCAGACCGCTTTACGTAAGCCCTGGAAACAATATTTCTGTGAATACAAGCCTGGAAATAGTTAGAAGATTAATAAAACTGCCGCATAAGCTTCCAGAGCCACTGCATAAAGCAATGAGATATTCTAAAGAGATTATGCAGGAATTAAACAAATAATCACTTGCTTAGAGGATGTAATATCCAATAAATAACACCTTTTGAAGGAAGAAGTTCCTTGAAATGCAGGATTTTAAATGTTTCAAGTTTTTTCACTTTTCTTACTTCTTTAATCAGTGGAAAGATAGTTAATGCAACTGCTAACCTCAAAACACTGGAAACAAGGAAAATAAAAAGAAGGACATTCATAAAGCTGATTGATAAATAATAAGCAAGAAAGCCCCCAATAGTTGCTCCAACAAAAGTTCCGAAACCAACAAGTACATTAAAGTAAGCCACACAAATCCCTCTTCTTTGGGGTGAAACAGAGTCATAAATAAAATTGCCTGCTCCGAGGTTAAAAGCTGCCCAGCTAAGCCCGCCTATCAGCTGCGGAACAAGGGAGATGTAATATGGAGATTTGGAAAAAAGCCAGAGAGCAGGAAGAAATGGAATCATCATGCTTCCAATTCTCAATAATTCCAGGTTTCCGTATTTATCTGAGAATTTCCCCCAAAGAGGCATGAATAACAGAGATGAAACAGAGGCTGTTAAATTTATTAGAGTGTATGCCAAGACAGAAAGCCCCAAATCCCTTCTCATGTAAACTGCAAAAAACGGGCCTGCTATTGCTGTTGCAAAATGCATTAGAGCTACGTAAATAACAAACCTGCCGTAGTTATTATGGGGAGCTTTTTTAATAAACTGCCAGATGCTGAAGTAATATCCTTTTTCCAGCTTAAATTTGGGGTCGTAGTGTTTGGCAAATAAAAATGCTGAAATTAACCTAAAAATTCCTGCCATAAAGAAAAGTATTGAAAAGCCAATTAAGAGAAGCCCTTTTGTTTCAAAGAAGTCTAAGAAAAATGCTGCAGTTAATGCTGCTAAAAGGGCAATTGTTCCGCAAATTCTGTTTCTTCTGCTAAAATATTTTCCCCTTATATTCTCTGGAACAATATCTCCAAGAAGAGAAAACCAGGCAGGACCGGCAACTGCTCCAAAAACAGCGTAGATTGAATAGAAAACAAGCAGGAGTGTTGCTAAATGGGAAGCAAAAATATTTTTATAGAATAATAAGCCGAGAACAAGCATTGGAAACCACATTAAAGCATGAAGAGCAACTCCGGCAACAACAATCTTCTTTCTTCTGAATCTTTCCATTAATCTTGAGCCAAAAATTTGTGAAATTGGGGAGATTAGCCCGGGAAAAGAGCTTAAAAAACCCATTTGCAGATTATTTGCATTTAAAGAAAGCGCAAAAAGAGAAATATTCGAGTCGCCAAAACCAGACATAACAGAAGAAACACAGCCCTCTTTTATAGAAAGCTTCATTGTTCTTTCTTTGTCAGAAATCTCTTTTACATTTTTCAGGATTTGTTCCTTGTCTTGTTCTGGCATTTTCACTCTTTTTGTTATTTGTACTATAAAATAATTATATTTATTAATCTTGTTATGCTTGATTTAGGATGCGCCAGTAGTTTAACGGCAGAATTTCGCCTTCCCAAGGCGGTGACCCGGGTTCAATTCCCGGCTGGCGCATGTCCCCTGTGTTTTATTTTTTTACCATATTTGAGTAGTAGGAGGTAAAAGTTAGTTGAAATTTAAAAATGGCAAAAACCGCAAGGTTTAAAAAGCTATTTTTGGTTAGTTTTTATATCCCTTAGTCGTTAAAATAAAAAAATTCTAAGCTAAAATGCATACACTCCAGCCAAAACACTGCAAACTAAAAGAACAAGAAGTTCAAGATATCTTAAAAAAATATAATTTATCCCTTTCTCAGCTGCCAAAAATCAAAAAAGAAGATTCTGCACTGCCAAAAGATGTGAATATCGGGGATGTTATTAAGATTGAAAGAAAAGACGAGGGGAAAGTAAATATCTACTTCAGGGCGGTAATATGAAAAACAAACATCTCCTTGTTAAAAAGTATCTTGCAGAACATTCTTTAATAGAATCCAACATCAAATCTTTTAATGACTTGATTGAAAACAAATTGCAGCAGATAACAGACGAGCTCTCTGAAAATATTCCTAAAGATTTTGATATAAAACTAGGAAAAATTAGTGTTGGGAAGCCTAACATAATTGAGGCTGATGGTTCAACCAGCCTTATCACCCCAACAGAAGCAAGGCTAAGAAATCTTACTTATTCTGCGCCAGTTTATGCTGATATGTCCATTGGAAGCCAGGTAGAAAACCAGAGCATTGAGATTGGAAGGATTCCAGTGATAGTAAAAAGCAATGTTTGCAATATTGCAAACATGTCAAGGCAGGAATTAATAGAAAATTGCCTGGATCCCGCTGACCCTGGGGGGTATTTTATTGTTAATGGGAATGAAAGGGCAATTGTAATGATTGAGGACTTGGCTGCAAACCAACCGCTTATAGAAAAACCAAGAGGAAAACTTGCATTAAGATTATTCTCGCAAAGAGGAAGCTACAGAATCCCAATTTCAATTTCAGAAAGCAATGAGGGGATAATTGAAATTTCCTTCAGCAGATTCAGAAACATTCCGGCGGTTGTGTTTTTGAAGGCTTTGGGGATGTTAAAAGATTCTGATATTGCAAAATACATAAGCAAAGAAACAGATAGCTTAATCTTAAATCTTTACGAGTATGCTTCTGTAAACAATGCCGAAGATGCAATGATGAAAATTGCAGAACAAACTTCTCTGCAAGGAACAAAAAAAGAAATCTTGGATAGGATTAAGCAAAGAATTGATTCTTACTTTCTGCCGCATATAGGCTTGAAAAAAGAAAATAGGTTGGAAAAAGCCATAACATTATGTAAGCTGATAAAACAATTTTTAATTGCAAAAGAAAATCCAGAAGAGACTCTGACAGACAAGGATCATTACGCCAACAAGAGAGTAAGATTAAGCGGGGACTTGCTGGCTGACCTTTTTAGAGTTAACCTTAATATTCTTTTAAGGGACGTTCAGCATACACTTCAAAAAACAATTAAGAGAAAAAAGTTTTATAGTATAAAGACGATTGCCAAATCAACTTTATTCTCTCATAGGATTGAGAGTGCTGTGGCTACTGGTTCTTGGATTGGCGAAAGATCAGGGGTTACGCAAAATCTTGACAAAACTAATTCTCTATCAATTTTATCGCAACTGCAAAGGGTTTCTTCTATGCTTCCAGGGGAACAAGAAAATTTTTTGGCGAGAACATTGCATCCCACCCATTACGGAAGATTCTGTCCTATAGAAACGCCAGAAGGGACTGAAATTGGGTTAAGAAAAAATCTGGCTATGCTTGCCAAAATCTCAATAGCAGTAAAATTAGATGAAAGAGAGTTTATTAAAACCCTGGAAGGAGTTGGCCTGGAAGAAGAAGGGAAATTTGATGTTTTTTACAATGGAAAGTTTATAGGGGGGGTGAAAGACGCGGAGGGATTTGTAAGCCTGATAAGAGAAAAAAGAAGGAAAAATGAGCTACCAGAAGAGATGAGTATAAGATATGACAGCATCATGGGAACTTTGATAATTTCTACAGAACCTGGAAGAGTTTTGAGGCCATTAATTTTAATAAAAGACAAGCCTCTTTTAACAAATGAGCATCTTGTTTTGGTTGAACAGGGAAAGATGAAGTGGGAGGATTTGGTTAAGCAGGGAATCATAGAATATCTTGATGCAGCAGAAGAAGAAAATGCGTTAGTAGCCCTGAATAAAGAAAGCATTACTCTAGAACACACTCATTTAGAAATTGATGAAATTGATTTGCTGGGAATTGTTACAAGCCTTGTCCCATATGCAAACCATGACCAAAGCTCCAGATTAAATAGGGGAAGCAAGACACAGAAACAATCTTTAGGGCTATACTCTGCAAATTTTTTATCAAGGCTTGACACAGATGTCAGCATCTTGCATTATCCCCAAAAACCAATTGTAAGAAGTTTCGTCTATGATACCCTTAATATCCATCCATCTGGACAAAATGTTGTTGTTGCTGTAATGACATATGAGGGGTACAACATGGAAGATGCTATTGTTCTTAATAAGGCAAGTATCCAGAGGGGACTTGGAAGAAGCACGTATTACAGGCCCTACACATCTGTTGAGTTAAATTATGCGGGTGGATTAAGAGATGAAATTACAATTCCAAGCAAGGACACAAGAGGGTACAGGACAGAGGAATCTTACAGATTTTTAGAAGATGATGGTGTTGTTTATAATGAAGCTGACATGAAAGAGGGGGAGGTTGTTATCGGAAAGGTTTCTCCTCCAAAATTCTTATCAGAAAGCAGAGAGATAACAATAAGAACAAAAAAAGAAAGCAGCAGCGTCATAAGGCAGGAAGAGAAAGGGGTTATTGACGGGGTGTTTATAACAATTGACGGAGATTCAAATAAAATTGTGCAGGTTAGGACAAGGGATGAGAGGCAGCCTGAGCTTGGAGACAAGTTCTCAACACCTCATGGGCAGAAAGGAGTTGTTGGCTTGCTAGTAGAGGAGAATAATATGCCATTTACTTCTAAAGGAGTAAAACCTGATGTTATATTCAATCCGCATAGTATTCCAAGCAGAATGACTGTTGGTTATTTGTTGGAGTTGCTTGCAGGCAAGGTTGGATGCTTGGCTGGAAGAGTAATTGATGGAACTCCATTTTCTGGACAAAGTGCTGAACAATTGGAGCAGCAGCTTAAAGGGCTCGGGTTCAGATTTGACGGCAAGGAAAGCGTATATGATGGTGTAACAGGAAAAATGCTTAAGGCTAAGATTTACATTGGGAATATGTATTATTTGAAATTAAAATATATGGTATCAAACAAGCTGCATGCAAGAGCCAGCGGAAAGGTTGCCTTGCTAACAAGACAGCCTATTGAAGGAAGAGCAAGGGGCGGGGCATTAAGGCTGGGAGAAATGGAGCAGCAGGCACTAGTTGCGCATGGTTCTTCTTTATTATTAAAAGAAAGATACAGTTCAGACGGGGTTGTGATTCATATATGCACTGAATGCGGCGCAATCGCAACAGAAGATACAATCAGAAACAGGATTTATTGTTCTGCCTGCGGAAGCAGCAAAACAGAAGCTATTGAAATTTCCTATGCTTTTAAACTTTTGATAGAGGAGCTTTTCGGAATGCACATAATAACTCATTTCGAACTGAAGAATAAATATGAATGAAATGTTGGGGGGGGAAATGGCTGAAAGAAGAGGAAGATTAAGAGAGAAAAGCAGAAGTTCAGAGGTGAATCATGGCTGGGATATTTGCCCTATAGCAGATGAAAGATGCCCTGGAGCAAGAGACCAGGTAATATTTACTGTGAAATGCACAGAAAAGAATGAGTATGTTAAGTGTAAATATGAAAGTCCTAGGGGAGTAAAAAATGAACAGAGTTAAGAAACAAGTTAAGGCAATAAAGTTTGCGCTTTTATCGCCGGAAATTATAAAGAAGATATCAGCCGCAAAAATCATAACACCGGAGTTATATGACGTAGACGGGTATCCTGTTGATGGGGGGTTGATGGATTTGAGATTGGGGGCAATTGACCCTGGAGTAAGATGCAGAACTTGCGGCGGGAGATTAAAAGAGTGTTTGGGGCATCCAGGAAGCATTGAAATGGCAAGGCCGGTTCTTCATGTGAAATACATTCCGATTATTGAATTGTTCTTAAGAAGTTTTTGCGAAAGCTGCGGGAGGATATTATTGAAAGACGAGGATATAAAAAGATTAAATATTGCCCAGAGAATTAAAAAATCAAAAGATGTCAAGAAATGCCCTCATTGCAATACAATACAAGAAAAAATAAAATTAGATAAGCCTACAACATTTAACAGAGGCAAGAGAAGAGTTCTACCTACCGAAATAAAAGAAATTCTTTCAAGAATAACTGATGAAGATTGCAAACTTGTTGGAGTAAATCCTAAAACGTGCAGGCCAGAATGGGCTGTTCTTACTTTATTGATTGTCCCGCCTGTAACAGTAAGGCCAAGCATCACTTTAGAATCAGGAGAAAGAAGCGAGGATGATTTAACTCATAAAATTTCTGATATTATAAGGGCAAACCAGAGGTTATGGGAAAATTTGAATGCGGGAGCTCCTGAAATTATTATAGAAGATTTGTGGGACTTGCTTCAATACCATGTTACAACCTTTTTTGACAATACATTAACCAGGATTCCGCCTGCAAGACACAGAAGCGGACAGCCGTTAAAAACAATAACAGAAAGAATTAAGGGCAAGGAGGGAAGAATAAGGCATAACCTTGCTGGAAAAAGGGTTAATTTTTCATCTAGAACAGTTATCTCTCCAGAGCCGTTCATGAAAATTGAGGAAATTGGAATTCCATATGAGGTTGCCAGGGTAATAACTGTAAGCGAGAGGGTGAATTCAATAAACATAGAGAAACTGAAGAAGCTGATTTTGAGCAAGGTATATCCTGGAGCCAATTATGTTATAAGACCTGATGGGAAAAAGAAAAGAATTACAGATGATTTGAGAGAAGAGCTTGCCAGTGAAATCTCTCCAGGATATATTGTAGAGAGGCATTTGCAGGACGGGGACATTGTTCTTTTCAACAGGCATCCAAGTTTGCACAAGCCAAGCCTGATGAGCCATTTTGTAAAAGTTCTTCCCTATAAAACATTCAGGCTGCATCCTGCTGTAACGTTTCCCTACAATGCTGATTTTGATGGCGATGAGATGAATGTCCATTCTCCCCAGACAGAAGAAGCAAGAGCAGAAGCTAAAATCTTGCTAAGTGTAAAGCAAAATTTAATCAGTGTGAAGAATAACACAAATTTAATTGGGTGTATTGCAGATGCAATTACAGGAAACTACCTGCTTTCGCTAGATGAATTAGAAAAAGAAAAGGCAACGCAGCTTTTATATCAATCCGGGATTGTATCAAAGATAACAAAGAAAAATCTTTCTGGAAAAGAAATTTTTTCCGAACTTCTTCATAAGATAAATTACGCTGTAAAAACAAAATCATGCACGGGTAAGGATTGTAAATATTTTGATAACTGCAGGAAAGAAAATTGTCCCGATAATGCCTATTTAAGCGTCAAAGATGGGGAATTAGTAAGTGGAATAGTTGATAGCAAGACATTTGGCGTAGAAGATGGAATTTTAGTTAAGATTCTTGATAAAGTTATAGGAAGAGACGATACAATGGAGACTATTGAGAAGGTTTTTACGCTGGGAACATCTTACCTTTCTAAAAGGGGTCTGACAATTTCTCTAAAGGACTTTAATGTTACAAAAGAAGTAATTGAGGAAAAAGAAAAAGTAATAAGAGATGCTGAAGACAAAACAAACAGCATTATCAAATCATATTATGATGGAAGTTTGGAGCATATTCCCGGAAAAACAAACGAAGAATCAAGGGAGATTAAGATACTTCAGACTCTGAACGAGGTTAGGTCAAAGATTGGCAAGATTATAAAGCAAAAATTCCCGAGGGACAATCATATTTCTGCAATAATTAATTCCGGGGCAGGGGGCAGCATTTTGAATATTACGCAGATAGCATGCTGTATTGGACAGCAGGCTTTATGGGCAAAGCGTATAAGCTTAGGTTATTCCAATAGAACTCTATCATTTTTCAAGAAAAATGATTTGTCGCCTGCTGCAAAAGGATTTATTTATTCTTCGTTTATGAATGGCGTTAAGCCATATGAGTTTTTCTTTGGCGCAATGACAGGAAGAGATGCCTTAATGGACACTGCATTAAGAACTCCTAAGTCTGGCTATTTATACAGAAGGCTTGCAAATGCTTTACAAGACTTAAAGGTAGAGTATGACAGTACAGTAAGGGATGCTAGCGGTAATATCATCCAGTTTTTATATGGGGGAGACAGCATTGATGTTTCATTAGAGCATAAAAATGGGAAAATAGTTCCAGGAGAAGCAATTGGGATTATAACTGCCCAGTCGTTTGGGGAGCCATCAACACAAATGGCGCTTAATGTATTCCACTTTGCAGGTGTCCAGGAAATGCAGATTACATTGGGGCTTCCAAGATTAATTGAAATCTTTGATGCAAGAAAGAACCCTTCAACAGCAACAATGGAGATTTATTTGGAGAAAGAGTTTAATAATGAAAAGTCAGCAAGAATGATTGCAGAAAAAATCAAAGAGGTAAGGCTTGAGGATATTATTTCAGAGATTAAGATAAATTTCTCTGATAAGAAAATAGAAGCTAGTGTAGACAAAGAATCACTTAGGCAGACGCATATTTCCCTGAACACTGTTGCAGAAAGATTAAATGAAAAAGGATTTAAGATTAAGGCTAAAGATGACAGCCTGGTATTGAATGCTGGAGATATGGACTTCAAAGATATTTACAAATTAAAAGAGAAAGTAAAGAAATGTGTTATTTCTGGTGTTGAGGGCATTGCCCAGATACTTGTTGTTAAAAGAGAAAGCGAGTACGTCATTCTTACTTATGGCTCTAATTTGGAGGATATTATACAAGTTAAGGGAGTTGACCCTGACCGGACAAATACAAATAATTTCTATGAGATACAGAAAGTTCTCGGGGTTGAGGCTGTAAGAAAGAGCATAATCAATGAGATTTACAAGGTTATTAATTCTCAAGGTTTAGATATTGACAGAAGGCATCTTGAGCTAGTGGCAGATGCCATGACTTCTTCTGGGGAAATCAAGGGTATGACCAGAATGGGGATAATATCTGAAAAGAGTTCCATACTTGCAAGAGCAAGCTTCGAGACTCCAATAAAGCAATTTGTAACTGCGACAAAAACAGGTACAAAAGATGAACTGGCTAGTGTGATTGAGAACATAATTTTGAATCAGCCAGCACCAGTTGGAACCGGCTTGCCCCGCCTTTTTGTTAAAGTGGTAGGAAGATTGGTGAATGAAGAACTAGAGAAAGAGAAGAAAAAGAAGAGAAAGACGAAAAAATGATAATAAGTAAATTGATATCTGGAGGTATGAAATAGGTAATACTTGGCGGCAACAGGAAGGTTGAACGTCAAGGAAACCTTGGTTTCCTTACGAAATGAAGAAGCTTGATTTTGTTTATATAAGATATTTGAATTTATTAGAGAAAATAGCAAGAGTAAAAACAATAAACTGCTTCAGCTATGACTCTTCTATTATATTTGCTGTTCCACACAGGTTAATGAGCAAGGCAATAGGCGAGCAGGGAAAAAATGTAAGGAAATTAAACGAGGTTCTTGGAAAAAAAGTAAAAATAATTCCAATGGCTAATGGAAGAACTAAAAAAGACATAGAAAATTTTATTGCGGCTATTGTTCATCCTACTGAATTCAGGGGAATTGAGATTGAAGGAAAGGATTTGACGATAGTTGCCGGGATGAATAAGGCAATGCTTATTGGGAGAAACAAGACAAGATTAAACGAGTTAAAAGACATCTTAAAGCAGTATTTTGACATTGAAAACGTCAGGATTGTCTAGAAAGCTTTAAAAATGAAGTTCTATAACTATTAAAATGGGACTTATGAGTGCAAGAAAGTTGATTAAAGGAAGAAGAAAATTTAGATGGAAGTCTGCAAAATTCAAGATGAGGACATTAAATCTTTATGCAAAAGCAGACCCATTAGAAGGAAAATCTCAGGCAAAGGGAATTGTAATTGAGAAGGTTCAAAAAGAAGCAAAACAGCCAAATTCTGCTATGAGAAAATGCTGCAGGGTTCAGCTGATTAAGAACAGCAAGCTTGTGACTGCTTTTATTCCTGGAAATCTTGCACAGAAGTTTGTTGATGAGCATGATGAGGTTATAATTGAGAGAATTGGCGGAAAGAAGGGAAGAAGCAAGGGTGATATTCCTGGTGTTAGATTTCAGGTTATTAAAGTAAATGACCAGCCACTGCATTTATTAGTCAAGGGCAAGATAGAAAAGGGCAGGAGATAAAATGGGATATGAATGTGGCTCAATAGAAGATATGAAATTGGGGGCATTGATATTATATGATTACGTCAAAAGATTAGGGAAAACTGCATCAAGATGCTTAGGAGACTGCATTGGGATATTGGTTGAAGGAGAATTTAATTTAGATGATTTTAGGGCATTGAAAAGAAGAGAGGTTATTAATTTAAGATACTAAAATGGCAACAGCAAAAATATTTGATTTATATGATACCAGTGAAGTAAAGGTAGAGGATCCCGGCTTGAAAAGATATGTTAATTTTGACGCAAGATTAGTTGTTAAAAGTTTTGGAAAAACAAAAGATAAATTTGCCAAGACAAAAGTTAATATTCTTGAAAGAATGGCAAATTTATTGACTGTGCCGGGACATAGAGGCAAGAAGCATAGAGTAATAACAAGCTGGGCAAGCGGGAAATATGACCAAAAAATGAAAATAATTCTGCAGACTTTAAAAATTATAGAAGAAAAAACAAAGCAAAACCCTGTTCAGGTTTTAGTAAAGGCAATTGAAAATTCAGCTCAAAAAGAAGAGGTTACAGCAATAGAATATGGGGGGGCAAGATATCCGCAAGCTGTTGATTCATCACCTTACAGAAGAGTTACAATTGCGTTAAGAAACATTGTTCATGGAAGCCAGGACAAGGCGTTTGGCAAGAAAACCAAGATTCATGAAGCTCTTGCAAACGAGATAATACTTGCATCTCAAAATGCTCCTGAAAGTTTCTCTTGCGGAAAGAGAAATGAGTTCGAAAAGCAGGCAGATGCCGCGAGATAACTTAGTGTAACTTAGAAAGGCTTAAAAACTTTGAATTCTTATATTAATTAATGGGTAAGTCCTAGGGGGGTTGTGTACCGGAATGGTGCACCTTGTTTTAACCCCTAGGGTCCAACAATATTCTCAGAAAATACTTCTTTCTTTATACTTATTTTATCCTTGATTATGTGAACCTCCACACAGCAAGCTGTGTGGCATCTAGACGAACTCAAACAACCTCAATTGTCCCCCTTTCCTTCCTTGCTTCTTGATGTACTCTCTGATAATGTCTGCATTAA
>Ga0209541_10014742_pt1 | contig 11753 bp, 15 predicted proteins | sample RifCSPlowO2_01_FD_184027 | JGI IMG/M metagenome (GOLD analysis project Ga0209541, IMG submission 184027) | Groundwater microbial communities from Rifle, Colorado - Rifle CSP2_plank lowO2_0.1 (SPAdes) (version 2) | ecosystem: Environmental > Aquatic > Deep subsurface > Groundwater | place...
ATTGCAAGCTAAAGTTAAAGTTAATCAAGTTGGGAATAGTATAGCAGTTACTATAACAAAGCCTATATCAGAATTCCTAAACTTAAAAAAAGGTAAAGATGTTCTAATTTACCCAGAAGATAAACACAGATTAATTATTGAAATCCCTTAAATAGGTCTTGAAGTAATAATTTTGGAAACAAATGAAATGATGAATGAAACCAAAAATCAAACAACAGTTATAAGTAAATTCTAAATGTCTATTTATTACTTTAAAATTGTTTCAAAATATTCAACTATGAATTTTCAAACTTAAGGTTTACAAAGCTCGGAAATCCAAAATTCAAACACTTGCGTATATAAAGAGTTAGTAGAAATAAAAATCAATTTTCTTGCCCACACAATAGGAGAAGCACTTTACTTCAACTTTTCTCGAAGTTTTAGATAGCTTTTTAAATGTGAAAGTTTTAATTTATTCATTATGAGAAACAAATTAACTTTAATTTTGTTAGCGGCATTATCTTTTATAATTCCAACCGTTCGTGCAGATATAATAATGCCTTTTTCATATGTTACAACCCCCTTTTATCCTTTATTTTTAATAGTAGAATTAATTCTTTTCTGGTTACTCGCCAATAAAGTTTTCTCAATTAAAATTGGTTTTTGGAAATCTCTTTTAATTGTTGCAGTCGCTAATATTGTAACTTCTCTAATTGGAACTTTTATTCCTTCCTATAGGGATTTCACCGGTCCAATTTTAATTGCATTTATATTAAGTGTTATTGTCGAGTTTATAGTTTTCCTATTGTTCTTTATCAAGAAAGATGTGAAAAGAATTAATTTATTTTGGATTTCAGGGATTGTAAATATAGTTAGCTACCTTATTTTATCTGCTATATTTTTGATATTTGGTTAGTTTGTTCCTTTCTAAAGTGCCTCTCTAATTTTAATTTCCCACCCTGAAAATTGATCTTTACTCTGCGGATTTTTCTACGAAAATCCTTGCCACGCTTTGCAGGCTCTCACCTACAGCTCGGGTCTACTAACAGCAATTAAATGCAATATTACTCGGGCTTGGTTCTTAACGGTATTTGCTTCTAACCAAATTGAACTTATAGAATAATTTAAATAGAGGATACGGATATATTAATATTATGTTTGAAAAAAATAAAACAAAGCCAATAATTCTTCTTTTATCCTTAATTGCTATAATATTCATAGCGGGCTGTATAAAACAAAATGTTGTCTATTTTCAATTAACAAAGGATTATCTTGCCAATTCAATTGAATTTGATAAAAAAGGAACTCACTATTCTCTAATCGATAAAAACCGAATTGCTGAATTATCATTGCAATATATAAAACCTTATCCTGGATTTGAATACAAAGGTATGCTAATTTCAAAGATTATGGAACAAGGTGGAAGAACACAAGATACATATCGATTTAGAGCTTGGTTTAGATTATATCTTGATAAAAAAGATGAATGGGATGACTATACTTTCGATATTGAATACAATCCTCAAAATGATCAATATTCAGTTATGGATGATAGTATTTTTATTACAAGAGAATCTCTACCAAGTGAAATCAAAAACGAGGCTTTTGAATTGGCAAAAACAGAACCAGAAGTGAATAGTTTTATTTCTGATACCAATAGGAGATATGATCAGGTAAGTTATAGATGGTATTACAATGAGGACGAATTAACTGAAATTAAAGACACATGGCCAGATATTACAGGAGAAAAATGGATTGTAATAACGGTTGGTCACACAAATGATCCAGACCCATGGCCTTACTTTGTTGCAGTTAATATCAATCAGCAAAATGTTTTAACTGGTGGAATGTTTGGAAGAAGATAATTTCATTTCTAGATAAGTAAAAAGCCTAAACCGAGCCCTGCGTCATACTGTTGGTAGCTATCGCTCCGTCGTTCGCCTTGCAGGCTCACCCAGACATAACAGGAATTAAGTGAAATTGAAAAATGACAAATTTTATTAACTTTGGTTAGTATATTTACATTATGAAGAAGGCAATTTTTTTCATCATCGCAATTGTAGTAGTAACTTTGACTATATTTTTGTGGCAATATCATCTTCAACCTAAAAAGATGACATTTGCTAAATGTGAAAAAATTGGAGGCACCTTATGGAGAGTAGATGTTTTCCATCCAGATATTTGTCCAACATGCGAGTCTTGTTATGAATGCGGTGGAGATTCATACAATTTCACTAATTGTCCAAATTGTGACACATGTTTTGAGTGTATGAAACAAAATTTCCCTTACTCTGATAAGTGTCCGGGTGGACAGAAAAAAATTGCAGAAATCTCAGATGCGGCGACCTGGTTTCAATGCTGCAAATAATTTGTCATTTTTCAACTTTTTTGCTCCACTCCGTTCCGCTCACCCTCGTATAACAGCGATTAATTGAAATAAAATAAGAGCTAAGAGAATGGAAGGGGCTGGAAGAAAACTACACCATGATTGGATTAAATAGTCCTTTTTGAATAAATGCTCTTTGGTCAACAGTATTATAGATTTCCAATTTATTCGAGAACTCCTTATCGATTTTTTTAAGAAGTTTTACCATCTCTTTATCTAACTCATCTCTATTTGAGTATAATCCCTCATTTTCCATATATTTTTCAATAAAATAATCTTCTATTCTCATAATATGATTTTTATATTTTACAGTTATTAAACCATATTCTTTATTTCCTCTAACTCTGTTAGGGAAAAACTTTCTCATTTTTGGGTGGTTTTGTATAATAGATGCATAAATTTCTTTTAAACCATCCATTGACCGAATATTGACCCCCATTTTTTTTGCTAATTCTTCATGTGTTTCAGCAGAAAATAGTCTTTCCATTTTCTTATAAAAAAGAATATGACTTAGTTCATGGACAGATGTTTTATTTATCCCAAACTGGTCAACTTCTTCCCCCGTAAAAACATTTTGCATAATTGATAAATTGAAATGTTTCTTTCCATAAGGGGACATTGGTAACATAGTAGGATATAAGAAATACTCTGAGTCGAATTTCTCATTCATAAGATTCTCTATTATGCGCCACAAATGTGGGTCTATATGTTCAACATATTTTCTTATTTTTCCAATAATTAAATCAATTTTTGTATTATTCTTCTTATATAAATCCTCAACAAAATTTTTCATCTGATCTTCATTTTTGATATTTTCAAGGTTGTTATAGCATCTAATCATATCAGATTTCAACTGTCTCCTTCCTGCTTTAAAGAAGAAATGAGAAAATTTATCAATATCCATATCCTGATTTTTTTCGACTTTAAGCATGCTTTGCATTTATTAACTTAACTTAAAAAGTTTTTTGTTTTCTTCACCCTCAATTAATTTGCTCTAATGGATTTAGCCCCCTAAAGCACGCCCTTATTTTACTCGCCTCCTTTCGGTCGTTTGCCTCAACTTCGTTTCGGTCTACTAACAACGATTAAGTTCAGTTTTTTATGTCAGGGGTCTATCTTCTGATATCGAAAACATTTTATATTGAGAAATTAATATCCAAGTATGAACAATCAGAATAAGATTTTTATTTCCTTGTACGCTTTTTGGGCAGTGATTGTATTTGCTTTAACATTTATTAGCAAAGGATATAACCCAGACAATATTACACATATCCTAATAATAATCTTCTTTTTAGTACAACTTACCACATATCCTTTAATTAGAGTAGTCTCAAAAAAGTTTAGCCCGAAAATAACATTTTTGATTTTTGGATTGATTTTTGCTGCAGTTGTTGAAGGATTATATATGATTTCAGATCCCCTCTTTGAGTCATTAAAATTCGTGGCTGGAATAAGTATTGGAAAAATGATAAGTAACTTTCTAATTGATTTAGTTTTCACAATTCCTGTTTACATTGTTGTATTCTTAGTAATTTGGTATTTTATCAATAAGTACAACTACAAATTGTGGGAATATCTATTATTTATTAGCTTGGGTCAAGCACTCGGTGACGGGGGAATCTACTTCTTAGCTTCTCCATTTATGCTAGTATTTTTGCCTTATGTTATGATAAATTATCATTCTATGAATCTTATTCCCTATCTTCTTACAAAGAATAATCTGAAACCTCAGAATAATAGTTGGATGAAATATGTTGTACCTCCAATTTCCATAATTGTCCTCTATATCTTATTTGGAATTATAATAAATATTATAGGACCACTATTTTCCCTGACATAAAAAACTCTTCGCAATCAAAGATTGCTTGCCTTACATTCGTTCGGGAACTTAACACACATTATCTGAAATTCCGAATCACATCTTAAAACGATAAGTATTTAATCAAACAAATAGAACTTGATAAAAGATGAAAAACAAACCCAAAATAATAATGGGGATTACTATTGGAGTGATTATATTACTAATTCTCATAAGCGGTTGCCTCAGGGACCAGTGCGGCGATGATGTATGCCGGCCACAGGAGGAAAGCAGAGGTGATTGTCCAGAGGATTGCAAACAACCAAGCAATGAAATACCGAATGAGCGAATAATCAAAAACATAAATATCCTTCAGAAAAAATCAGCTCACAGCGATTGGTCGCCTGACTCTGAAAGAATTGTATTTGAAAGATGGAAAGGCTTCTATTTTCATCTCTATATTAGTGATTTAGAAGGTATAAGACAAGAGAGTCTCACCCTTGGAAATCCAAGAATTAACCAACTGAATAATGGTTGGCCAGCATGGCATCCATCAGGACAATATATAGTATTCCAGTCTGAAGAGCCAGAACACTACAACATTAATAACAGGTGGCTGCCGTTCTCGGGTAATGGTTTCTATAACAATCTGTGGGCTACAAAACCTGATGGCAGCAATTTCTGGAAACTCACTGATATCGATATAAAGAAGACACTATTCGATGGAATTATTTCAAAGGCTGTCGTATCACCACATTTTTCCCATGACGGAACTAAATTATTATGGACCGAAAGATATGCAGATGGGGGTAGTGGTAAGTGGGGATATTGGCAGGTTAGGATAGCAGATTTTATAATTAAAGATGGCGAAGTCGAACTTGAGCCTAAGGAAGGAGATATTATTATCCGAGCTGAAGACATCTGTAAAGAGTGCAATTATGTGAATGCAATGGGTATTTCACCTGATAATAAAAAGCTACTTTTGGCTGGCAATCTAAACGGCCAGCATGTATTTGGCATGGACCAATACATATTCTATATTGAAAACAAGACCTTGACGAACCTGCTAGAGACACCAAATTACTGGGAAGAGGGTTCATGCTGGGGCCCAGATGGAAAAAAAATTATCTATCCTACCAATATTAATTCTCCATATGAATTCGATTTTGATAATGCCAATTGGGCGTCACAGCCAAGAACAAAAGAATACTGGATAATGAATTCAGATGGATCAAACAAGCAGCAGTTAACGTACTTCAATACTCCTGGATCTGCTGAGTACAACGAGATTGGAAAAGGCAGCAGGGTAATAGTTGCAGAATGCAGATTCAGCCCTGATGGGAAAAAATTACTCGGTGTTATTGGTATAGACAAACTTTCTAGAGCACAAAGCCAATTTGAACTCAGTATCGTGCTAATAGAATTTTAAGTAACATATAAGGATTGAGCGGGATCCGGAACTCTGCTGAAAAATAAATATTTTTTGCCCTACTGCGCCTTATCCTTCGTTCACTCGGAGCAACTAACGGTCCTTGGGCGCAATTCAGGCGACCCAGTTTTAACATCTGAAACAAATAACTTTAAATATTTAGATCTGATATGTAATAACATATTGAAAAAAAAGATTAGCAAATTTGTATATTGGGCGCCAAGAATATTATCCATGATATTCATATTCTTCTTAGCATTTATGTCATTAGATGTTTTTTCTTCAGAATTAAGCTTTTGGCAGACAGTGGTTGGGTTGCTTATGCATAATATTCCAACACTTGTATTGTTAGTTGTACTGCTGATATCTTGGAAATATGAAATAGTGGGAGGAATTGCTTTTATTCTAGCCGGACTACTATACATTGTTGTATTAATGAGGAATCCTTTTGAATGGTATATGCTATCTTGGGTTATACAAATTTCTGGAGTTGCATTTTCTATAGGAATCTTATTTTTTATTAATTGGTTCAAAAAGAAAAAATAGTGTGAGCCGCCCGAACTCTTTGCCAGTTTTTAATTGGCAAAATCTCGTCTAACATGGATAGACAAAATCTTTATATATTAGTACATGCGATATTCTGCATTATCAATAAAAAAGAGACGAACACATGAAAAAAATCATATTTTGGCTTCTTGGATTGTCGTTACTCATTGCGGCTACCATAAGTATCCTTTCATTAAAAGGCAGCGAAATGATGGGCACTTCAGTATATATAGTATGGATAATTGGTGTAGGCGGTCTGATCTGGTTGTTTCGTGTGCCTCTTGAAAAAATACTGCGCAAAAACAGAATTTCATTTCTAATAGCGGGCTTAGTATTAACTGTTCTTCAGTCTTTACTTTGTGCTTATCCTAATACATTTTCACCAAACAATTTTTCATTGTTTTCCAACATGATACCCGATTTGTTTTCCTTTGTTCCTTGGCTTTTTGCTTGGTTTATTTTAACATGGCTTGTGCGTTTTAAAAGAATAGAAATATTTGCAATGGTGGGGTTACAAGGAATATTTTTTGAGGGTGTGTGGATGCTCTGGAAAAACCCATGGTATGCCATCTATTGGTTGCCAAACGCGTTCTTTTATATAGTTATGATTTACCCATCAGTTCTTTCTTTGAACAAACAAGGAAGAGACCTTCCAAAATGGCTCAAATATCTTATAGGATTTGCTATCCCTATTATTTTAGGCGTGGCTGGTGTACTTCTCAGAGAAAGTCTTGGATTACCTGATTACCTAATGCCACAAATATGGGGTGGCTAAAATCCAAAGCAATGCAGATTTGTAACAAATTGAAAAAATTATTATTTTATTTTAATTGAATTTAATTTTATCCCTTCAAATTTACCTTTAATATTTTTTCCAAAAATAATTTTTTCACTAATTATTTTTAAAATAAAACCTTTACCAAGATATAAAATTTTTTCAGACCGACAAACATTATCAGATCCACAAACACTATCTATTACAGTTTTAACAATTTTGAATTTCTGATTATTAATTTCTAGTTCATCTCCTTTTTCTAACCAGAATTCCTTTGGAATTTGTACCATATTTTTGCTGAACATAAAGTATTAAATAAACTTTATGATTTTAAACTTTAAGGTTATTTAAATATTCTTCCTCAACAAAATGAAGCTTCTTAGCTGGGATTATGATACACTGAGGAAATTTATCAAACTTTATTTTCTTAAGTTTCTTGATATCTCCACACTGTATATCTGAATTGAATCCTAATTGGCAACATACAATTATTTTCTCTTTTTCTTTAAATCCATTTTTCTCTAAGTAAAATAAAGCATCATTGATACTAACAAATATTTCATTAACAGGATCTAAATCCAATAAAATCAATGAGTGCAAATTACTTTTTCTATTTAACTTAATATTTTCAATTACACTTATGACATTTTCATTGCCAAAAGGTAAAGAGCTTACCTTTCCAAAATTATACAAACTTAACCCACATTCTGCAACAGCAGTTAAAATAGAACTTCCATGAATTACTTTGGTTTCAACATTTTTCTTTTTAGCTTCTAATAATAAAGAAATATGTGTTGTGGCAGTTAAAACATCACCATAAACTAATAAGGCTATATTTGTTTTTTTTGCTTCTTCAATTAACATAGATGAATTATTTTCAACGCCTTCTCTTTGTAATACAATAATTTTCTTTTTAAATATACTTTCAATTTCTTCGATAGAATTAGGATAAAGATTAGTATAATTTTCTAGATATATTTTAGTACATACTTTGATGGATTCAATAGCACCAATTGAGATATTATTTTTGCTTAGTCCAATACTAATTAGGTACAACATATTAATTAGAAAATGTCAACCATTTAAAAATATTACTTATTTATAAGCATATAAGTTAAAGTCAATTCTTTAGTTTAGTAAAATTAAATAAAAAAATTTAAATACTAATGTAGAAAAAATCATAGTAACTTTAAATAATGGCTGTTTTAACAAAATTAGTAAAAAGAGACTTTGAATATATACTCGCGACTTATAATGTTGGTTCATACATAGATCATAAACATATACCTTTGGCTTTAGGTAATACAGTATATTTTTTAAAAACTGATAAGGGAAAATTTATCTTGAAAATATTTGAGGGCAGCTCTTTAGAATTTATGATAAATCAAATTAAACTTGAAGAATTCTTATATAGAAAAGCACCAGTTGCTGAAAATATTCGATCCAAAACAGGTATTGTATTACAAAACTACAAAAAGAAATATTTTAAATTACAGAAATATGTATGGGGTAGGCATCCCAAAAAATTCTCAAGTGGTTTAGTAAAGGATTTAGCCGTAAATATGGCTATGCTACACAAGTGTCTAGGCAAACTTGACACAAAAAAAATCCAAATTAGAGAAGGTGATGTTTTCGAATTTATGAAAATGAAATGTGCTAAGTCTAGTTATCAAGGTTTTCCTTTACAATTAGAAGTGGATAAATTAAAAAAAATTATATCTAAATTAAATATAAATGCGTTAAGAAAAGAGGTTATACATGCTGATATTTTATCAGATAATTTATTAGTCAAAAACAATAAAGTTGTTGCAATAATAGATTGGGATGATGTCCATAGAGGTTTCATATCTTACGATATAGCCACTTTTTTATGTAAAGAACTTATAAATAACGGATCAGTTAAAGAAGAAAAAATCAAATTATTCCTTAAATCCTATCAACATTATAATAAACTGAATAATGAAGAGAAAATAGCAATATATTATTTTATGAAGTTTAGACTCCTAACTTCAGCAAACTGGACTTTAATACAGATGAAACATCATAAAGACATAATTGGTTCACTTGACATAGAATTTGAGAAGAAGATTAAAAAGTATAACCACTTTCACAATTTTAATTTAGAAAAATTTCTTGAGCTATTTTAATTTCTTATCACAACTTGTTAGCAGCTCACTTATTTAACAAATTAAAATAAGCTTTTACTTCATTATATACTGCAAAAGTTTCATTTCTGATATCTTCTTCGATGATTTTTTGCTTATCCTTGACTAAATATTTGTCATATATACCTCTCGCAACTTTCTGAACTGGTTTAGTCTCCCATTTTGAATGAATGTCCTTCTTTAGGTAGCTCTCAAAATCAATAGTTAACTTGCCCCTTTGCAGTTTCTTTTTATCAGAACTTACATTTTCTAAATTTTTAACTTTGATGGACATATCAATGTGCGCTCTATTGTAGTCATCCACTTCCCTTTCATTATCTAAACTTATTTTTATGTCACTCAGATTTTTATCTTTCTGGATATTGCCATAATCTTTTTCTATTATAAAATAACTATTCTGTTTTAACCAATTTTTCACTAATCTAATAAAATTATTGAAGTCAAAAACACCTTCATAAGAAATGCTTAACTTTTTTACAATAATATCTTTCTCAGGCATAAATCTTAAAACAATGCTTGATTAATAAATTTAACTATTTAGAATTGATGTAAATTCAAATACGCTTTGATTTCAATATAGAGATCTGTTGTCTTCTTATATAACTCTTCTTTATATAATTCAATATTCTTTCTGAATAATCTCCTATCATGAATCTTTTGAAGTAGGCTCCCTTTACCAAAATCACCTTTCCTATTTATTACAAGATCACCTTTAATACTAATAATAACTTGCCCGCTGTTCATCTTCATTTTCTTACCTTCAATAGTTATTTCTGTATCCTTTAAGCCAACAACTGTAAATGTTAAAGTTAGATAATTACTTACATAATCATTTACTGGTTTTTCTGCATACCATTTGGCTTCAATTTGTTTCCCATTTGGCTTAATTCTTTCAATATATTTAGCCTCTATAAAATTTTCATTTTCGTCTCCATAACCCTCATATAACAGCCATATCTTAATTTTTTTATAGAGATCAGAGAAATCAAAGATGCCTTTCCAGTCTATTTTTAAATCTGGAACTACATTTATAGATTCCGCACCTTCAAACATATTATTTTAAGCTTTATACCATTAATAAACTTTTTCTTTAGTCATATTCATCTAAAATAGATTTCATTAAACCTCGAAGCTCCTGAATCTCCCCATACAAAACCCCTTGGTAATCTTTTTCTATTTCTCTTCTGATAATATGTTTCCTATACAAATTAAATAGGAAACTTCTGAAGCCACTTGTTTCCCATTTATTCTTATAATCTAAGACTACCGCGCCTTCAACATATATATACATTTCACAGCTATATAAGCTTCTAATTTCATTTACCTTAAAAAGCAATATATTTACCTTAATTTGAAATCTTGCAAAGTCATCCACATCTCTAGTGCTCAACCACTTGATTTCTAATTTACTCCCTTTATCACCAGAAGCTTTTCCCTTATGAGTGGTTTCATTAAAAAAATATTTATATTCATCAAAGAACATCTTTGATTCACCATACAGTCTATTAAAATCAATTAACCCCATTTTTTTGATTCTGAACCCAAGTTTCCCAGGAGTTACACCTAGATTATATGACATCAATAAAGAATAAAATTAAACACTTAATAAATATTATGGTTTACATGCAATGCATAGATATTTTTGCTTAGTTTTATAGACTGGTCCTTGAAAACCACAGTTATCACATCTTCCCTCGAAATACCTTATTGGTTTTCTATGTTCTTCTCTTATTCTGGTTCTAATTGACATTATCTCAAATAAGGCAGGTTCAATTTTTAAAATATCATTGGCAGTCAATAATCCAACCAATTTTCCATTCTCTACCACAGGAAGTTTTCTAATTTCTTCATTTCCCATTAAAATTAGGGCATCATAGATATCCTCTTTTGGATCTATTGTTACTAACTCCTTAGTCATAATATCTCTTGCATTAAGACTTAAGAAATCTGTTCCCTTTGCTACTACTCTTTCAACAATATCCTTCTCAGAAATTATGCCAACTAGTTTATTTTTATTAGTAATAACAATACTTCCGACTTTTCCTTTCCTCATAAGTTTTGCTATCTCTTGTACTCTAGCCTCTATTGGGGCTGTCACTGGTTTTACTGTCATAGCATCTCTAACACTTATACCTGTTTTCATATTAATCAGAATATATAGATTTCTTATTTAAATAATTATGTATCTCAACAACATTTATTCAAAATAGAAATGGTTATAAAAGCAACCATTGCAACTTAGTTAAAAATCTTTATAAGGTAAATTATAAAATTAATCTATTTTCAGATGACCTTAATAACAGGTATTTTGATGCAACAGAAATATCATCCTTAAACTCCAAAATAAATTCTTCAATTTTGTTGTAGGGGACAGCAAATACTAATTCGTGCTCTTTAAAAAAACCTTTCTTTTTCCTAATAATATTCCAATTCTTGTTTTGTTCTATATAATTATTATTATAAATCCAAGATTCATCTTTATTAATTAAAAAGAAATCAGCATCTACGCACCCATAATCTCTTATCCAGCTAAATCCAAGTAATTTTTTTTGATAATTAGAAAAACTATCTTCTATAGTTTTAAGTTTTACAGCATCTAAATACCCATCATCTTCAATTTCTTCTATATATTCTCTTCTAATAGTTTCCTCAAGTGGACTTGTTTTATCCAAATC
>Ga0209541_10014743_pt1 | contig 11753 bp, 16 predicted proteins | sample RifCSPlowO2_01_FD_184027 | JGI IMG/M metagenome (GOLD analysis project Ga0209541, IMG submission 184027) | Groundwater microbial communities from Rifle, Colorado - Rifle CSP2_plank lowO2_0.1 (SPAdes) (version 2) | ecosystem: Environmental > Aquatic > Deep subsurface > Groundwater | place...
TATTCTCTTCAATAGAATTAGCTTTCTTGATCATCATTTCAACAAAATCCTTATTCTCTTTTTTCATGGTTCTATTAAACTATTAAAACTATATAAATCTTATCCTAGGCAAAATTTCCTGTTCTATTCCCCGAATACTTGGAGGGATTGATTTTTAGTGCAACGTTCCGTAGCGAAGCGGAGGAAAAAATCAAAGTCGTCGTGTCTATCGTTTAGTCGTGGGGGTTGCCGCCGTCGTAGTTTTTAGAGTAAAGCTTATAAATATGTATAAATATGCGTATTTATGAGGGGTAAGCATGAGTAATGGTAAAAGAACTATCACATTAAGCGTTGATAGCAAGATTTACGAAGATTATAAAAATATCTGTGATAAAAAAGGATTGATTTTATCAAAGCAATTTGAGAATTTCATAGTTGAAGAAATTAAAAAAGAAGGTAAGAAGAATGACAGATAAACCATTATGGACTAAAGAGCAGGAGATAGACTTTTTCACAAAATCTTTAGAGGTAGCTTCTCCTGAACAATTGTTCTACACAACAAAGGATAAGAAATATTATGCTTATTGGCCTAAAAGTTACAAAGGGGCTAAAACAACTCTGCAAAGCAGAAACGCATTTATCGGAGCATATACTGAGAAATGGGCTTTAGAAATCCTAAAAGATGTTGCTAAAGAACTAAAAGCTTATGCTGTCAGAAATGTGGTTTGTGAAGAATTGGAACTTAGTAAAGGGTCTCCTGCTGATGTGGCTATTTGCAAAACTGACTCTATTGTTCAGAAGGCAGAAGATATACTCGCAATTTTTGAAGTTAAAATGTCCGTTGTTTGGAATTGGGAACTTTTGAAGAATAATCCTAAATTCTCACTTAAATGCCTTGGAGATTTTAAAACCCATCAAGGAAATCCTGGCTTATTGCGTTCAGATAGTATGCTGAAAGCCATAGGAAAGAGCATAACGGTAAGAATTTCTTCATTGGTATCTGCAAAAATTCCAATAATAGTTTTAGGCAATACGCCTGTGATGAAAAGCTATTATTCCAAAGTTGATAATTTGAAGAATTATGGAATTATACAAGGTTTCTGGTCGTTAAATCCTGCCCCATTGGATAATAATGGAGAAAACATTAAAGCAACGAAGAAAAAAGGGTTTCTGCGCTTTGATTCTTACTCTGATTTTAAAACCCAGCTTTTAACTTTACTGAAAGAGGATATGATGTTCTTTGCAGGTATGAAATCCAAAAAAGAATTAGGCAAATTCATAGAGATAGCCAACAAGGAAGATACATACGAGAAGAAAGGCGAAAAATTCCTAAATATGATGAGGGAATCAAATGGCAAGTAAAAAGAATGGCACAGAAACGAGTAAGTTTGGCTCTCCAGGAAGAATGAACCATGATTCCTCTAAGTTTTATGGTGGTCGTTTATATGAAGGTTTGCCCACTGAAAAAGAAAATGTAGTATTCATTGAAAACAAAATAGAAGATAAAAACATAAACAAGGTGTTTTGTAAATCAAGCGAAAAGATGAGTGAACTGCCAGACAATAGCGTTCATTTAATGGTAACTTCGCCGCCATATAACGTAGGTAAAGAATATGATGAGGATATGTCCCTAAATGAATATAGGGAATTTCTTAAAAGAATCTGGAAAGAAGTGCATCGTGTTCTTGTGCCTGGCGGGAGAGCCTGTGTCAATGTAGCAAATTTAGGAAGAAAGCCATACATTCCATTACATTCTTTTATAATAGAAGATATGCAAAAAATAGGATTTCTAATGAGGGGGGAAATTATTTGGAATAAGGCATCATCAGCAAGCCCATCTACTGCATGGGGGAGTTGGCTTTCTGCCAAAAATCCAGTTTTAAGGGACATTCACGAATATATCTTGATATTCTCAAAAGAATCATTTTCCAGAGCGAACCACGATGACCAGCCAGTAACTATAACCAGAGATGAATTTTTAGAATTGACGAAAAGCGTCTGGACTTTTGGAGCAGAGTCAGCAAGAAAGATTGGGCATCCTGCACCGTTCCCTATTGAACTTCCATTAAGATGCATAAAACTTTATACTTTTGAGAATGATATTGTACTTGACCCATTTATGGGAAGCGGAAGTGCCGCTATAGCTTCTTTAATGACTAATCGCAGATTTGTTGGCTATGATGTTGATAAAGACTATATCAAAATTGCTCAAAAGAGGATTAATGATCTTTCTGAGAAAAAGAAACAAAGAAAAATTACAGAAGTTTTGAATACCTAAAGTGAATAAAATGGAAACAAAAAAATTGAATGCAAAGCAGAATGTAGAATTCAAAGAGTATTCTCCAAATCAATCTGTAAATGTAAGAAATGAACCACAAAAAACTACTGAGCAACTAAGCTATAATGCCGCAAAAAGTGTAGAAGTAAGAAAAGGATATAACCCTCAGATGACTACTCAGACAAGGAATGAACAGCCTATTAGGGAAGGCTATAATGCTCAGCAAATGGTGCAAACCGCAAATAATCAACAACCTGCACAGCAGAGTCAGCAAACTAAAACTGCTAAAAGCTCAGATGATAAAAAATGACATGGGATGTTCCTTTAATTGTTGCGATAATATCGGCGTTGTTTGCAAGTATTGGATTAATTCTTAACTGGTTGGCTTTAAGAGAGAACAATAAAACAAGACAAATACAACTTCTCAATGATGTTTTCAAAAGTATAAAAGAAACAGAATTTACACTATACAAGGAGTATAAGGGAAAGGATAAAGAAACTATGAAAGAATGGGATAGCTTATTATTTAATTCAATAGAACAATTCGCATTTCTTGTCAATGAGAAATTTATAAAAGATAAAAAAATTGCAGGTTTTTTTGATGATGCTGTTGTTAGATGGTATGAACAAATATTCTTAAAACATTATTCTGAAGAGGAAGTAAACAATCCAAAAAATTATCAAGAATTCAAGAAACTTTACCACTCAGTAAAATTAAAACAACAAAAATAATCTTTCTGCACAGCAGACTATCTATCCTGAAAGGATTAAGGCGGCAACCCCCTCATAATAAATTGACACGACGATTGAATATAACATATGCGATTAAGCGATGTTTTTCGGACTATCTTAAAGATTATAAATTTCCGAAAAATATGGACGAAGCGAGGTGCAACCGAGCGTAGTCGCTTAATCGCTGTTAGTTGCCCACGAATACTTGGAGTGGTTGATTTTTAGTGCAACGATGCCGAAGGCAAAAAATCAAAGTTTGAGGTTCGGGCGTTATAGAGGTTGGTGTTGTATCTTGATAGTAGTGAATGACCGAAAGGTTTATAAAGGATTATGTTATACAAGCTTTGTGTAATAAGTGACCTCTGTGTATAAAGTAGTTTTTCTGTGTAAAAAGTCTATGTTTTTGTGTTATACCCCTTATGGTATATGATTACTACCCCCCAAGCCATTATTGTTAGTATAAGCATAAGATTATTACTATAAAGGTTAGATGGAGAGTTATTATATACTAAAGCATATACAAATGCAGATGTAATAGCTCCTGCAACCACTAATGATACTGTTCTTGGCAAGAGTTTCTCTGGTTTAGCTCCTCTCTTTTTGTAAGTGCTATACAAAATAAAAAATGCCAAGATTCCAAAAAACCATATTCCATATAAAGGATTACTAAGCGTATCACTGTAAGGAGAAATCAATTTTACGAATCCTACCCCGATTAGAATAACTATAACAAGATACACAGGAATAAGCAAATACTGGAATATCTTTTTCATCTTATCTCATCCTAATCCACATAATCACAGAAGCGACCATTAAACTTATTCTTTTCTCCTAAAATATTCGCTTATAATGATTGCAAATAAAACAAACACTAGAATCATATAATAGCTTAATGGCTTTTTGTTTAGGGCTAAAACAAAACCTACAAGTGAACCTAGTCCTAAGTAGGCTATTCTTTGAGATATAACATAGTATTTGATATTCATTTCAACCCCTCAAAAAGTTCTTTTCCAATCTTCTTAAGCTCTTCCTTGACCTTCCTATCTTTTTCTGCTTTTGTTCTAAATTTAATAATCCTCTTTTTGCTAGAAACTTTATCAGCGTTCTTAAGAATCTTACTAATGTTATTTTTCTTAATCTTGAATGTTACTGTCATTTTTCACCTCCTTACACCATTCACAACCTTTTTCAGGGCATTCATCATCTAGCACTCTTAATGCATTGTCAAATATTCCGAGTGCATTATCCGTATCTATATCCATCTTCACTAGTTCAGTATCAAAAATAAACTCTCCTGTCTTGGTAATCTCCTTTGGAATGTAATACAAAAGAAAAGCATAATCCTCTGTTTCATACTTATTCTTTCTTAACAGCAGATTGTAAATGTCTAACTGGTTTTGGTAATAATTTGATGCTTCATCCATGTCTTTTATTGGGAATCCCTTTGTCTTAAAATCCAAGACTACAAGTTTATTTTCTTTAACCATGATGTTATCAACTGCCCCAAAAAATACATTGCCATCCTTATCTGCCCATCTAATCCCTTTGAAATTGCTTCTCCAGTCATTCAAAAGCTTCATGTCTTCAAATAGTTTCAGTCCTTTACAATTTTGATTCTCGCATAGTTCTGGGGGGAGTTCTCCTTTTTCCATGAACCTATCAAAGTGAGCCTTGATTATCTTGTCCATCCCATTAGGTAGTTGTGGGAATATTGAAGGTGGTCTTTTCCAAACCTTGTGCTGGGTAAGCCAGAAGCATCTAGGGCATCCTAGCATAAGGCTTAATGATGATGGAGAGAGTTTGTAGGTTGTCATTAACTCTCCAACAAAACATTCTCAATAAGAGCTTTCGCTTTTCTAATAAGTAATTTTTTTTCTCTCTTCAACTCAAAGGCTTTATTCACATTTTCTTTGATTTTGATTACTATTTTACCCTCTAGAATTGGTATCTCTATATCTGCCATTTTCTCAATATTGAAATGGGGCAGAGTAGATGATACCACTGTTCTTTGTAAAGCCTGAAATTTACCCACAAAGCTACTTAACATAGCGAAAATATAAGGGGCATCTTCTTTGTTGTGAGGTTTAACAACGGATAATCCACTTGCCAAAATGCATTTGTCTACATCCATAGACATAGCAGTTAATCCAACCCTTCCATCTTTGCTAAATATTATATCTCCTTTTTCAAGGTTTAAAACGGTTTTTTCATAAATGCCCTCATCAACATAATAATCAGGGTAATCATCTATTTCATAATTTGGTAGATCGCTTGTTCTAATAAAAGGCACATCACTATCCACCTTATCCAAATAGGTTCTATAATTTTCAGAGCCTACTTCTTCCCCCTTATCAATATCAGCAATATCTCCTAATCTTTGGGTTTTGAATTTCTTCTTTATCTTATCAATTGTTTTGACATATTTAGGATAGTAAAATTTAGGTGTAAGCATATCCTCTAAATCTTTAGAGGTAATCTTATAGTGGTCAACTTCTTTTGTTAAACAGCTATTTATTTCTTCTAAAACTAAAGAAAATGCTTTATTTAGATACTCTATGGACTTTGTATGTTTTTCTTTTGCTTCTTTCACCCATCCCTCTATTTGCTTTTGTTCTTTAGGTGAAAGAATTGGAATTTTAATCGTTTTTAATGAAGGGTGGTTTATTCCTCTTGAAAGTGTGCCTGTTAGTTTAGAATGAACCTGTAGAATTCCTATTTTTGAATTTAACAAAGTATAAAGATATTCTGGACTTACTGGTGCATCGTGTTTTAACCTTACCTTTATTATTTCTGTTCCTATGATACTATTTTTACAATCTGTGCTAACAATACTTGTTATACCTACAGTTCCCTTTCTTGTAATTAAAATATCTCCTTCTTTGATACGAATTTTCTTTGGTACATCTTCAATCTTTAAACTAACCCTCTTTGGAGAATTCAAATCAACTTGGCACCTTTTTATATCTGATGCTCGTAAATAAAGAGTTCCTTCTTGTTTATATTTTCTGATGTCTATACCATTTGTTATTTGTTCGGATAAACTTCCTACTGTGGTAGGATATTTTTTGGTTATTTTCATAACTTGATAAAAAGGCACTAGTAATCTATCTTCCATTTCATTTGAATGAACTTTAAAACTCAACATTTTCCTCTTTCCTAAATTTTTTAAAAGCTTGGGTTACATCTGGAAATTCATCGTCTGGCTCACCATTGTCCCTAAATATCGCTTTGCCTCTCCTATCATGTCCGCATTTCTTAGCGACTGCCATAAAAATGGGATATACTTTTTGAATATTGTTCTTTTTCTGTAAGAATAAAATACTTGTTTTAGTAGCTGTGCTAGGTTGAAATGTTTCCACAGGGCAATCAACAATCCCTAATATTTTGCAATTATCTCTTATGAATTGTCGTATATGCCCATCAGTGATATTTCCCAATAATCCATCGGGTAAGACTATACCCATTCTTCCCCCCCTTTCTAACAATTGAATACACCTTTCAATAAAAAGAATCTGGGGTGGTTGTTTGTCTTGTAATTTATTCGTTTTTTCCCATCTAGTTTTATTCTTATTAAACTTCCATTTATATCCTAAATCAAATTGTCTTAACAGGGTTTCACCTTTTATAGGAATTTTTGCGCCGAAAGGAGGATTTGTGACTACAATCTTAAATAAAGTTGGTTTAATCTTATCTGATGCTTTTCTATTCCACTCGTTAAAGGGTTGCAAAGTATTTTCGCAAAATATCCCCCCTCTGCCATCCCCCACAATAGCCATATAAGATTTTGTAACTTTCGCTAGGAAGCTATCTTTATCTATTCCCCTAAAATATCTTGAAGCAACATCTCTTTTTTTATTCTCTAATATTGCATTGCTCCAACCTTTCTTTTTTGCTTCTTTTTCTAATTTCTTCCATACATATTCTAAAGCTACAATTAAAAATCCACCAGAGCCACAGGCAGGGTCTATAATCATTTCATTTGGCTCTGGGTCTAAAATCTCTATAACCATTTTTACTATATTTCTCGGTGTGAAAAACTGCCCTTCTCCGCCACGCAAAGCAGGTCCAATAAAAACCTCAAAAGCATCTCCAATAGCATCTCTATCCGCCTCAACAATAGAAAAGTTTTGTAATTCTCCAACAACATATTTAATTGCATCAGAAGGTAACTTTATTGTATCTGATTTATCAAAAACATCATTATATTCTGTTTTAACTTTCTTTTCAAACAAATCAATAACTCTTTTTTTTACTTTGTCTTTATCTTCGTTTATTCCGACTCTGAAAGTAACTTCATCATCCAAGTTAGTGTTTATCTCATCATAAATTTTACAAAAAAGAAGATTGATTATTTCTTGTGCTAACGCTTCATCCCTTGTAATGCCAGTTACATTTCCAGCAAGATGGTTTCTTATATCGTTAAAAATTGCTTTAAGGTTTTTTGCAGGTTCTAAATCTTTTCTTTTGTATTTTCCTATATCTTCTACTCTCTGCCCTTTTTTTGGAATTGTTGGAATTTCTAAATACTGTATATTATTCTTATCATCTAGTACTTTCAAAAGATACAGGTGCTCATTACCTTTAAACCATACCCCAATTTTTGCAGGAGATAAATCCATGTATATCTTAAGTTGTTTTTGTCCGTCTTGCCTTCTTTTCTGTTTGCATTCTACTATAATATTAAGTTGTTCTGGGTTTTTGCGGTCATTCTCAAATACAGCAATGTCAACAGGGTAACCTTTGGTTATATCCTCTTCAGATGGTCGTCTTCTTACTCTAAACTGAGGTCTTGTTTGGATCTGTTCTTTCTTATAGCCAAAATCTTCAACTAACCTTTTTGAGAAAACCTGAACAGCATCAATTTCTTCAGGGGTGGATTTTACAGGTTCACCAGAAATGTAGTCCAAGATATATCCTTCTTTTAATTCTACAGGCATTTTACTATTATTGTTTCTTTTACTTATATATTTATTGATGCCATCCGATAGTAAGAAAAATTCCGATTTTTTCATTCTTCCTTCACAACAACAAACTCTCCCTTAATCCCTAACTCATTCATCTCTTGAATGATCACACAAATATTATGGGACAAAACTTTGCATAGTAATTCATTAACTTGAGCAGTCTTAGACTTAGACCTTAGGCTATCTCTAAACTTGGTCTTTATCATGTGGAAAGTTGTTTCGGCGTTTGAACGTTTATGGTAATGCTCTAAGAACTCTTCATGTTTATACATGAAGTAATTATACATCTTCCCCCAGATATTGAATGCTCCTCTCTTGCCAGTTACATTTTTTCTAAAAGGAATGAAGGGCAAAGCCCCTCTATCCTCAATGAGCTTTAAGTTCTCTCTTGAACTATAAGCTCGGTCACAACTTACTTCCTGCAAGTTGAATTCCTTGCTCACCCCTTTTATAAGTGGAGCAAGTTGAGGACTATCATTTGCATAACCTTCTGTGATTTCAGCACTTGTAACTATGTTAGTCTTTGTTCCCGACATCAAGTGAGCTTTAAGCCATACTCTATACTTGTTTTCCTTACCCCATTTGTAGTCATAATAACGAGCAAATCTGCAAGTTGAAAATCCAGAGCTATCTATTGTAAATTGAGTTTCAACATCTTTCAAAGGCAAAGAGCTTACTTGTATTAATTCTTTAAGCAATGGTATCAATTCTTCATTCTGCATAAAGTGACCAACAGAAGCAAAGCAAGGAACTTTATCTATCAAGCCCATTTCTTTTGCTATCTTCACATCCGACATAAATCTTCTAAGTGAAAATGTAGTATAGACTTTCATTACAGAACTAAAGGTTAAATCTTGTTTAGATACTGTTGGTCTTCCAAACTTGTAATCTGGCTCTTCTACGTGCTTACATAAATCACTTAACAATCTCATAAATAAAAGCTTCTCATTTGTCTGAGCTTTATCATAGGATTTCCAATCTTGCTTATAGGTTATCTTTACTCCTCTCTTTTCTGTTATCTTTCCTTCTTCATCTATTCTTCTTTTAATAAAAAATTCAACTGCGTAAATATGCTTACACTTCTGCCTTCTTATCTGGCAATCTGGACAATCACAATAAGGCTCATGACCACTAAATTTGACTAAATAACTTCCTTTGCCTGATTGAGATGGAACTCTCCATCCTCTCTCTGTAGGCTTTATTTCTAGATTCTTGCAGATTAATCTACCCCTTTCTTCTCTTGTTAGTTTTTTCCAGCTTGTGTTTTGTTCTTCCATTTTGATTCTCCTCTTATTAATAATTGTTAATAAGTGTTAATACAGAAAAGTATATAAACCTTTTCATTAATAGTAATTAGTGATAATTAATAAAAATAAACGAGGTGAGTGTAATGGCTAAGAAGTTGCTTCTTGACGTTGATGAGGAGTTGTGGAAAAAGGTATCACACTTTAAAATAGATTGCGGTGCTAAAAACTATAATGAAGCTGTTGTTAAGTTGATTAGGAAGGGATTGGAGAAGAAATGATAAAAGTTAAAAGAAAGATTGATGGAGAAATAAAGAATTGTATAGCATATACTGCGGATGAAATCGCAGAGATTTTTGATTTTGATGATGAAGATTGGCATAGGAAATTCAAAAGTCCAGAATTTTTAAAAAAAGCAGGATTAAATTCATCCCCCAATACTTTTCTAACTGCAGGAAGCATTGCCTCAAATATAGACCAAGAAGGGGCAGTTGCAGGTATTTGTTTGGCAAGATACGATTCGAAAGATGAAAAGATAGGGCATCCTGTAAATTCTCAGCATTATGACTTTGTAAACCAGAATGGGGAAATCTTGGTTGTTACAAAAAATAATAAATCAGAGAAACACTGGTTTAAGTCCCCAGACGAATGGAAAGAAGAATTAAAAAAGAATCCCCCGCATGAAAAAGATATTGTAAGAATGAGTTTAAAGATAGATAGGAGAAAAAATTCGGAGGGATGGACTTATTTTCTTTATAAAGAAGGGGAAAGGAATAAAGAATTAGCTAGTGTTGATGTTTATTTTTTGGATAATGTAACTTCAGTTTATTGCATTATCAATAACACTTATGGAAAGATAGGTTATATCAAAGGATTGGGGGAAGATTTATTTAATCACATAAGGGCACAGGCAATTAAAAAAGGACACAAAGCAATTATAGCAGAATGGATAGATAGGGATGGACTAGGGGGAGAGAAAGGTTGGAATTTCTTTGTAGAAAAGAAGAATTTTAAGCTTATGAAAGAACAAGATTATAAAGATTTAAACTTTACAAGAGATAAACATGAAGGTCATGATTATTTCTCTCCACTATGAATGTGTGTATAAAGTCATAATCCTGTGTAAAAAGTAAGCCTTTATTCAGACTTTATACACAAAGCCTGTTATACAATATATAAGTTGATTAAAATGGAATATTTTGAACCCGGAAGAGTAAGAACAGAAGTGGAATCTAATCTCAGAAAGAGTTTAAGGTTAGATAGTGGTTTTGATAGATTTTGTAGGAACGCAACTGCCATTTTTGGAGGATTAGCAATATTCACTTCCGTGATGTTATATTCTACTATAAAAGATGACTATCAACGATCTCAAAGAACAGCAAGAACGCAAATTCAAGAAAGGAGAATTGATACAATTTCTACAAAAATAGATCGAGACGAGCTTTCTGATTTGATTATTGATGGTAGGATTTTTTTAGCGAATCAAACACCAGAAGGGATGAATTATAAACAATTGGGAGATTCTGACATTTATAGAATAAAATAATTCATCAAGACGCCAACCTCTTTTTATTATTTCTTCAAATCTTTGATTTGACTATTGTTCAGCCCGAACCTCAAATTGCAACTAACATCGGGGATAAGGAAAGTTTTGACCCCTCGAAAAAATTCTCCTCGTGAAACAGAGCTGAGAATTTTTTTAGAGCTGGGGCAAAATTTGGGAGAGAAGGGTGCAACCCTTCGAACTCTTTATCCCCTGTTATACGATGCGAGGAAGAAGTCCGAGAGTGCAACGGCACGAGGATTTTTGTAAAAAATCCGAAGCGTTGTCCGTAGCCAGACTATACTATCTTACTTAAATCATTATTTAGAATTACTGGATTCATAGCTTCAATTTCATCAGAATAATTAATTTGTGGAATAGGATTAAGCAAAAATACTTTCTTATTCAACACATGAGCAAAAGCAATTTCAATCAAGCTGTTTCCGCCAACATAATTCTTGATGTTATTCTTATCTTTATTGATGACAAGAATTGCATCTGTTTTTTTGATTTCTTCAAAATAAGCACGAATAACATCAAGCTCTATTTTTTCCCATTTATTTTCAACATCAATAGTGCCATTGGCATACTTATCTGTGTTGGCGGGAACAATAACAATATGATTTTGCTCTTCTAATTTTTGCTTAATCTCAAGCATATCTTTGGCGAAAGCCATACTTCCACAAATTGTAATTTTCATAATATTTGAAATTGAAGCGTTATATATAAAGTTTAGTAATTCTGAAGGGCGAAGGACAATGTCGTATAACATCGGAATTTAACGAAGTTTATTTTTCAGAGCTGGGCGAGGCTGAGGCAACCCACAGCCGAGACCCTCGAAAAATAAATTTGGGTGGAGAAACCTGCAAGGTTTCGGAACCGTTAAATTCCTGTTATATTCCCCGTAGGGCTGAAATTTAGTGCAACGTCCCGAAGGGAAATTTCAGAGTTTTGTATTTGAGAACTATTATTGATTTCGACCGAAGGGAGTCTATTTTTTTGAAAGAGCCCCG
>Ga0209541_10014745_pt1 | contig 11752 bp, 16 predicted proteins | sample RifCSPlowO2_01_FD_184027 | JGI IMG/M metagenome (GOLD analysis project Ga0209541, IMG submission 184027) | Groundwater microbial communities from Rifle, Colorado - Rifle CSP2_plank lowO2_0.1 (SPAdes) (version 2) | ecosystem: Environmental > Aquatic > Deep subsurface > Groundwater | place...
TTATTACATTAGTTGGTATATCACTAACTTTAACATCTAATCTTAAATCTAATAAAAGAATTATAAAGAAAGGAATTATAGTTTTTGCATTTGGTTTATTATTAACATTAGTGACTTTTATTTTTATTAAAGAAAATACAATTTATTTTGGGATTTTACATTTTATTGGCCTTTCTATTATTTTAGCAGTCATATTTTTAAGATTTTTTAAATTGAATTTACTAATAGGAATATTTTTAATAATTCTGGGAAATATTATAAACAAAATTAATATAGATTTTCCATTGTTAATAATCTTCGGCATCACTTTTAAAGGATTTACAACACTAGATTATTTTCCATTACTCCCATGGTTTGGTTTAATTTTAATAGGAATTTTTGTAGGGAGATTATTATACAAAAATAACCAAAGAATGTTTAGGTTATTTAATGAACCTAAAAAATTATCATTCCTTCAATTCCTAGGCAAGAGATCATTAGTAATTTACTTAATACACCAACCTATTTTAATATCTATTGTTTATTTAATAAAGATAATAAAATAAAAAAGAAATTTTATTCAACAATTAGTTTTCCTTCCATATTACTGTGACCAGATCCACAAAATACTGAACAAACAAAGCTAAAGGTTCCAATTTTGTCAGCAGTAAACTCTATAGTTGTAGTTTTGCCAGGTTCTATATCTTCATTAATATTAAAATCAGTTAATTTAAAACCATGTTTTACATCTTCACTAGTAATTAATAATTTAACTTTATCTCCTTTCTTAACTGTAATTGTACTAGGTTCAAATTCCCATTTTCTAGCTTTCATACTTATAATTACTTCTTTAGATGGAATATCAACAGGCTCATCAGAGCCATCATTAATTACTGGTGGGATGTCAAGTTGTTCATCACCATTCCTGTTTGTATTACCATCTGTTTTAGCTGCTTGCCGACATCCAGAAATTACTAAGACTAATACTAAAAATACAACATATATATGTTTTAACATTTCATAACCTCCTAAATTTCAATAATTTCATTTCTTATTAAATCTTTGTAGGTACCAATGCTTTCAACATTACTAAAAATTAAAGTACCATCATCTGCCACATAACCAACTGAACTCCAAATAGTATCAAACTGTGGGTAATCCATTGCTTCCTTAGACATTATGAAAGTAGGTATCTTTCTTATTTTATACTTTTTTATTAAACTTTTTCCTTCATTATCACCCGCATCAACAGAAACTTCATTTTTAATATAAACACGAAGCTTTTCTAATGCTAACTTATTCTTCATAACATCATAACACTTTACACAAGTCTTATCTTTTATAAAGACAATATCAACCATTCCCTTTACAATTTTACTTTTAAGATCATAATACGGTGGATTGAAGTTTCTCACTATAAAAACCCCATTGCTTTCAATAGTACCAATATTCTGCCATACATCTATTATTTGTTTATAATTTTTAGCTTCTTCAGATAGAATTAATGTTGGCACTTTATCAATTTTATACTTATCAATTAGAGATTGAGCTTCATCAAATTCATAAAATACTGGTTCATTAATTTTCACCCCTAACTTTCTAAATTCGTTTATAGCTATAATAAAATCAGTGCATTCTTTACATTCAGAATATTTAATTATTGTAGCATCAACATTAAAGCTAGTTTTATCAGTATTTAGATTTTGCACCTCTTCTAATTTTACATTACTAATCATTTGCATGTTACCTAAAATAACTAAATTATAAACAGAAATTATAAACAGAATACCTAATATAGTGTATAATAATTTAGAATTATCTATTACTTTATTAATCTTTATTCTAATGTCTTTAAAGTTAACATTGTAATGCTCTTTATTCTTTCTAGATTCTTCATCCATGATCTAATTATTTAATGGACAATCTGTAATAGAACCTAATCTAGATAAAGATTGGACCCCAACATACTTTTCTTCATTGTAAATCCAAGTTGGGTAACCTTCAACCTTAGCCTCTGAACAAGCTTGTTTTTGCTTAGTGCATTCGACATAATCTACATACTTAAATGATTTTCCAAACATTTTCTTTTGAGCCTTGCAATTAGGGCACCAGTCTGCTCCATACATCTTGAATCCTTTTTCAGTCAAACATTTAGCAAAAGCATCATATTGGCCAGGCTTACTAGAATAGGCAATTACACTGTAAATAATAGAAACAATAATCGCAATTGAAATTAATATTATAAAAATCTTTTTCGATGATTTAGGTTTCTGTTTAATTTCACTTACATCCTTCTCTTTATGAGATTTAATTCTTTGTTCATGTTTGCTTGGTTGAGAGTCTTCTTCCATATTATGAGAAACATCCTTGAACCACTGAAGGTACTTCTCTTAAAGACTCTGGAACATTTTGCTTACTATTTTTCTGAACATTGTTTGATAGTTGATTTTCTTCTAAGTCACTTGAGCTACTTATCTTCATAATTTCCGAAAATGTTTTCTTTAAATTATAAACTTGAACTGTCTGGACAATTGAAAAAATAATTAGAATCACAAATACCAACAAAATAATTATATTTTTCCTCATTTTAAATAAATGGAGAGCTTACTTTGCAAGCTCCGCATCAATAATAGTTTTAAAGTTAACAAATGGTTGTGCTCCAGAAACTAATTGTCCATTAATAAAAAATGCCGGAGTTCCAGTAACACCATTCTTACTTCCTTCTGCAATGTCTTCATCAGCTTCAGATGCATATTTTCCTGTATCTAAGCAACTATCAAATTTCTTACTGTCTAATTTTAAATCTTTGGCAATTTGCTTAAAAATATCAGTAGCTTTATCATTCCCGCTCCATTGATCAACTTGCTTGAATAAGGCATCATGGTATTCCCAATATTTATTTTGATCAATAGCACAATTTGCAGCTTCACTTGCTTTTTGCGCTTGTGGATGAATAGACTTTAATGGGAAATCTTTAAAAACTAATTTTGCTTTACCAGTTTTAATATATTCTTCTTCTATCTGTGGTAATGTTTGTTCAAAAAATCTAGCACAAAATGGACATTGAAAATCACTAAATTCAACTATTGTAACTTTAGCGTTTTTATCACCATTAACAGGATCATCTCCAATAGCTACATCAACTCTAGCAGTTGGAATATTCCCAATATCCCCTTGAGTTGGAACATTATTATCGCCTTCATTGTTAAGTACAACAGTACCAGTAGGCTCACCAAATCTAAACCCACTAGTAAATATTGAAATTATTAATAATAAACCAAGAAATCCACTTATTGCCTGCCACATAGTAACTTTCTTAACCTTAAATGTTTCATTGTCTGTGTTTTGATCCATATTAAATCCCCCTAAAAAATTATATTCAAAGAGTTAAATAACTATTATTTAAAGGTTGTGGAAGTAATATCCAACAAAAACTAAATTAGTAAGGTTTATAAACCAATATTTAAGCTGAGTACAAACTTACAAGGGTGATATATAAAAAGTGACGTGGGATTATCAAGAAAGCACAATAAGTGTTATTGATAGTTGTTCAAAAGCAAAGGCTACTTTAACTATTGAAGATAGAATTGCTGCAATCCTAGAATTCAAAGTTAGATATAAAACAACGTTTGACTTAAACCAAAAAGGACTAAGAATCCCAAAAGAAGAAGTAGATAGACTAGAGTTATACAGTTTAACTGGAATTCTAAACGATCCACCAAGTGGTTGGGACAAACCATGGCCTGATTTCTCAACACCTACAGTTCTTACAGACTATCCTGGAAACATTCCAGAATATGTAATAAGATCATTAAGTTCCGAATGGTCATATATACATAAAGATAGAAGAACACCAAGTAGTAATGGCAGTTCCCCACTTGTTTATTTTAGAGTAGAATCAATTACTATTCATAAATTAAATAAAAAATCCTAATAACCATCAAAACTTTTAAATACAATAAATTAGTACACTAAATTATGAAAAAGAGGTTTTATTTGTATTTTATCTTTGCCCTTATCCTTTCTATAACATTAGTTAGTGGCTCAAGTTTTGCAAGTCAAAAATATAATGCTTGGATTTACTCAATTTTAAGCGTAACCTTAGTAAGTCTAATATCTTTAGTTGGAGTAGTGACTCTATCAATTAAAACTACAAATCTAAAGAAAATTGTTTTGTACTTAGTTAGCTTTGCAGCAGGAGCTTTATTGGGAGATGTATTTATTCATTTGCTTCCAGAAATTATTGAAGAAAATAGCTTTACAATTCAAATGTCAATTCTAATTCTTGCTGGAATTCTAGGTTCATTCTTAATTGAAAAAGTAATACACTGGAATCATTGCCACAACACAAACTCAAAAAATCATAAACACCCATTTGCTTATTTAAACTTAATAGGAGATGCAGTTCATAATTTATTAGACGGCATTATTATTGGGGCAAGTTATCTTGTAAACATGCAAGTAGGTATTGCAACAACAATTGCAGTTATTTTTCACGAAATACCACAAGAAATAGGGGATTTTGGTGTATTGATTCATGGTGGTTTTACAAAATCAAAAGCTTTATTACTAAATTTTGCAACTGCCCTAACATCAATTGCTGGAGCTGTTATTGCATTAGTAGTAGGAACAAAAATTGAGAATTTTACATTATTCTTAATTCCTATTGCAGCTGGTAATTTCATTTATATAGCAAGTGCTGATCTAATTCCAGAACTTCATAAAGAAACAATAATTAAAAAATCAATTTTACAAATCCTAATGTTTATACTAGGAATAATAACAATGCTAACATTATTATTACTTAAGTAAAACAAAACTTTATAAAAGCTGAATCCAATATATTTTTATGGTCACTGAAAAAATTACGTTAATTAGAATTTTTAGAAACTCTAATAAAAATGTAAATTCCAATCTACAGTGGTTTAGTAATACTCTTGGTTTATTTACAGAAAGAGATAAAGAAAAAAGCTGCTTCAGAGTTTTCTTAGAAATATTAAAGGTTCAAAAAACCCACAAAGGAATATCGAGTGAACAAATTTCAATAAGATCTAATCTAAGTAGACCGACTGTAGTTCATCATTTAAATACACTAAGTTCAAGAGGTCTTATAATCTCAGAAAATAATAGATACTTTCTAAGAGTAAAAAATTTAGATGAATTAGTAGACTTAATTAAATCAGATACAATTGAAGTTCTAAAGGATTTAAAAAAAACTGCCAAAGATTTAGATGACGAATTAGGATTATAAAATTAGAAGAAACTATGATATTAATTATATCCCCATAAAATAACATATTTAAGTATAGACGTTTTAATTCCTAGATTTCTATACCAAAGAGACCAACAATCAACATGGCAAGACCTACCAAAATCACAGTGTAATAATAAAGCCACGGTTTCTTTGCACGATAAAAATAACACAAAACACCGATACCAAATAAACTACCAAGAGAATAAGCAGCTACTGGCCAATGGTACAAGAATATTCCAATAGTTACTAAAACAACAGCCAATGGTACTGTCATATAAATCGCTTTGTAAAGCACTTTTAGTTTTGACCTGAAAACAAACCATGAAATTATACCAATGATGATCACAAATGAGGCATGCATCAATGGCGGAAACCAGTACAAGTCTGTATTAGGGTCAAGAGGTATGAATAGCCTAATAAGCCCCCTTATTGCACTTTGGAAAATGAAGTCAAAGAGAAATGTAATATTTAACAGTATAAAACCAAAAATGGCCACAGCCACAGCTGATAAAATGTTTTTTACCAGTGGATTTTTAAACAATTTTTTCATTATTATTTTTCTAACATTATAGCTTCAATCACGATATTTGTATTATTTGTCGAAAGTTTATAAAATTTGCTAATTCGCATAGTAGGCCGACACTAAAATTGCAACTAGTAGCTGTTATATTCGCCTTTCCTCAGAAAGACCGAGCCAAAGTGCAACAATTTTTGCAAATCAAAAATTGGTGAAGGGTAAGACAAGGGCTTAAAAGTTGTGCAAGTTAAAGAACTAGTTTAAAGGCAGGGCCAAATTATCTAATACGCCACCCCACTCAACAACAGTGAATCCCTCTCTTTCAGGAGTTGTAATGGTGGTTTCTTGAATATCTACTTCTTTATCTAATGGTTTGAAGTAAAAATTTAATCTTATGATTGTATCTGGTTGTGGGAAAATTATCAAATCCATATTCTTCTTCAGGAATGACTCTTCAAATAATTTAATTTCATAATAGTTAGATTTTGGAAGTTCTTCTAGCCAATATTCTTTAAATTGATTTTTTTCTTTTTCATTTAAACCTAATTTTATCAGATTAACATCAAACCAATTTTCCAAATCATCATATTTTACCACCCAACCAGAATTTGGCACTACGATTTTTCTCAGTTGAACTTCGTAAAAGAGATAATCATATTTGTTTTCGATTAATCCATCTTTTGTTACAAACACATTCCATCCGTTTTTGTATTTAGGGATATCTTTGATTATCTTTCCATTAATGCCTAAGTGAACATTTACAAATGAGTCTTCAATTGGATAGAGATATATTGCCGGTTTCTTCACAAGCATGTGGCTCGCTTGATAAGATTCATAAATTACAAAACCAGCAAAAGCTGTTCCGAGAATTGCCAAAGCAATTAAAATCCACATGAAGATTTTGCTCATAAAATTACTTAGATTAAACTCCTAATAAATATATCTATTACTTAACCCGAATTGATCTTGCCCGTCGTTTCGTAAGCCCTTGTCTTATTGAAAATAATTCCTGTTATATTCAATATTTCTGGGGGCGTTAATGTTTTTGTGCTATTAATTTAACCATAAAATGCCTATGTTTAGGCTCTCCATGAGTTTCCCAATCACCTAATTTTTCTTCATAAAAAAGAATCTTCCAATCTTTGTATATTTCCTTTAACTCTGCTTCATCAAATAAATATCTACCTTTTGACAAAACCATCTTCTTTTGCTTTTCAGTTTCTGCAACAAAAGATGCAATTACACTAATCCCTTTTGGTTTTGTCTTAGATTTTATTTTATCAATTATTGAAAAAATATTTTTTCGGTCTATGAATTGAAGAATGTTTATACAAAAGATTGCATCAAATTCCTCACAATTATCTAAAAAGTTATTTGCATTAGAAACATCTGCCTTAATTTTCAAATTTTCTTTTTTGGCAAAGTCTTTTAACTTATTTATAAATACTTCAGAAATATCAACTGAAGTTACATTAAAGCCTTTCTTAGCCAAATAAAAAGAATCTTTTCCTTCTCCACAGCCTAAGTCTAAAACTTTTGCGGAAGAAGGTAGATATTTAATTGAATCTACAACTAACTTGTGGGGTTTAATTCCCCAATAAAATTCTTTTTTTGAATATCTTGAATTATAATTATATTCTTGAACCATATTAATGACTGGGAAACGATTAAATAAAAACTTTTCTATAAACCCCAATAAAAATATTGAATATAATTCCTGCTATACTCTCTGAATGAAGTGACGGAAAGTGAAATAAAGTATCAATTAAAGTATCTTAAAATTGTCATAAGATAAGTTAAAACCATAAATAGATTTGAATAATTTTGCAAAATCTTTTTTTGAATTAGATTCTTTTGCTTTTTTAAACAATGAAATCAATTTTATCTTCCCATATTTTTTTACTAAAAATTCAACAGCAAAACCAGATTCATAATAAACTTCACTTCCACCAGTTTCATAAAATTCTATAAACTTTTTATATTGTGTAGGTCTTGTTTTTAATTTATTTTGACCTGATAAAAAAATTGAAATTCCTTCTAAAAGCCAAACTGGTTTACTGGTGAAATTGGAAACTATATTAGAAAAACAATGTGCTAATTCGTGTTTGAGTAAAGCAAAGTATTCTTCATCAGAGTATTTATGGTTACTTTCCATTTCATAATTTTTATCGCATAGTAGATATACATCTCCTTTATCAACCCATCCAACAACCCAATCTTCTGTTTTTTGTCCTTTTAATGAATCTATTGTTTTTCTATCTGGTACTAAAATTAGATTTGGACGATTATACTTCCAGTTAAGTTTAAAAAAAGAATCTAATTCTTTCATAGAAGTTTCATAGACTTTATCAAGTTTTGGGTGATTAATTTTTTGGATTTGATAAGTCATGAGACTTTAGAAGATTTTACAATTAAATAACTTTTGGTTTTAGATACTTTATTTTATTTCACATAACTGCATGTTATATTATCCGAGCCGAAGGAGAAACGCAGCGGGGCAAGAAAAAATATTTATTTTTCTGCAGAGTTCCGAATCCCACCTAATCCTTATATGTTACTTAAAATTCTATTAGAACAATACTGAGTTCAAATCGACTTTGTGCTCCAGAAAGTTTATCTATGCCAATAATACCTAGTAATTTTTTACCATCAGGGCTGAATCTGCATTCTGCAACAATTACCCTCCTACCTTTTCCAATCTCGTTGTACTCAGCAGATCCAGGAGTATTGAAGTACGTCAACTGCTGCTTGTTTGAACCATTTGAATCCATTATCCAGTATTCTTTTGTTCTTAGCTGCTTTGCCCAATCGGCATTCTCAAAATCAAATTCATATGGAGAATTAATATTGGTAGGATAGATAATTTTCTTTCCATCCGGGGTCAAGCATGAGCCCTCTTCCCAGTAATTTGGTGTCTCTAGCAGGTTCGTCAAGGTCTTGTTTTCAATATAGAATATATATTGGTCCATGCCAAATACATGCTGGCCGTTGAGATTGCCAGCCAAAAGTAGCTTTTTATTATCTGGCGAAATGCCCATTGCATTTACATAATTGCATTCTTTACAGATATCTTCAGCTCGGATAATAATATTTCCTTCCTTAGGTTCGAGCTTGACTTCGCCATCTTCAATTATAAAATCTGCCATCCTAACCTGCCAATATCCCCACTTGCTACTACCTCCATCCGCATATCTTTCGGTCCATAATAACCTGGTTCCGTCATGGGAAAAATGTGGTGATACTACAGCCTTTGCAACAATTCCATCGAACAGTGTCTTCTTTATGTCGATATCAGTGAGTTTCCAGGAATTGCTACCATCAGGTTTTGTAGCCCACAGATTGTTATAGAATCCATTACCTGAGAACGGCAGCCACCTGTCATTCATGTTGTAGTGTTCTGGCTCTTCAGACTGGAATACTATATATTGTCCTGACGGATGCCATACTGGCCAACCATTATTCAACTGGTTAATTCTTGGATTTCCAAGGGTGAGACTCTCTTCTCCTTTGCCTTCTGAATCACTAATATATAGATGAAAATAGAAGTCTTTCCATCTTTCAAATACAATTCTTTCAGAGTCAGGCGACCAATCGCCATGAACTGATTTTTCCTGAAGGATTTTTATGTTTTTGACTATTAGTTCATTCGGTATTTCAATATTTGGTTGTTTGCAATCCTCTGGACAATCACCTCTGCTTTCCTCCTGTGGTCGGCATATACCATCGCCGCACTGGTTCCTGAGGCAACCGCTTATGATAATTAGTAATATAATCACTCCAATAGTAATTCCTATCATTATTTTTGTTTTGTTTTTCATAATGTTTTTCATCTACGATTAATTACTATTTGTTTGATTAAATAATTTTTGGTATTGAAAAGGGGTTAGGAATTTCAAATAATGCATGTTAGTTACCTTTTCTGAAGGAAAAGTTCGAGTGGATCTAGAAAGTTGGCTGATAGTGAAGGAATCATTGACATTTGGAATAGTGTAGTCAAGGAAAGGATTTTCACAATGGGTTTAAATTATTTTAATGTAGACGACGAAATAAACTTTTTAAAAAGCTTAGATAAAGAGAAGCAATTTTAATTGCAGTTTTAAATGGAACTATCATTGGTTATTCTCTTATTAAAATTCCTGATATCGACTCTAAAAGCACTTTGCACGTTGCTGAAATTGGTACTTGGGTAATAAAAGAGTATCGAGATTTAAGTATTGGTCATTTTCTTTTAGATTCTGATTTTAAGTTTACAAAAACGAATAATTTTGAAAAGTTAGTAATTAAGGTAAGATCCTCTAATGACAAGGCCTTAAATTTTTATATAAAACATGGTTTCGAAGAGATTGGAAGATTTAGAAGACAAATTAAGATAGACAGCAGATACGAAGATCATGTCTTAATGGAGAAATTCTTGATATAATTTTCATAGCTCGCCCACCAATTACAGTTAACCCTTGTTATGTGACCTAGAGCTTTAGCTCAAGGCGAAACCTGAGCGTAGCGAAAGTTTTTGAGCTTCTGAGAGGCACAAAAATTTAATAAATCAGAAGTTTATATTTTAGAATAATGATATATAGAAAATACTCTTTCAGAAAATATAATAAGGATTCTGTTCAACTTTTCAAGAGGGAAAAATATAAACTAAAAAAGATTTTTCCAAAAGCAGAAATAGAACATATTGGAAGTTCTGCTGTTCCAAATTTAGGTGGCAAGGGAATTATTGATATAGCTATCTCTGTTCCTAAAAAAGCAATTCCAAATACAATAAAGAAACTTCAAAGAAATGGCTTTGAATACAAACCTTTTGCGGGGGATAAAGATAGAAGATTTTTACAGAAAATCATAAAATACGCTGAAAATGAAAGACGAATGCATATTCAATTAACAAATACGAATAGTAAGACTTGGAAGTCAATGATTGCTTTAAGAGAATATCTAAAAAAACACAAAGATGTAGCGAAAGAATATACACAAATAAAAAAGGAAGCAATTAAACATGCAAAAGGCGAAGGGAAAAAATATAGACAATATAAAAAACCTTTTTTACAGAAAATTGAGAGGTTAGCTCTAGAAGGGTATTCTGATTAATGGTGCCCATGGAATTAGACATAACTCTTTATATATACAAGTGCCTAAATTTTCAACTATTAAAAATATGTATATTAAGTCCCTTTAAGTTAACAATACACATAAACAGAAAATATTAAATAATATAACAAATTGTTAAATAAGTAGTTCTGATAATGAATTAATGAGTTAAAATGTTAAAAATCGGAGAAAAAGCACCGGAATTTACTGCAGAAGCATTTCACAATAATGAAATTAAGAACATCAAATTAAGTGATTACAAAGGAAAATGGGTAGTTTTAATGTTTTACCCAGGAGATTTCACTTTCGTATGTCCAACAGAATTGTATGAAGTAGCTTCAATGTATGATAAATTTAAAGAATTAGGTGCAGAAGTATTTGGAATTTCTACTGATAGTGTTCATGTTCATAAAGCATGGCATGACACTTCAAAAGCAGTAAGTAATGTTACATTTCCATTATTATCAGATAAAAACGGAAACATATCAAAGGCATATAATACTTATATTGAAGAAGCAGGAGAATCTCTAAGAGGAACATTTATTATAGACCCAGAAGGGATTCTAAAAACTATAGAAATTAACCATAATTCTATAGGAAGAAATGCCAATGAATTATTTAGAAGACTACAAGCAGCTAAATTTACCTTAGAAAATCAAGGTCAAGTTTGCCCAGCTTCATGGACTCCTGGAAAAGATACTTTAAAACCTGGCTTAGATTTAGTTGGAAAAATATAAACAACATAAACTACAATGATAGTATTAAAATTTGGGGGATCATCTGTTGACACTCCAGAAAAAATAAGAACTATTGAAGAAATAGTTAGAAATGAGCTTCCTAGAAATCCAATAGTAGTAGTATCTGCATTAAGAGGAATAACAGATGAATTAATTACTTTTGCTAGGCAATCATAT
>Ga0209541_10014746_pt1 | contig 11751 bp, 11 predicted proteins | sample RifCSPlowO2_01_FD_184027 | JGI IMG/M metagenome (GOLD analysis project Ga0209541, IMG submission 184027) | Groundwater microbial communities from Rifle, Colorado - Rifle CSP2_plank lowO2_0.1 (SPAdes) (version 2) | ecosystem: Environmental > Aquatic > Deep subsurface > Groundwater | place...
GGTCTCGGCTAGCGTCAGCGTGGTGTCGCCGGCCATGGGTTCGCGCGTGACGCGCACGAAACTCTTGGAGAGCGGCGCGCCGGCAACGTCAATTCTGCCCAGCACGTTGATACCCGTGCCCCACTGCGTGGGGTCGCGGGTGAGGTCAATCGCGGCATCGGCGATGATGACTTCGGCTCGGCGACCCGCGGGAATCGGATTGGCTGGCGTGCCTATTTGCAGATAGCCGCCCGGGTGCACCAGAGTGTAGCCGACGTGAATCTTGGTATCGGTGGTGCGAGAGAACTGTAGATTTCCAAAAATGCTCAACGACCGCAGCGCCGCGGTTGCGCTAACATCGTAGGTCACGGTGTGGCCGGCTACAACGTGCACGTCATCGCCCGCGGCCGGCACGCGGCCCTGCGCCCACGTCGCCGGATCTGACCAGTTGCCTGACCTCGCCGACGCCACCGACGGCACGGGAAAAAGCACGGGAATACTGTGTTCCGTCAACGTGGCAGGCGCGTCGGTGTTGCTATGCTGGGCCGAAGTTATTGAATAATGGAATAAAAAACCAAATAACACAATAATTAAAAAAAAGATAAAAAGTATCTTTTGTTTTTTTATTGCGTACGTAAGCATGTTTTTTATTGTAATTTAAAATAAATAAAAAATCGGTTGGCGACTTATTCTTATTTGGTTATTTTATCAAAACAATTTATATTGGCAAAGAAAATATTAATATTATTGCTTTATGGGCATTATTATATAAATATATCCACTTGCGGCTTTTGGCCTTAAAACACAAGGGTTTGCATCATCTATTATCTCCATTATTAGCTCATGGGAGTCTGTATTTTGCAACCCATCAAGGATATATTTATGATTTAATACGATATTATTCTTTTTTCCTTGTATGGCGCAAGAAATCTTGCAAATATTTTCTCCTGTCTGGCTGTTTCCCGATCTGATTACCGCCTCTTTGGTTTCCGGCAAAAATTCTAAAACCACGTCAAATATTCCGGCTCTTGAAAAAAGGCTTGTGGCTTTTATTGCCTGAATGAATTCCTCGGTATTCACTTCAAAAGATGTTTCAAATTTTTGCGGAATTATTTGTTTATAATCTGGATATTGCCCTTCAATGAGGCGAGAGGTAAATTCAATTCCGCCAACCGAAAAAACAATTTGATTTTCGGAAAATGATATTTGTACATCTTCAATTTCATCAATATCTGATGCTGTTTTAATGTTGTGTAAAATTCTGGAAAATTCATGAAGGGATTTCGCTGGAATTATAATTCTTTGTTCTTCTGTTTTTTCTTCCAGCGATCTTTTTATTGGAATTGTTTTTTCGGAGAGCCTATAACTGTCGGTTGCGGCAAAAATTAACGTATTTTTCGAAAAAATAGCTAAAACTCCGCATATTTCCGGTCGAGACTCGTTTATGGAAACCGAGAAAATTACCTGCGATATCGCTTTTTTTAAATCATTAATATTACAAGTGTACGATATTTTTTTATCGATTCTTGGTATAAGCGGATAATCCGAAGATGGAACACCTTTAATTTTTGTTTTATAATTTTTGCATTGAATTTCTAAAACGGATTGTTCTTTATTTTTATCTAAAAAAAGGTTTATTTTTTCTCTTGGAAGAAGTTGTATATAATCACTAAGAAGTTTTGCGGGCAAAGTATAGGTTCCCGGCTCTTCTATTTTTCCACGAACCACACAACTTACGCCAATCTCGAGATTTGTCGCTATTAATTTAATAATATTATCTTCCACTTGTAATAATATATTATTTAATATTGGAAGACTTATATTTTTAGATGATATAGGAGATACTAATGATAAGCCGTATTTTAAGTTTTCTTGTGTACAAGTAAACCTCATAGATTATTATTTAATATATATATAAATAGACAATAATAGTAATAGTAGGCGTTGTTGATATGTGAATAAACTAATTTTTAGTTTATTTTTAGAGAATTTTTATTTTTTTTTTAGCTGTAAGTTGTTGAGCGTGCTTGGATAAGATATACATAAACTGTTATTAAAAGAAAAAAAAATTTTAAAAAAAATAGTATTATTTTTTATACTCTATTTACACACAAGTTATTAAGCGTACAATTTTTCTTTTAATGATTCTATATCTTGGCGGAGTTTATCATCAAGACCAACAGCTTTGCTTATTTTTGAATACGCGTGAATCGCAGTTGTGTGGTCCCTATTTCCTATTTCTTGCCCGATGGTTGGGTAAGAGCTTTTTATTTCCTCTCTCATAAGAAACATTATAATTTGTCTTGGTAGAGCCAAATTTTTCTTTCTACATATTCCCATAATATCATCAATTTTAATATCATAGTATTGTGCAACCGTGTTTATTATATGCTTTGGGGTTATTGATTTTTTTTGTTGCGGCGCGTTTGTCGTTTGTATAATTTTTTTTGCGATATCAAAAACAGAGGAGTTGTTGCGGAGTTGTGTATGGGCTATTATACGATTAAGAGCGCCTTCGAGCTCACGAATATTATTTTGTATGTTTTCCGCTATAAAATGAAGGACTTCAGATGCGAGTGAAAAGTTTTTTTCCCTGCACTTTGTTTCAAGTATTGCAATTCTTGTTTCGAGATCTGGTAAAGAAATGTCCGCGATCATGCCCCATTCAAAACGCGAAACAAGCCTATTTTCAAGCGCGGGAATGGCTTTTGGCGGCCTATCCGAGCTAATAACGATTTGTTTATTGTTTTGGTGCAAAGCATTAAAGGTGTGAAAAAATTCTTCTTGAGTGCCCTCTTTTCCAGCTAAAAATTGTATATCATCTATTAACAAAACATCCACAGATCTATAAATATTTTTAAATTTATCTACGACATTTGATGAAATCGACTTTATAAAGTCATTTGTGAATTTTTCGCACGAAACATAGAGCACTTTTTTTTCTGCCTCCTGGGTGGATTTGTTGCCAATTGCCTGTAAAAGATGCGTTTTTCCAAGTCCAACCCCCCCATAAATAAAGAGCGGATTATAAACACTTCCGGGTTTTTCTGCGACCGCTATGCACGCGGCGTGAGCGAGTTCATTGGCCTTTCCAATGATAAAGTTATTAAATGTATAGCGAGGATTAAGTCCTATTTCGTGGATCGCATTATTGTGCGGTTTATATGTATCATCTTTTAATGATACCGAAGCATTACGATCTTCGATGTATGCAGAATTATTTCTTCCTATTATCACCTGATAGAGAACCTCGCGAACTTGATTATCAGATATCTTTTGAAGAGACTTTATTATGTCGCTATGGTATTTTTTTTCAAACCAAGCTTTTGTAAAAGTATTGGGAACTCCCACTATTACTTTATTTTGTTCCCATGAAATAATAAATGTATTTTTAAACCATGTCATAAAATTCGCCTTACTAAGCGAAATTTCAAGTTCTCCCAAAGCAGATTGCCAGAGCTGATTTTTATCCATACATTTTTAATTTTTAGAATAAAATATATTAAATAGCGACAGAGAAAATATGTACTATTATAGCATGAGAAGCGCCATAAAGGAATTATTGTTTTTTGTTAATAACTTGTGCATGAATTGTTTATAACTATTTTTAAGAAAATACGATATTTTTCTATGGAATGTGATGGTGTTGACGAGAATGGAAAACTCTTGTAAAATTATCCTAAGAATGGTTATTTTATAAATTTACTCCTCCTTTGTTCCCCGAAAGCTTTCGGGGGGGACCATGGAGGATGAGTCATTGGTTTAATTTGCGCCAGCTTGCCATGGGGGTTAAATCAATTTGATTAAGTATTGTGTTTATGCCAAAAAGAACATACCAGCCAAAAAACAGGCGAAGAAAGCGAGTGCACGGCTTTCGAAGACGCATGAGAACAAAAGACGGAAGGAACGTCTTACGAAGAAGGAGAGGCAAAGGAAGGCGCCGCCTTACTGTTTAGCTAATATTTATTTCATGCTCAACAAGGCACATCGTTTAGCCAAAAAACAACATATCCGCTTTGTTTTAAAAAAAGGAAGAAGCGCCAGAAATCAAGATGTTCGAATTGTCTATATTCCAACCCGACTCACGCATAGCCGATTTGCTTTTGTTGTTTCCAATAAAATATCAAAAAGTTCCGTACAACGCAATAAGTTGCGGCGCCAGCTACGCTCCATAATTCGTGGAAATCTGAAAAGATTATTGCCTTCATACGATATTATTTTTATAGTTAGCCCAAGCGCGATAACAAAAAATTTTTTAGAGTTGAAATCTTCAATAGAGAGTATATGCGAGAGGGTGAGGCTTTTTGAAAATGGCATATCTCAATATGGAAAAAAATAGCGAGACAAGATGGAGGCTTTCGCGATACATTAAGGGCGTTGCCCTTTTTTCAATTATCGCGTACCAGAAAACCCTATCGCCCGACCACGGTTTTCTAAAATTTCTTTATCCCAATGGTTTTTGCCGGTACAAGCCAACGTGTTCAGAATACGCGTACCAAGCCATTGAAAAGCATGGTGTTGCGCGTGGCATAATTCAGGGCGCACTAAGGATCCTCCGATGCAATCCCTGTAGCCACGGCGGATGGGATCCAGTTTAGGTTGTAGCTTTTTAGCTTATTAGCTTTTTAGGAAGTTTGAGACGCATAGACTAACAAGCTAAGAAGCTAACAAGCTAAGAAGCTCATCTATGAAACAACTCTACACACTCATACTCTATCAGCCGATATTTAATACTCTTGTAGTTTTATATAATTACATGCCGGGAAACGATATTGGCGCGGCAATAATAATTTTAACAATCATAATTAAAATTATTCTTTATCCGCTTACGGCAAAGTCCATTAGATCGCAGAGAGATCTTCAGTTGATTCAGCCAAAAATACAGGAAATCCAAAAAAAATATAAGGGACAAAAAGACGTTTTATCCCAAGAGCTTATGAAGCTCTACAAGGCGGAAAAAGTAAATCCATTTTCTTCCTGCCTTCCACTGCTTGTCCAATTGCCATTTTTTATCGCAGTGTTCTCCGTGTTTCGAAACGGTTTAAGCGGAAATGATTCCCTACAGCTTCTGTATCCATTTATACAAAACCCAGGAAATTTAAATCCCGTGTCCTTTGGATTTTTAGATTTATCAAAGAATCATAACCTTGTTTTGGCTATTGTGGCGGGAGCCACGCAGTTTTGGCAGGGAAAAATGCTTATGCAAAAAAAGCCGCCAGTTCATGGCGCGGCTACAAAAGATGAGGACATGGCAGTTGCCATGAATAAGCAGATGACCTATATTATGCCGCTTTTTAGCGCGTATATTAGCTGGGCGCTTCCCTCGGGGCTGGTTGTGTATATCATAACCACCACCCTTCTCACCATACTTCAGCAATATATGGTTTTTAGAAAGCCAAAAGTTAACTCAGAAATTATAAAGTTGCAAGCTCCCCAGTAAGAAAACAGGAAGTTATATAAAAAAAGACGCTTTTGATGAGCGTCTTTTTAAATTTTTTATGCGAATTTTATAATTGTCTGCCTCTCCCCACCACAACCGTGAGTTTACTGGGTACCACCTCGATATCAATCGGCGGTTTAAGGACTTTTTTCCCATCCGTTGTTACGGTAACGGATTTTTTTGTGAGCACCGATATTTTTTTAAAAGGAAAAATGCTGTTTTTTACGCTCTGCCCCCTTTTTAAAATTCCAAAAAATGAAGAAGTAGAGTCTAGCGTGGGCTGAACCAATGCCTCAAGAAATCCGTCTTGAGGGTTAAAAAAATTATTATTTTCAGCGCCGACCCGCTCATACGCCATGGGCCGTAAGTTGCATATGCTAATGACGCAGTTGTTGGTGTCAGGCGTTATTTGATAGCTATCTTCGCACTCAAGGGTGATTTTATTCTCCGCCGATATGTTGATTCCGGAAATAAAATAGGTGTTATTCACGCGGCCAAGGTCAATTTTTTGCAATTTTCTGGCAGAAAGAACATCGCAGGCCTCCTCGCCTTCCGGAATTCCTAGATCATATGCTATAGTATTGCCTTTTCCTATGGGAATAATTCCAAAGGTAATGCCCTCGTATTTTGCGATATTGTTTATAGCCGCGGACACGGTTTCGTCGTTTCCAACTGCAACAATGGTTTTAACGCCGAAGCGAATTTCATCGTTTATGAGTTCTTTGATGTTTTTGAGCGGGGAGAGGCGGGAAATTTTCCCCCCAATTCCAAGGTCGGTGAGGCGCATCTCTATTTTAGAGAGAAGTTTGTGATATTTGTTATCGTTCAAAAAATGATCGTAGAGATAGAGATACATACTAACTAAAAAATTTTCAATTATCAATTTCTAATTTCCAATCGTTTTATTCAATGAAAATTAAAAATTGATTAAAAATTGAAAATTAAAAATTAACTATAATGCTCTTGTCTTGGCGCTATCTTCGTATTCGCGCGCATCCCTTGATTTCATGGATTTAACCATCTTATCATCTTGCTTGGAAATATTTTCATCTCCCACTAAACATTTTCCATTGAGAACCGCGCCAGAGGCGACCGTTATGGTTTTTGTTTTAATGTCGCCAAAAATTTTGGCGGTTGCTGTGAGCTCCAGGCTTTCCTTTACGGAGATATCGCCACGGATTTCGCCCGAGACAAGGGCGTTTCCAGCAGAAATATTGGCGGTTATCTTGGCATTGTTTCCCACGCGCAGGTATTTGTCGGTTTTAAGGTTTCCGGTAACGGCCCCCTCAACAACAACATTGCCGGCCGCGATAAAATCCCCCTCAACATGCACGGACGGACCGATAACAGTTTCAATTTCTTGGACGTTTTCTTCTTTTTTGAACATAATGGTGTGTATTATGAGTTACTGTTATCATAATTATAGTTGTACGCGCGCAAAAAGTCAAAGACGCGGGGTATTGATTTTTTATAATAAAGATGTTATTCTATTTTATAATCCGCCTTCGCTAAAGCTATGGCGGACGAGTCACTGGTCTAATTCCCCGTTGCGAACCATGGAAAAAGAGTCCATCCCGAAAGCTTTCGGGATGGGGTTCATGCCATTTTGATTAATAATTCATAAGAAACGAGACTATGCCTACCAAACATGCCGCGTTTAAAGCCCTGCGAAAGAGCCGAAAGAACGCGGAAAAAAACGTTTTTATCATTGATAATATCAAATATCTCATAAAGCATACAAAAAAATCGGTTGACGCGAAAAATCTTGAAAAGGCGAAAGAATTCTTGGCGCAATCCGTTAAGGCCATTGATAAGGCGATTCAAAAAGGTATTTTGAAAAAAAACAACGGCGCTCGAAAAAAATCGCGCGTAACAACATACGTGAACGCGCTTGCGAAAAAGTAAATATGAGGCTGTAGAAAAAATAAAATTGTCATTCCCCCGAAAGCCTTCGGGAGAATCCAGTAAATTAAGATATTTCATTTTTTTTAGATCCCCCGATAGCTATCGGGGGTACGGGATGACATTTTTCGTAGTATCAATATTTGTCTATGTAAGGACAAGCAGGTCAAAATAAGCAAGGAGATTGCTGTTGTGGCCTGTTTTTATTTTTCTTTCAATGTTGAGGATTTTTTCGTGCATTGTTTTAAGATGGGCGAGATCAAAGTTTTTAATTTGCGACAAAGATTTTTTCGCGATAAAAGGATGGAGGCCGAGTTCGCGCGCCACATCTTGTTGGGAGGCGCGCTCGTTGTTTTGCATAAAGCTTTTGATCATAAGGAGGTTTCTGGCAAGCCATAGGCACTTATGAAGAAGCTCTGAGGGCGACATGCCGGCAGATAAAAATTTTTGCACAAGCGAAAGCGCTGATTTTTTATTTTTATTTCCGATGGCATCGGTGAGCCCAAAGATATTTTCATCAACTTCGGCGCCCGAAAGATTGCGTATATCCGCAAGAACAATTTCTTCTTTTTGCTTAAAATTGGCGAGTTTTTCAAGCTCGGTGTGCATCTCCCAGAGGTTGTTTCCAATGGCATCGCAGAGAAATTGAGCCGCCTCAAGAGATATCGTCCCACCCATGTTTTTTACGGTGTTTTGCACCCATATCAAAAGATCCTTGGGGCTTAAAAGCTCAAAGGAATATAAGTATTTTTCTTTCAGGAGTTTTTTTACAAAAGGATTTTTAAACTTTCTTGCGTCAAGCGCTTCTTCCCAAAAGATAACAATAGTATTTTCCAGAGATTTTTTTTCAATCAAATTCACCACAACCTCCAAGCTCTTCTCGCCCCTTTTGCTTGTCAAAATATTTTCAATAATCACCATTCTTTTCTTTGCAAGAAAGGGAAGGGTTATGAGGGCGTTTTCTATCGCCTCGGGGCTTGCCGTGTTGCCGTCAAGCGTCTGCATGTTGATGCCGGACGCGTCAACATCTTTTATAAATTTATTTTTAAGCTCTTTGAGCTTTTGCCGGCTACGGAATGCGTCCGGGCCGTGGAGGAAGATGATCATATATACTTTATCTACCACGATGAGTATTTTGAGTCAACAAAAAAAAGCCCACAAATTTTTTTTGGGCAATCGCATTAATTAATAGGGTAAAAAATAATATTCTATCAAAGGCAGGGTATCTAGGGGTAATCTAAGGATAAAAAAATTTGATTTTTTACGCTAAATTGTATATAGTAATACGTGGCGTGCTTGTAGCATGTCTATTTATGCAAAAGCATAAAAACGGTCTTTTACAATTCTATTGGTCATTGCGAGGAGTCCCGAGCTTGTCGAGGGACGACGTGCAATCTATTGGTTGAAAGGAGTTTCAGATGAAGTTGATGTTGGTTATTTCTGTAGCTATCGGATTTTTTGCGATAAATAATCAATTACACGGACAAGGAAATGGTGGCCTTGAAGAGATTTATATCTTTAAGGGAGATGGTTGGCTCGGTGAGATGGGGGCACTAGGAATAAGTATTTCGACCGCTGGAGATATAAATAATGATGGGTTTGATGATATTATTATCGGATCCAATCGCTATATAGGTTGTGGCCCTGGTTGGTGCAGTGATCCTGGACTATACATTTTTTCAGGCAAAGACAAAAATATTCTTTTTTCTTTTAATGGTTTTTCAAACATGGGTGGTGCGGGTGATGTAAATAATGATGGTATAAATGACCTTGTCCTTGTTTCTGGTGGTAAAATGCAGGTACGCTCCGGGAATGATGGTTCTAAAATCTATGAGTTTAATTGTCAGGCTAATAGCATATACTTGTCTGATAAGGTAAGCCGTTTCAGCTTACCTTTTTATATTATAACCACCATTACAACAAGGCATTATATTTCCTCCGATCCACTGAGCTCATTTTCATTGCCAAGACAGGTGCCAGAATCCCATTGGTTTGGAAGTCCTCTCTTACCGATAATATAATAATATTAATGGTGTTGTAATAAACAAGAAAAAGAAAGTGAATGCATTATAGAACCAAGAAACAATGTTATTGCGTACAATACGGATACCCAGGAAATCGAGGGTCATTACTCGATGGCGTGCCTCCGCCCGTTATCTTATAGATACAGCCACCCTCTAAGAGGGCAGAAAATATGTATTTGCACGATTCCTTGTTTGTATATGTCCAGCCTGTGCCACATTGACTTGCAGCGGTGGTAAAATCTGGCTCAAATCTGTAATAATAAGGGCCATTATTTTTTGGATCCTTGGGCAATGTACTTAAAATATTTTCAGTAATAAGATCTCTCATGTCACTTACGGTGTGCCAATCACACCCAACCACACCATTGGGACAGACAGTATCACAATTGTTTGTATCGCCCCCTTTGCTTGAGTCGCAATAAATGGTTGTAGATCCACCATCTTCTTTCGGATAATAACCATGGCGTGAATAATACACCTCCAGCGCGACTTGGATTTTTGCAAGATCGCTTTTCCTCTGCTGGTCGCGCGCGTTTTTTTGCGCGGAAGAAAATACAATAGTAATAATTGTTGAGAGGGTGCCGACAATAGCGATAACTACCAGTAATTCTATAAGCGTGAAGCCCGATTTATTCTTCATTGGGAATTGGTAATTAGAAATTAGATATTAATAAGTGGTTTCATCTCGCCCCAGTTTTTTCCTGCTTCCACTTTTGCCACAATTGGCGCGCGAAGCTCATATACTTTTTCCATAGCGTCTTTAATGCATAGTGCGACTTTTTCGACATCGCCTTGTGGCGCTTCGAATATAAGCTCGTCGTGGACCTGCAGTATCATCTTAGTATTTTTTGAGATAGCAGGCAACTTTTTATATATTTCTATCATGGCGAGTTTTATAAGATCCGCGGCAGTTCCTTGAATGGGGTGATTGGTTGCCATGCGCTCCGCGGCCGCGCGTATGGGATGAACCGAAGAATGAATTTCCGGAAAATATCTCCTGCGCCCAAAAAGCGTCTCCACATAGCCCTTTTCGCGTGCCAGCTCTTTTGTTTTTTCAAGATATTCCTTGATTGTGCCATGCAGAGCAAAATATTTCTCTATGAATTGTTTTGCTTCTTTGTTGGAAATACCCTCTCGCGTCGCAAGCCCGTATGACCCCATGCCGTAGATAATGCCAAAGTTTATCGCTTTTGCCGCGCGGCGCATCTGCGGCGTAACCTTGCTTTGTTCAACGCCCGCGATCTCCGATGCTGTCCGAATATGAATATCTTCATTATTTTTAAATCCCTCAATCATTGCCTTGTCATTTGCCAAAGACGCGATAACGCGAAGCTCTATCTGCGAGTAGTCCGCGGCAATAAGCACGTTGCCCTTATCGGCAATAAATGCTTTTCGTATTTCTTGTCCAAGCTGTGTGCGTATGGGAATATTTTGCAGGTTGGGATTGGAAGAAGAAAGCCTTCCGGTCGCGGCAATGGTTTGGTTGAAGCTCGTGTGCACGCGGCCGTCTTGTTTGCTTACGAGCTTTGGCAGAGCGTCAACGTAGGTTGAGAGAAGCTTTGCCAATTCTCGGTATTCCATAATAAGCGAGATTACCGGATGTTTGTCTTTGAGTTTTTCAAGCTCGGCCGCGGCGGAAGAAATGCCCGTCTTTGTCTTGTGCAGGCCATCGGTTGAGATATTGAGAACGTCAAAAAGTATTTCTTTAAGCTGAATGGGAGACGCGATATTAAATGTTTTTCCGGAAACCGTGTAGATTTTTTCTTCCAGCGCCTTAATTTTTGACCCAAGGCTTTTTGACATAGTTGCGAGAAAATCAGAATCTATTTTTACGCCGTTTTTTTCCATTTCAAAAAGCGTATACACGACAGGCATCTCAATTTTTTCAAAAAGCCCGACATTGTTGGATTCGGCAAGCTGTTTTTTAAGGGGCTGTACCAAACGCAGGGTAAAATCAACATCTTCACAGCAGTAATTAGACACACGCTCAAGCGGTACTTCCGCCATAGTTTTTTGGTTTTTGCCTTTTTTGCCTATCAAATCTTCAATGGGTTGCATTTGGTAGCCAAATTCGGTAAATGCCATGCTGTCCAAACTATGCTGGCGCGACCCGGGGTTTATGAGATAGGAGGCGATCATAGTGTCAAAAAGTACGCCCTCAACGCGAATACCACTCGAGAACAAAGCCTCTATATCAAACTTGATATTTTGTCCGATTTTTTTAATTTTAGGATTTTCAAAAATCGGCTTGAGTTTTTCGTACCACGTTTTATTTTTTGGAACAAAATACGCCTCTGTTGTTTTCCACGCGAATCCCGTACCCACAAGGCCGTTTTTCGCAAGCGCAATCACTGAATTGGTTTCCGTATCAAAGGCAAATTCTTTTTGTTGTTTAAGTTTTTGCAA
>Ga0209541_10014747_pt1 | contig 11749 bp, 11 predicted proteins | sample RifCSPlowO2_01_FD_184027 | JGI IMG/M metagenome (GOLD analysis project Ga0209541, IMG submission 184027) | Groundwater microbial communities from Rifle, Colorado - Rifle CSP2_plank lowO2_0.1 (SPAdes) (version 2) | ecosystem: Environmental > Aquatic > Deep subsurface > Groundwater | place...
GGAATATTTGCACTACTACAATAACGAACGTTTACACCTCGCTTTAGAATTAAAAACTCCGCAACAGGTGTTGCGAAGCTATTGACTATAATTCAGCCCCAAGGGTAATATGTCATCCGATGGTTGCTCGGCTAAGCCGAGCAACTAAAAAAGGGTCTGGGTCCTTGAGGAACCGTCGAGCGCTTCGTTCACCAGTTTGTCGGCTGCCTGGTTCTTTTCCCTGGGAATGGCGACGAACTTCACCTTGCCAAAATCAATCTTTAAATTCCAGACCCGCAAGAATAACGACTGGATTTTTTCGTCCAAAACCTTATACTCTCCGTTCAGCTGCTTGATTAAAAGCTCTGAATCAGACCTGACTTCAACTTCATTGTTTTCAACGACTTTCTTGCCGTACAAAGCCTTAGCTTTTTTCAAAGCAAAAATCACTGCCTGATACTCTGCTTCATTATTGGTGCCAACGCCAATAAATGCTGAATATGTTTTATCGTTGATAACAGCGCCGATGGCCGAGGGGCCCGGATTCCCCCTGGAGCCGCCGTCGGTATAAATAATAATTTTATTTGGATTTTTTGGCATGAGCAAAATATTTAATGAGGCAATTTTTAAACTTATGTAAATTTTTCTCTTTCACCTTGAAGCCGGCGGCCTGGGGATGCCCGCCGTAAAGCTCAAGAAGTTTTGAACAATGCGCCATGGCTTTGACTCCGTCAATGCCCGGAGGCGTTCGGACCGCTCCCTGACAATAGCCGTTCTTATAATTATACAAGAAAACCGGCTTTTTCTGGCTTTGGATAATTCTTGAAGCAGCCGGCCCCAGCATGAGCACGGGCCAAAATTCATCTCCCTCAAAAATAATGACTTCTTCCCCCAGCCGCTGCTCTATTTCGCCGGTCACCTCTTTAATCTTGGCCTGCCTTAAGGCAGCTTTTTCTAAAAGGTCTTTGGCCGCACTTTCCGCTTCTTTGAGCGAGGTGGCGGTCAAAAGCAAATAGCCTTCGTTCAAATGATTCCTGGTCCCGCCCGCGTGGCAGGCAGAAATTATTTTCTGGGCAATCGCCTGGGAGGAGCTGTCTTCGCCGAAGAGCTGCCAGAAAACTCTTAAGCCGGGCCGGACAGTTTCTTTTAAAGAAACTAATCCCTCTCCCAAAAATTCTAAATTATCTTCAGTTTGAACCATCATATCGGCGATAGTGGCCAAAGCTGTAAGCTCCAAAAAATTATTCCTTAAAGAAGCGCTCAATTTTCTTTTTAACAATACTTCAATCAATCTGAAAACCAAACCGGCGTTAGCAAACTCTTTGAAAGGATATTTATCACCCTTCTGCTTAGGATTGACAATGATAGAAGCCTGAGGCAATTTCTTTAAGGGCACGTGATGGTCAATAATGATTACCTCGAAACCGAGCTTATTGGCCATTTTAGCTTCTTTCAGGTTGCCGATGCCGCAATCCAAAATAACCAGCAGGGCCGGAGCATATTTTTTCAGATAAATTAAGGCGTCTTCGTTCAAGCCGTAGTCTTCCGTTTCCCTGTCCGGAAAATATATGTGTACCACTTGGTGGTACACATCAAAATTTTTAATGGCTTCTTTCAAAATAATCACCGAAGCCATACCGTCCAAATCAGCATCGCCGTAAAGAATAATCTTTTCCTTATTCTTAATCGCCCGCTTAATTTTTTCAGCCGCCTTTTTTAAATTTTTGATTTGTTCCCCCGCCATAGCCTTGGCGAAGGCGGGCTTCTTAATGGATTTCATATTTTCATTTTAAAACTTCCAGCCCCGGTAGTTTTTCGCCGGATAAGAACGCCAGCATGGCGCCCCCGCCCGTGGAAACATGGCTGAATTTGTCGCTTAAGCCGAGCCTACTGATTACCTGGGTCATATCTCCCCCGCCCACTACCGTAAAAGCCTTGCTTTGGACAATGGCTTTCAAAATTTCTTCGGTGCCGTGGCTGAACTCTTTTTGCTCAATCAGGCCGAGCGCTCCGTTAAAAAAAATAGTACGGGCTTGGGATATTCTTTTTTTGAAAAGATCAATAGTTTCTGGCCCAATATCTTTTCCCCCACTCACTTCATCTAAAGGTTCGATAATTTTTTGTGGATATTTTAACTTAATATTTTTAGCTTTTAATTCTTTCTGGAGCAGACCGCCGATGAGCACCGCATCAGCAATCTTGGAAATCTTATCAATGAACTTTACTTTTGTTTCCACCTTGGCTCCGCCCATGATAGCCACCAACGGCTTTTCCGGGTTATTGCTTAACCGGATTAAGCAATCAACTTCTTTCTCTAGCAACAACCCGGCGCCCGAAGGCAGAAACTTGGGTATGCTAACGACGGAAGCGTGAGCCCGATGGCAGACGCCGAAAGCGTCGTTAATGTAGATGTCGCCTTTTTGGGCCAGCTCCCTGGCAAAACTTTCGTCGTTTTGCTCTTCTCTCGGATCAAATCTTAAATTCTCCAATAAAGTTATTTTCTGGCCCAGCAATTCTTCCAGCCTTTTTTGAACCGGTTTCAAGCTGAACGCTTCAATCGCCTTCCCGTCGGGCCGGCCTAAGTGACTCATTAAAAGGAGCTTAGCTCCTTTTTTGATTAGATATTCAATGGTCGGAAGCGTTTGTCTGATTCTAAAATCATCCAGAATCTCCCCTTTTTCTGAAAGAGGAACGTTAAAATCACATCTGACCAAAACTCGTTTGTTTCTAACGTCAAAATCTTTGAGGGTTTTCATGGTTCGATAAACTCACCATGACCCTGAATTTGTTGAAGGGTCATTGGAACTTAACGGTTTCGCCGGGATTAATAACGCCTTTCTTGCCGTCCTCCGGTTCTTCTGCCAGCGACTCCTCTAAGGCCTTTTTCAGTTCTCCCAAGTTCACTTCTTTCCTGACGGTCTTGGGTCGGTCGGCAATGTTTCTCCTGGACGGCGAGAAAGGAATCACTTCGGTTTTTCCAGCAGGTACGACCTGCCGGCCGGCAGGCAGGGCTTCATTAGAAGCTGTCTGTAATTTCTTCCGGCAGGGCTTGCAGTAAACCGGCCTCTTGCCGTCCGGCTGAAAAACCACCTTGGTATCTTTGCCGCACATTGAACAACGAGCGTCGTAAAGAACTGGTCCGGCATTTTGAGAAACTGGAGCAGCTTGAGTGCTTAAATCTCCGGTCCAGCGGCTAATCTTTTCTTCGACAATGTGGCGGCTGGTGCTGTATCTTTCTCTGGAAACTTTGATAATTTTATCTGCGTTTGATTGCTCGGGCAAGGGCCAAGGTCCGAGAGTCCGAGCCGAAAAAGGCCGGCCGGCCAAACCGTCAATCATCAGCTTTAAGCAAACATTGTATTTTGCCAAATTAACCAAATCGGTCGCTAAAAACTCGGGCGTAAATTCTTTTTCCAAATACTCGGCGTCTTCGGCCCCCACCCGAAAAGAGACGATCGTACCCACGTTCCCGAAAACAGCGTCTCTGACTTCCTCCTCCATTTGAGTGATATACTGATGGCCCAGAATTAAGGCCAGACGATACTTTCTCGCTTCGGAAAGAACATTAACAAAGGAGGTGGTGGCAAAGTTTTGGAATTCATCAACGTATAAAAAGAAATCTTTCCTCTCTTCTTCGGGCATATCAACCCGGGACATGGCCGCCAACTGCAACTTGGTGATTAACAGGGCGCCCAATAATCTTGAATTATCCTCGCCCACTCTGCCCTTGGACAGGTTCATAATTAAAATCTTCTGCCCGTCCATGATTTCTCTCATATTAATGCTAGAGCGCACCTGGCCGATAATGTTGCGGATGATGGGAGCGGAGATAAACTGGCCGATTTTGTTTTGGATGGCAGCCGTGGCTTCCACTTCGTAACGCTGGGTGTATCTAGCATACTCCTGCAGCCAGAAAGCTTTAATCACCGGGTCGGTCACTTTATCCACCACCTTTTTCCGGTAATCGGCATCCGCCAACATCCGGTTGACGCCCAGCAAAGTGGCGCCCGGGTATTCCAGCAAAGCCAGAATGCAGTTATTAAGGATATACTCCATACGGGCGGACCAAACATCCGGCCAGATTTTTTTAAAAACGCCCATCAAGCCGCCCGCCACCAAATGCCGATGTTCAATGCTGACTTCTTCCATAATGTTAAAAGCAATCGGATAATCTAAATCAGCCGGGTTGAAATAAATAACATCGTTGACCCTGTTGGGAGGGACGAAATTCAATAATCTCTCGGCCGCTTCGCCATGGGGGTCAACAAAACCCAATCCCTTGCCGGCCTGGATGTCCTGAACAGCCATATTCTCCAGCATCACTGTTTTACCCATACCGGTTTTGCCGATGACGTAAAAGTGCCGACGCCGGTCGTCAATCTTAATGCCGAATTTCTTTCTCGTATTGCGGAAAGTCGTTTCCGCGAAAAAATTAATGTCTGCTGCCATAAATAAAATTCATTCCTCCTCTATGGGCAAGCCGGGAGGTGCCTCTCCCTTTTTAGATTCCACCCTGGAAACAGCCGGGGCGGGCGCGACTGTGTGGCCCGGGAAATGAAATAAGGTCGCCAATTCCTCGCTGTTTAAAAGAAAAGTGCCGCCGGGTTTGGGGAACAAGGGAGGCATTCTTTTGATATAACGGAAAAACAGCCTTCTTTTCCTGACAAAAAGTCTTCGTAGCCTGACGAGATTGGCTGGAGGAAAAAGCAGATGCTTTTTGATTTTAGTCAAAGTTCTGCCTAAGGGCACAAGGGCATTAAGGTTCTCGGTGGCAAACTGCTGAAAATGGCCGAAAGGCACGGCTTTGGCTCCGCCGGAATAAACATCACGCTTGGCCAGATAAATGAACCTGATATAACACTCAAACATTCTTTTGGAAATCTTTTCTTCAACGCCCGCGACAATGTCTTTCTCCCCGGGGGTCATTCTCGCTTCCACCGGCAACAGGGACTCAATCTTCAGTTCGTCTTTCTTTTCTTCGGCCCCGGGCGGCTTGCCGGTTATCAGCTCTCCGGCCGCTTCCAATAAAATTGATTTTGCTTTGGCCTTTTCCGGTCTTTTGGCTAATTTATCAGCGACGGCTCGACCGCGTTTGAAAAACTGCTGGCCTTCCTCTGGTTTTTTGGAATTAAGAATTGATTTGGCGGCTATTTGTATCCAAAGCTGTTCTCCCGGCCCAAAAATTCCCAACCCTTCGAGCAAAGTAGCCATCGGGTCAATTCTCTTTTCTTCTTTGGCCTCCGATTGCTCTTCAAAAAATTTGCTGTATGTTCTAATCGGATAAACATCCTCCTTTGACATCATGTAATCCGTACCCCACATTTCCCAATCCTTATTGGGAATATCCTGAGGCACCTTTTTAGTGTAATCGTCCGCCATGGAAATTTCCGCTTCCGGATACTGGGAATAGATGGAAGCTTCTACGGCGGCTCTTCGACTTTCGTGAACTCTGAGATAAAGATGAGGCTCGCCGTTCAGGCTGACAATTTCAATCTGAACAGAAAGAAGCGACTTGCCTTCAATCCACTTCTCCCACCGATCGGGCGGGTCTAAAATATTGCCCCAAATAGCAGAAAAAACCTGCTCCATAGCGCGGATAGGTTTTAAAACTTCTTGAGGCATTCTAATTTCAAGCAAGACTGACTTCTGAGCCAAATTCCAGGCTTCTCCTCGACCGTAAAGCCAGAAAAATTTAGCCCGAGGGTAAAGAATCAAAGGCAAGAAAACCCACCACCAATGCTCAATGATGTCCCAGAGAATATTTAGGGCTGAAATAATTTGGTCTTGCATTGTAAAAAAACTAAAGGCTTCAGGCCTTTCTTACTTGATACTCGCCCTCGGCATCTTTAATAAAATATCTTTTGTCCTGGAGATTAAGCAAAATGGTATTTTCCTTCACCTGTCTCTGTTTTAAGACCTCCTGAATTATCTTTTCTTTTGGCATGGGCTTGTTTGAGGCTTGCAGCACATTGGCAATCACTTCTCGCACCACGCCGGGCGCGTACCCCCATTCCTGCAGAGCATAAAGGCCTCGGCCCACCAGAACAAATCTTTGATCGCGAATCAGCTCATTATGAACGGTCTGGGGCAAAGCATTTTCCCCGATGCCCCGAGCCACTTGCGTAAAATGAAGAGGCTTCTGGGTTTTCTTCAACACCAAATAAGCTTTGTCTTTGACGCCCCTGGGGTTAATCTCGGGCCACTCCTTCAAACCGTAAAGACCCTCGGGACCCTTAAGAATAGCTTTGGAAATTTCAAAATAGGCAGACGGCACATTTAAAGGCAAGGGCAAGGCTTTCTTTTGTTTTCCCAAGACTGAAGTGAAGGCTGCGATGTGTTTCTTGGCAATATTTAAAGCATTCTTGTCAATGGTCCAAAAAGGATAAAATTCTTCGGTCTCGCCGGATCTTTGGAAGGACTGGCCCAGGGTCAATAAAAACAAAACGTGATTTTTGAATTTTTCTCCGCCCAGTTCCTTAAGCAGCAAATCCTCTCTTCTGAGAGAACCGGCATTCTCGAGAGTCTTTATAAAATACTGGAAAACATTTTGACAGATGGGACTTTCCAGCTTCTCCCGCAGGCCTCTCAACCCATCTTCTTCAATCTGGCGCACCCGCTCTCTCGTAATATCATAATTCCGGCCAATTGATTCCAAGGTTTGTTTTTCTCCCGCCAACCCAAAACGCCTGTCAAGAATATCTCTCTGACGTTCCGGCAAGTCCTTTAATAAATTACTGTGGCAAACTGTTTGAAAACTAAATTGCATTATCTTATTTAAGCATTTTTTGAAAATCTTGTCAAGAACGGCGCCGCTAAAAAAATGGAGGAATAAGTGCCCACGACAATTCCGATAATCAGGGTTAGGGCGAAATACTTTAAAGTTTCCCCGCCGAAGAAAAATATGGAAAAGAGCACCAATAAGGTGCAGGTGCCCGTACTCAAAGACCGCAGCAGAATCTGATTTAAGCTTTGATTGATTAAATCTTCAAAATGCTCTTGGTGGCTCTTCAAAAGATTTTCCCTCACCCGGTCGAAAATAATCACTTTATCGTTGATGGTGTAGCCCAAAATGGTCAGCAAAGCCGTCACCATGGGAATGGTAAATTGAATGCCGTAAAATCTTCCCAGAAAACTAAAAACTCCCAGCGGAATTAAGACGTCAAAAAAAAGAGCAATAATTGAAACGATGCCGTATTGCCAACTTTGAACCGGCCGAGAAACTTTCCGGAAAGCAAGGGCGATATAAAAAAGCAGAGCGGCCAAAGAAACAATGACGAGCATGATGGTTTTCTGTTTCAGTTCTCGGCCAATGACCGACCCCACACTTTCAAAACGCCGCTCGCTCGCTTGAGAAAGCTCGTTCAGTTGAGCCAGGATGGTTTGATGGGTATTCTCATCAACGTCTTGAAACCTTAAGATAACCCCCTTTTCTCCGGTCGGCTGAATAATCACTTCTCCTAAATTTAAATCTTTGAGTTTTGCTTGAATGGCCGGATGCTCCGCTCTCGTCTCGAAATCAAGCTCTAAAATACTGCCGCCGGTAAAATCAATCCCCAAATTCAAACCAAACGTCAACAAAACAGCGAGACTTACTATCGCTAAAGTCAAAGAAAAGATATAATAGATTTTTTTATACTTTAAAAAATTAACCACGAATATTTATCACGAATTTTTCACCAATCTTTACGAATGAAATATTAGTGATAATTCGTGTTTTGAATTAGTGATTTTATTAGTGGTACTTTATCGGTTTTTTCCCAAGTAAAATCAGGGTCGTTTCGGCCAAAATGGCCGTACGAGGCGGTCTTCTGATAGATGGGGCGCTTCAGATTCAAATGTTCGATAATCTGCTTGGGCCTGAAATCAAAAACTTTCTTGACGATTTCGGCGATTTCATCGTCGGGTATTTTCCCGGTGCCTTCGGTGTTCACAAAAATTGAAACCGGCTGGGCGATGCCGATGGAATAAGCGACTTGGAGCTCGCACTTGTCAGCCAAGCCCGCAGCCACGATGTTTTTGGCCGCATAACGGGCCATGTAAGCGCCTGACCGATCCACTTTGGTCACGCACTTGCCTGAAAAACAGCCGCCGCCGTGAGCGCCCACGCCTCCGTAGGTATCCACAATAATTTTCCGACCGGTCAAACCGGTGTCAGCGGGCGGTCCGCCGCAAACAAATCTACCGGTTGAATTGATAAAGTACTTAGTATCTCCGTCAACCAGATCGCCGACAATCGGCTTAATCACATGCTCTTTGATATCGGCTCTGAGTTTGTCCATGGCCACATCAGCCGAATGATGGGCGGCAATAACTACAGCTTCCACCCTTTTCAGCTTGCCGTTTTCGTATTCTACCGTTACCTGCGACTTGCCATCCGGCCTTAAATAAGGCAACGTGCCGTTCTTCCTGACATCAGCCAGTCTTTTGGTCAGCTTATGGGCCAGCACCAGAGATAAAGGCATAAATTCTTCGGTCTCATTGGTGGCGTAGCCGAACATCAGCCCCTGGTCGCCCGCGCCCTGCTCTTTGTCCTTATCTTCATCAACTCCTTGGGCGATATCAGGAGACTGTTCATGCAAAGTAACGATCACTCCGACATCTTCAGCGCAAAAACCGTATTCTTGTTTGTCATAGCCGATCTCCCGCAACACTCTTCTGACAATATCCTGAATGTTAACGTAAGCCTTGGTCCTGGCTTCCCCTCCCACTAAAACCAAACCTGTGGTGGCAAAACACTCGATGCCCGCATGGCTATCGGGATCTTGCTTGACCATTTCGTCGTAAATAGCGTCTGAAAGCTGATCGCACACCTTGTCAGGGATGCCCCTCCGTCACTGACTCTGACGTAAATAGGTATTTTTTACCTATTTTTGAAGGGGCTACATTTGAGTTATTAATCATAATTTTGTTTTTAATAGTTTATAATGAAGACCTTTAATGAATTTATTAATTTAACTCCATAAAAATTTGACCTGCTCAAGCTTGGTGTTAACAAAACACTTGAGAAAGTAGTTAGTGATAATAATTGCCGTGAACATGCCGACTAAATTTCCAATAATCAAGGTAAAAGCAAATCCTTTGACAAAGCTGCTGCCCAACCCGAATAAAATCAAACCGACCAAAATCGTCGTCAGATTGCCGTCTCTGATGGCCGGCCAGGCTCTTCTTAATCCTTCTTCCAGCGCAGCCAAATAAGTCCGGCCGGCTTTCAATTCTTCTCTGAATCTGGAAAAAATTAAAACATTAGCATCAACCGCCATACCCATGGACAGGATAAACCCGGCCATGCCGGCTAAGGTCAGGGTCACTGACATGAATTTAAACAAAACCAAGACTAAGGCTACATAAATTAGTAAAGACAAAGAAGCAAGAAATCCGGGGATACGATAAAAAACAATCATAAATAAAAGAATGAGGAAGAAACCGAAAATTCCGGCTTTGAGAGATTCTTCCAGAGAAATTTTACCTAAAGTCGGACCGACGTTTTGCTGGGAAATCAGGGTAATGGGTACGGGCAGCGCGCCGGCATTCAGGTTTCTGGCCAAACTTTTTGTTTCTTCAATAGTGAAATTGCCGCTGATTTGAGCTTTGCCTTGGGAGATTTTTTCCTGGACAATCGGCGCAGAAATAGGCAGCCCGTCAATATAAATGGCTAATGGTTTCCCGATATTTTTGGCGGTTAATTCAGCGAAAATATCTGCTCCTTCGCTATTAAACTGCAACAAAACCAATGGCCGATAAGTGGTTTCGTCAAAACCAGGTTCCGCTTTTTCCAAATATTTGCCGGTGAAAAGCGTAGGCTGAAAGGGGTCTTCCAATTGAACCTCGACTGTGCCCGTAGTTTTCAATGCTTCGTCGTTTTTCGCTGTAATTTCTTGGTAGTTTTCTTTATATTCCCTGAACTCCAAGAAAGGGGTTTGGCCGATCATTTTAATGGCTTGAGCAGAATCGGTCACGCCGGCCAGCTCAACGATCAAGCGGTGGGAACCGGCATTATCTTGAACCTGGACAAGGGGCTCGCTCACGCCAAAGTAATTAACTCTTCTTTCAATTACGTCTCTTAGCCCCTGCATGGAAACGCCCTGATCTTTTTGATCAATACCGGACAAGTCTGCCTCGTAAACCAAATGCGTGCCGCCCTGCAAATCAAGCCCCAGCTTAAATGGAATGTTGGGCAGGTAAGGCAGATTTAAAAACTGCGGGTAATCTAAATTACCGGCCAAAAAAGCCAAAATAAAAATCACTAAAACCGTAATGTAAATTCTTCTTTTAGACATTTATCTATTTTATATCTTATTCAAGATAATTGTCAATTGAAAAGAGGGATTCGTATTAGACGAACCCCTCTTTGCTTGATTCTGATTGGAACTTTAGAATGAAATTTTGATTTCCCCTGGCTCGGAAAGATACCAGTATGTCTCTCCATCCCAGACTTCCCGGCACAGACGACGGCCGCTCGGCGCCACGAATATATCGTAGGGCGTTTTTGCGTCTTTAGTGATTTCTTCACCGTTCTCCATTTCCCGAAGAATAGTTTCAGCTACGCCCGATTCCTCCTCGTCGAACTTATATGTTTCGGCGCTATATCTGACTGTCTTCTTGTGGACGAGTTTAACGTCGATGACCTGTTGCCAGAGACTCACCTCCTGACCTTCTCTCTCAAGGACAAGCTCCAGACCGTCTGCCTGATGGTGAACCAGGTCAAACCATCTGTCCGGCCACTCCAGATAAGAGACTGTCTCGCTTACCAGAAACGCCTTTCCATTAACCTTGAACTCGTCACCCAGCCCCTTCTTCCGTAATTCCCTTAACATCTCCCTCTTTGTCATTAGAATCCTCCTTCTATATTACTTCGCATTCGCAAGAGATGAGCTGTCCACCGCATCGAGGACATCTCGCCATGTCACAGCCCACATGGTGATATTTACCCGGTCCAACCCCACAATCATGACAATTGATTTCTTCATACTTGGGGTATGGGATAGCGGGTAACCTTTCCCCGTCCGCAAACTCAATTTCTCTACACGCGGAACAATCATCAACCACCAACATATCCTTACCGCAGCACTCACACTTTGCCATTTGGAAAGAACCTCCTTTCGTATTTTATATCAGTATTATATCACGTTAAGTCGTTTATGTCAAGCACAAATGGTAATGTATACAGACATATGGCGGGTTCTACCGAAGCTGATATAGTTTCGGTATATGTGTGTAAATATGGCCAAAACAATAAAAGAAGAGAGGTTGAGGTGGGTGCTGCCCATAGCTAATCAAGAGGTTAAGCTGGTCGACGCGGCCAAGGTGTGCCCCTACGGGAAAAGATCCCTGGAAAGATGGCTGGCTTGTTATAAGAAGGGCGGAGATCGGGGGTTGGAACTAAAATCCACCAGGCCCAGGACCAATCCCAAAGAAACGCCGATCAGAATTAAGGAAAGAATTATTGAGTTAAGAAAGAAGAAAAAACAATGCTCGCTAAAAATCCAGTGGGATTTAAAAGAAGAAGGGATAGCCATCCACTACCAGACCATCCAAAAGATTATCAAAGCCGAGGGGCTGACGAGAAAATACCGGACCAGGAAGATTAAATGCGATTATGTTAGAATACCGTTAAAGAAAGGCGAGCTGGTGGAGCTTGATGTGAAATATGTCCCAGAGAGGATAAAAGGACGCCGATACTACCAGTTCACGGCCATTGACTGCGCGACCAGGTGGCGCTGCCTGAAAGCTTACGATGATGCCTCAACCTTCGCCGCCATTAAATTTTTAA
>Ga0209541_10014748_pt1 | contig 11749 bp, 12 predicted proteins | sample RifCSPlowO2_01_FD_184027 | JGI IMG/M metagenome (GOLD analysis project Ga0209541, IMG submission 184027) | Groundwater microbial communities from Rifle, Colorado - Rifle CSP2_plank lowO2_0.1 (SPAdes) (version 2) | ecosystem: Environmental > Aquatic > Deep subsurface > Groundwater | place...
TTCGGAGCTCCTCTTAATGGAATAGATTGTCCATTATATTCTAAAACAAGTCCTTCTTTTCCTTCAACTTTATAAGTTATATCAACACCTGCTTCCTTGTTTGTTGTATCAATTAACGACGGTTTCTTAATCATCCCTTTTTCAGGAACTGTAACAACGATCTTTCCATTTTCATAATCTACTTTTCCATTTTCAGGAACAAAAAATCTTAAATTTTCTATTTCATATTCTCCATCTTGTGCAACAGAGAAATGGGCTTCTGTAATTTTGTTATCTCTGAACATAAAAGAAGATCCTTTCTCTAAACTATCATAAATTCTAATCTTTCCTTCATGTTTATAATGGAAATAGCCAAAATCATCTATAATTAATTCTTTCTTTTCAATATCAACATTTACATCATACACAACAACATCTTCATTACTCTGAAAACCAAGATCTTTTCCTATAGATATTTGTCTTGGATTATCCAATAGGCTATTATACTCTTTAATATTTTGAGCAATAACTAAAAAACTGAAAAATATAATTAAAAAAATCACTATAAATAATCTGTTTTTCCCATTCATTAATTTCATTTTAATAATCCACCATTATCTTTAAATAGTTCTCTAATTTTATTTTTATTATGAGAGTTGAAATTAATGAATATATTGTTGCAGACACTGAAATTTGTCATGGAAAACCTACTTTCAAAGGAACTAGGGTTATGGTTCATTCTATTTTGGAAATGCTTGAAGCCGGAGAATCTTTTAAAGAAATCCTTAAAGCTTATCCTTCTCTGTCTGTAAACCATATTAAAGCAGCATTGCATTATGCTGCTGAAAGAATATCTGGAGAAAAATTTGTAGATGTTAAGCCTTAAATTTTTTTCTGATGAAGACATTGATGCAAGACTCATTTCATTTCTTTTAGAAAATGAAATTGATATTAAATTTTCAGAAAAAGGAATAAGAAATTCTGAATTATATGCATTAGCTTGTAAAGAAAATAGAGGCATTTTATCAAGAGATAAAGATTTTTTGAATACCTCGTTATTTTCTCCATTAAAATTACCCCTAATCATGGTAATAAGAATACATCCTCCAGAATTATCTAAATTAAAACCATTAATATTAAATTTCATTAAGAACTTATCTGAAGATTCTCTAAGAAAAACATGGGAATTAAGAGAAGAAGGCGCTTTTATTGTAGGTTGATGATTCAACTTTCTCTCAAATCTTAATTTCATCTTTTTTTTCATTTCCTCTTTTTAACAGGTTTAATTAAAAGATATATTATTATAATTAATACAGCTAAAATAAATAACATAAAGTACAAACTCCGCTCTTTCATGTTTCTTTTAACATAGTTAAAAATTTCTTTTTTTTCTGTTTCAGTATCTATTTCATCTTTATCTACAATATCCTTTTTAGAAAATTTGCTAACATCTTTTCTATCAATTTCTTGATTATCATTATAAATAATTATGTTATTTCCTGTTTCATTGTAAGGAATATACACAATAAAACTTGCGTTATCCTGTTCGATCATTCCACCATCAATAAATTCTCCATTTTCAGAACTTTCATTAATTACATCATAAAACATAACATTCAAAACTCCAAAATCAATTCTATTAATTATTTTATCATTATCAACAATAGCTATGTTAAAAGTTTTCAAATAACGTTCATTAACAATATTCGTAAGCTCTTTGTTAGAAAATTCAATATCAACATTTTTAATGTTAATATTTCCTTTATCATAATATAATTCAACAGCATAATATAGTCCTTGTGCAGAAATAATATTAAAGCTCATTAAAACTATTATCATTATCCCTATTTTCATGTTCATTTTTTTATTTTCCATTTTTTGTTTATCATATTTAAAAATGGAAAGTTAGAAAATCGCAATTTTCTTTATTTTCCATTATATCCTAATGCCAACATCTCTTATATAACCATATAAAGAGTCAACGTCATATTTTAATCCTGCTTGCGAATAAATTTCTGCAATTCTTTGATAAGTAAATCCATGATTATACCATGCAACAGCAAAAGCAGCTCTCCAGTATTTACTATTTTTGTTAGTTGTAAGTAATTGTTTCGTTGACCTTCCATAACCATCTTCATCTAAAAATGAAAACCAACCTATAAATTCACTTATCTGCTCTGCTTCTTTATGAGAATAACCTGAAGTATAAACTTTATTGTATAATCCGCGATTATACCACATTCTATCAAATTTTCTTTTATTGCCTCCTCTAAAATCAACAATATGACCCATTTCATGTCTCCATATTCTTGGATGAAGATTATTACCACTTGGACTTTTTCTTCCAACTTCAAAATGAACACTCATATCTGATACTGCATATGCAGCTGCTCCCCAAACATTGTTTTCAAAATGCATTCTTCTCACCATTCTTGCCTGTTCAGTCGGTATTGAAAATAATAAATCATATAAATAGCGAATATTTTTAGGGTCTTTTAAATAAGCTCTTCCACTACTATCTTCTGCTATTAATTTTATCCCTGTTATTCTCTCAAATCCTCCTTCTGTTAAGAAATAATTATATGCTTCTAAATCAGAAATTCCTGTATAAAATCCAGGATAACGAGGATAATGCCTTAATCTAACGAATCTTTTATTATCTCCCACTCCAAACTCGTTATTATTTCCTATAGCTAATACGTTATTTCCTAATATCTTATCAATTCTTCCATTTTCTGTTTTAAAACTTCCTGTTAAAGTGCTTGCCACGCTTCCAGCAGTGTTTCCTGTAGCTTCGCCAAAATCTTTTATTAATCTTCCTTCTTGATAAGCATATAGTTGCTTGAGGTTGCTGTTATAATAAAAAGACTTTCCATTTTGATTCATCACAAAATCATTTAAATGCTCATATTCGGGAACTATTCCTGTAGAACCTTTTTTAATTTTAAAATAACTGCCATCGCTATTTCCTGAAACTTGAAATGCAATATGGTCGTTCTCACTATCAAATCGAAATCCATAAGCATTTTCTTTTTTAATCATAACTGCAGGACTTGGTTTATTAACATTAGAGCCAATTACTAAAACACCATTATTACTATCCATAGAGATATAAGCTCCATTATAACCAAAATTTATCTTACCATTAAAATCAATGTAGGTTTTAACATGAGCAGGGTTTGAAATAACTAGTTCAGCAATTTCTATCTTGTTTTGATTTTGAATAAAAAAATTTCCATTTTCATATCCTAATCCTCCTTTAATTAAATATTCGCCTAAATATATTCCATTGTCTCCATTAGAATAAAACATATAGCTATTGCCTTTCTCACTTAATGTTTGAGGAATGTCAATAGTATTTTTAGGAATTTGTACAATTGCTTTTCCTTCTTTATAAATAACTTTTGAATCTGCAGGAAGTTTTAGAACATCATTACCCAAAACATATTCTCCTTCTTTTCCTGTCATAAAGTAAGCTTCTTTTATCTTGCCTTTTTCATCTAATAGAATTTGCGGCTCTTTTTTTATTGCATTTCCATTTTCTTGGAAATCTACTGCTTTTAGCTCAGAATAAATAAAACTTCTTCCATTATAATTAAGGGTTAAACTTCCTCCATCACTAAACTGGAATTTTTTTTCATTAATATCATAAATAACTTTTTCATTATGTTCTATATTTGTTTTGTCAATACTAATTGTAGCTGCATGTATGTTCACCATTAACAAAATTAAGAATAAAAAAATACATCTATATTTCATATCTGCTTGCGAAGTTAAATACATATTCTCCTCCATTAGTTTTATCAATAACATAAAAAATAATTATTCTTTCTTCAGGCTCAAAAGTAACAAAATACAAATCATGTTCTTCTGCTAATGATTGCACACAAGAAATACAAATACTATTTTTTTCATTCATTTGTTCTTGCATTAATTTTTCAACCACTTTATAAATAATTCCCAATCTAACAGGAATTTCTGTTTGGAAATTTTTTAATGTGTAACTATTTTCGCCTTTTTTAATTGATAAAGGATAATCTATATTAAAAATAATTTTCTCATCTTCGATAAGAGTTTTTGTTTTTATTTCTCCTTGTTTTATCTCATAATCAGAAAGCTCTTCAAAATGTTTAGCACAGAAAAAAAGCATATTGTTAACATATTTAGATAATTCTTCTTCTATTTTTTCTTTAGAAGGCATGTAATTTTTATCTTCGTAAAAATAGTATGCAATAGCATTATATGAAATGTTAGAAGAATAAAAATATCCTCCTGTTTCACCAATATGATTTACAGCATCTATACTTGCTTTTTCAACACAGTTCTGAACAAAAGAATTAACTGGTTGAATATCAGGATTAATTAACTCTGTCTGAGAATTGTATCTTATTACTAAAAAAATAAGAGAAACTACTAAAATTATAATAGCAATTATTATAAATGATGAGACTTGTGAGCGTTTATATTTTAACAATCCTGATGAATCATTATCTAGATACAAAATTATGTTATCTTCATCAACCCTCTTTTTCATCTTTAAAACAACATTATAAATTATTTAAATGTAACTAAATTTATACAGAAAGTTATATGTCTTCTTTTATATAAATGTAATACTAACAGGGTTAATTACGTTGACAATTGCTTTTTCTACGCTCTCTACAAGAGCTTTTGAATTAACTTATAATAAATTTAAAAAAATCAGTTAATGAAGCTTTAGGAAGATAAATATTTGTTTAATCCTTCAGCAAATTTAAACGCTTCTTCTTTAATAGTTTTTCTTTTTTTAATATAGGCCTCTTCTTTATAGAATTTTAACTTACCCTTTGTAATCTGTTTTGTATCAGTTTCCCCATCCCAATTTTTAGTAATAGGAAAACCTTTATTTTCAAGTTCTGGATTCCAGGTACAATCTACCTTTATCCACTTGTTATTGATCTTTACTAAAAGCAAATTGTGAGGAAAAATTGTTGCGGATATTTTCAGTATATCTAAAATATTTTTAGGTATTGGTAAATCTTTCCAATTAAACTCTACCTTCAATTTTTTAACTTTATATCCTTCTTTGCTAAGAAGAGAATAAAGCAATTCTGATTTGTGTCTGCAGTCTCCATAAGGAATGTCTGGATTAACCAGATCCTTATCAAATTTACCTATATTATACGAAATCTTCTGAACTTGTTCAAACAACTGCACAATTTTACTTTTCATTAACCTTTAAAATACAAAAGGTATATAAATCAATCTCTCAAGTTTAAATGTATGGATAAACAAGTGAAAGTAGTTATTGAAAAATTTGGTAAATACCTTCTTATTAAAAGAGAAGATAATGAAAAAAAAGAACATAAAGGTAATTGGGAATGTCCTGGAGGTAAGCTTAAAAAAGGAGAATCTTTTGAAGAAGCTGCTATTCGTGAAGTGAAAGAAGAAACTAACCTTGACGTAGACATAAAGAAAGTTATAAAAGATATTAGAAAGGACGATGAAGTGCACGCTGTTGTCTTCTTAGCAAATCCAAAAAATACAGATATAAAACTTTCAAGTGAACATAGTGATTTCAGATGGTTTACTTATAAAGAACTAAAGAATTTAGAAAACATTATATATAAGGATTTTTTTTTGGAGTTAGTTGCTATCTCGCGTAAAAACTAACAACAATAGATTTTTTCTATTTCTGGAACAATCTTTTTCCAGTCATATTTTTCCCTAACCTCGGCTCTCGCAGCAATTCCAACTTCTCTACATGTCCATGCAATTTCTGCTTTTTGTACAAGTGATTCTAGATTATCCGTCTCAAACAAAAATCCAGTTTCTCCATCTCTAATAATCTCCGAAGGACCAAGATTGTTTGCTGCAACAACGGGTTTCTCACTAACCATTGCCTCTAGTATGACAATGCCAAAAGTTTCATTTGCGCTCGGAAGAATAAATGATCTTGATGCGTCAAATGCATTAACTACATCTGTCCTATCAGGCTCACCAATACAAACAACATTTGGCGGAATATTTCTTCCAAAATACTCTGTTAAACTGTCTTGCGTTATTCCTCTTCCAACCATTACGAATTTTCTTTTAGGTAACTCTTGTGCTAAAGAAAGAAAAAGTTCTGGTCTTTTGTATTTTGTTGCTCTACCTACAAAAAGATAAAAATCGTCCCATATCCCAAATTTCTTTCTAAAAAGGTTACCATCCCTGGAGTCAAACTCTTCTAAATTTACCCCATTAGGAATATACTCAGATTCTACTCCATAGTTTTCATTAAGTGCATCTTGAAGCCATTTAGCTACACTAATTACCTTATCAGATCTCCTACAAAATCCGATCATTTTATTAGTTAGATAACTTATAGTTCTTTCCCAATTTTTTGGAAAATCTTTTTTATTATAAAGATTGTGTACTGTGAAAACTATTCTTGGTCCGTTTACACTGTAAACTTGTTCCCAATATGGATGTCCGTGTAAATGCACGATATTCATATCTCTTAATTTCTTAGCTAACTTTCTTCCAGGAAAATCTATATATTTCTGCCACCCATACATATCAAATCTTTTAGAGTTATGCTTAAGGAAAATATTTGGAATTTTGTTTTGAAAAGGTAGAATATAATCTCTAAAAATCCTTCCCCAATTTTGTAATGATTGAGGAACCCTTATGAATTTATAATCATATTTGGAATTGTATACTATGTTTAGTATATGCTGAGCCGCCCCCCCATAATGCCCCTCAAGAGGCCCTATCGCAATCCTCATCTTATTTCCTCCAGAGAGTGAATTGTTTTATATCCCGCTAACTTATCTTCTCTATCTATAATAACTGCTCTTGCGCCCAACTTTATTGGAATATAGTAATCCGAAGCAGGAGAGTTTCCTACTACTAAAGTATTCCTAATATCAAGGCCCCTATTCCTAAAAAATTTATCGTAAAGTCCCTCTGATTTGATTATTCCATCTTCACAAGATAAAATTACTTGCTGAAAATAATGCCTAATCCCCAAACTATTAATTACCCTTCTCCCAACAGTACTCGTATCTGAAACAAGATATAGATCATTATTACGACTTAATCTTTCTAAGGAAGGGATAACGTCTTCATAAAGCCTTGCTCTTTTCAAAGGACTCTCAATCAAATAAACTATATCATCTGTGCTTGCTTGCGAATTAGTATTGGTTATTAATAATTTAGCAAACTCTTCTTGAGATAACTCTCTTTTAAACCAGTGTTCTATGACTAATTTGTGGAAATCTTCTTTTTTCAGTCCGACTAATTTAGATATCTCTTCTCCAAAATCTGGGCCATAAACTAAATAAGCTAGCGTTCCCCAAAAGTCAAACACTATATTTCCCATATAATATTAAATAGAAACATATTTAAATATGTTACTATTAAATAGTTAATATGATAGAAAATTTGGCGGACAAAGTTATGAATGGCAAGTATCTTTCTTTAGCTGAGCTTCAAGGATTAGTTAGAGAGATTAGAGATAAAAGAGTAGACGATTTACAGTTTGTTTCATTCTTATCCGCTTTGGAGACAAGGAATAGAATAAAAGGGATAGATGTTGAAGAATCTGTAAATTTTGTTATAGCATTAAGAGGATCATTAACGACTGATTTAGAAGGAGTAATATGCCCTGCAGGATGTGGAGGAGATCCAATAAAAACTATTAATGTTAGCACACCCGTTTCAATTATTCTCGCTTCTGGAGGGACACGCGTGCTTAAAAATGGATTTAAGAGTGTTACTGGAAAATGTGGAAGCAGAGAAATTTTAGAGGCTATGGGAATTGAGCCATTTTTAAGTCTTGAACAAACACTTGTATCAGTAAAATCCGTAGGAATTGGATATTACGATTTTCAGAATCTAATTGTAATGGAAAAACGCTCTGGATTTAGAAGCCCGCTTAATTACATTGGCGCTTTATCACATCCAATCAAAATTAATTATAAACTTTTAGGGTGTTCTGACAAAGATCAATTTGAGAAAATGATTCCTATAGCTGATGAATTGTATGATAGATACTTATTAACATTTAACCCCGAAATAGATGAAATTTCAACAGTTTCTCAAACAGAGATCGTTGAGAAATACGGGGATGATAAATCTAGATACCTATTTGATCCTAAAAAGATAGGAATAAACCAAAGAGATTATAGTGAAGTATTTGCTTCACAAACTCCAGAAGAAAATGCAGAAAGAGTTTTAAGAACTTTTAACGGAGAAAGTTCTCCTATATCTGAAATGTTTGCCCTTAACGCAGGAGCAGGGTTTTACATAGCCGGCAAATCCAAAAGCATCGAGGAAGGATATGAATTAGCAAATAATCTTCTTTCTGATGGAAGCACAAAACGTAAACTTGATGAATGGAGGAACTTTATAGCAAGATTATAATGAAGTACCAAAAACTCTTGGACATTATATCTCCTTTGACTGAAGAAAAACAAAGGGTAGAAAAAACACGAGACTCTTTGGTTAGAGCAATAAAATCAGAATTTGTAGATTATCCTGGCTCTGTAGAGATTAAGGTTATTGGTTCTGCAGCTACAGGAAATTTCTTGCGATGGTATAGGGATATAGATTGTTTAATGGTTTTTGAAAAGTTTGATAGATATGATTTTAGAAACCGGTTCTTAAATATGGACGGTTTTAGTTTGGATGAATTTTTAGAATCTCCTAAATTTGTTAGAGACAAAGCTAATGGAACTTACCATCATTTTTCTGTTAGTGCTGGTGTAACAACTTCTGATAGAAAACGTGAAGAGCATCTTGATGCCGATATGTTATATCATCCAGATTTCACTCTTGAACATTTGACTGAAGATAAACATTCTGATGTTTTATTAACAAAACAATTTTTGAAAAATAAAGGATTATACGGTGCGAAGATTGGGGGATTTGCAGTTGAACAGATAGTATCCCACTATGGGGGATTTTCCCAATTTCTAGACGAATTATTAGATGGTAGAGAGATATTTATTGATTATTCAGGCAGATATAGTGGACCGAAACAACCAATGGTTATTTCTTATCCTTATTGTGGGAAAGATAATCTTGTTTCAACCGTAAACGAAGAAGATCTTGAAATAATGAAAAAATATGCACTTGAAATTAGAGAAGATGAAGATATTTTCATTGGAGATTCTCGTAGAGTTCTTAATAGTGAATTTTGGAAAAAAAGAGCGAGAAAATATGGATTGGACGAAGAGTTTGGCATGCCTGATATATATCTTAACCATAGGGAAAATAGGTTTTTGAGAGCAAGATTACATCCTAAAAGAGAGGAGAGGATATTAGATGCAGGGTGTGCAAATGGACATACCACTATTTATGTTGTTCAATCCAATAGTGCTAAAGTATGGGGAATTGATGCTAACGAAGAAGCAATTAAACTTGCTAGAGAATTAGCAATTCTAAGGAATCGTCAAGATATCCATTTTATTACAGCTGATTTGTTAAACTTAGATTTTGCAGATAATTTCTTTGATAAAGTTTACTCTAAGAGGGCTATATCCAACTTGCCATCAAGAAAAGACCAAATAAATGCTGTAAAAGAAATAGCTAGAGTTACAAGAAATTCTGGAAGACTATTTATTTTTGATTTATTTACAGAAGGTTATGATAGACTTAATAAGATGAGGTGTGAAGAAGGATTAGAGCAAATATCAGTCCCATATCATTGTTTAGCATTAGATGAGAAATTTATCGAAAACGTTCAAAGCGAAACGCTATTTAGAGTTATTCATTCAGAAGATCCAACTACAACTTATTATATTCTTACAAGAGTTAAATTTCCAAAAATCTTAGGAAGAATCGGCAAGCAACCAATATCAAATTCTTTGTTAAATAAAATAGCTTCGGTTCTTCCAAATATAGGAAGTTTAGGGATTAATAAATTATATATTTTTGAAAAAAATGATATCTGAAAGCCAACTTATAGATAGAATAAATGAGTACCCTGCACAGGTACTTGGTCTAGAGAAGGAGGTTGATAAGATAGATATTGTTGGTACTAGTTCAGGAGAGTCAAATTTTATATTTTTTGTTGATATAAACAATTTGCCCTATCTTATCAAAATTAACGGAGTTAGTGGTAAAGATATATCCTTTTTTCGTGCAGAATATGATAAACTTAGGTCTTTAGAAACATATCGTATTGCACCTAAGGCTTTTGTTTATGATGATACTTCTTTTACTTTTCCATTTATGGTTCTTGAAAGGTATGAAGGAAGAACCTTAAAAGATACTGAGTGTGATGAGAGAGCTGGCGAGTTAGTCTCCATCCTTAATAGATTAACGGAAATTCCTCCACACCATATAGCTAACTCCGAAGGTTTCAAAAGAGATATAAAAAGCTGTCGAGAATATGTTGAAATATTTCCTAGACATGCAAGTAATCAACTTATTGAATATGAAAGGAGAATTGGAAGAGATGAAATCTATGAATTTGTTGTAAAAACTCATGATAATACTAGACGATTAATAGATGAAAATACCAATTTATTTGACAGAACAGAATTAGGACTTATTCATACGGGTATACATCCTAAAAATATTATTCTTTCTCCGAATAACGTTTTGCACTTGATAGATTGGGAACATTCAGGAGTTGGTGATAGAGCATTAGAAATTTCATCCTTGTTTAGGTCAAATTCATTTAGCAAGGAAACGCAAGAGGAAATATTAAAGACCTACAAAGGAAAAACTGGATCATTTGAGCAAAGAGTTGATCTTTATACTGAGTTGTTTAAAATCCATGAGGTATTATGGCATGCTATAAGAGTTGACAAAGCGAGAAAGGACGAGATACGATTAACCAAAGATAAGGATGAAAATTACTACCAATCTTTATTAGAAGTTCATATAAAAAATCTTCGCAAATCAAAACTGACTACATAATATAATTCCTATTATCTTAACATGCGTTGTATGTCATTAACCTTTTTTCATAATATACCTAATGAATTATTTAATTAATAATCTAAATTTTGGTTTACTATTCTCTTTATATTATCAGGAACATTGCCTTTTAAAGTACCTATTTTTCTTCCGTCTTTAAAAATAATAGTTGTTGGAAAAGATCTGGCTCCATAATGCCCGTTAATATTATAATTATCATTTACATATTTGTAATAAACCTTGTTGTGATCTGAGAAAGTTTCGGCAAGGTTTGAGTTTAACAGTCTACAATATCCACAACTGCTTATGCTAAGTTGAACAATTACTATTCTATGGCTAAGGGGATTGTACTTAGCATTAGCATTTTTATCTGATTTAGGAATTAATAATCCTGAAGAAAGCAAAGGTCCCATTTGTGAGTTCTGTAAACTTTGAATGACTGTTTGTGTATTTAGTTGTTGATTCTGCTGATTTGGCTGTTGTTGGGGCTGTCTGATCTGAGGTACTTGAGGTGTTGATGGAGTTGTTTCTGGTTCTATTTGAGGTTGACGAATATTAGGATGACTGCTGACTTCAATTAATTCTTTCTTCTTTTTGTCATCATTAAATATCTCATTTATCTTCTTCCTTATATAATCACCATCCTTACTTAATAATGATTGGACATCTTCATTTTTATCATTCAAAAAATAATTCTGCCAGTCTTTAGGAACCCTAAACAACATATTAATAATACTCCTTTCAGCTTCTTTCAGATTATTCACAACAGCTCTATCATATAGCTCATTTTTTGTAAAATACATATCTCCATTTTCATTGATAAATGTACTTCCATCTAAAGTTATTGTTTTATCAACGTTATTTTCTTTTATTGTAT
>Ga0209541_10014749_pt1 | contig 11748 bp, 14 predicted proteins | sample RifCSPlowO2_01_FD_184027 | JGI IMG/M metagenome (GOLD analysis project Ga0209541, IMG submission 184027) | Groundwater microbial communities from Rifle, Colorado - Rifle CSP2_plank lowO2_0.1 (SPAdes) (version 2) | ecosystem: Environmental > Aquatic > Deep subsurface > Groundwater | place...
GGGAGAAAGTTGTGGGAAGAATGAAATGGGCCTGCCCGGAGTTTCAGTTGTGCCGTTTCTACGGTCGATTTTTGAACCGGGGATCCTCTCGAATTTGAATATCTTAATAGATATACGTCAACGAGATATCATAGCCGCTAGACCACAAGCCCATTGTTGAAATGAAAAAGCTTATATTCTTTTATAAATTCTTTGGTTATATTATATTTATATAGACAAGAATGTAGTGTAGAATGCAGGTGAATGATTTATGTTTCGAGAAATTGAGGTGTGGAGGACTTTATTGCCTAGACAGGAGTTGACGCAAGTGTATTTGGCGATGGCGATTAGGTCATTTGCGTTGTCGCTTACAAGTTTATTTGTGCCTCTGTATCTCTATAAAGAGTTGGGGTATACGCTTGAGCAGACGTTGCTTTTTTTTGTGTTTTATTCTCTTATTTTTGCGATTTCAACACCACTTGCGGCGAAGTTTTGCGCGCGGTATGGGGTGAAGCATTGTGTGTTATTGAGTGTGCCGTTTTATGTGGGATATATTATTTTATTGCAGTTGCTGCCGGTTATTGCGACGCCGTTGATTTTGATTAGTACGTTGCTTGGGATTTCACTTGGGTTGTATTGGATGGGAATGAATTTGGTGTTTCAGTGTGTGACGGATCATAAGCATCGAGGGGAACAGGTGGGAAAACAGATGAGTGTGTCTATCTTAGCGACGATGATTGGGCCAGTGATTGGGGGGTTGATTATTGAGCAGTTTGGGTTTACGTTTTTGTTTATGACCGCGACTCTTTTTTTAATTTTGGGAGCAGGGGTGTTGTTTTTGAGCGAGGATAAGCATATCCCTTATCATTTTTCTGTACGAGGGTTGTTTGATAAGAAGCATTGGGGGGATTCGTTATATTTTGTGTCGAAAGGTACACGGGTGATGGCAGAGGGAGTTATATGGCCGTTGATGGTGTTTATGATTTTAGGGAGTTATGTTTCGCTTGGGTTGATGGGGACGGTGTTTTCGGTTGTGAGTGCGGTGTTAGTGTTGGTGGTTGGAAAGTATAGTGATCATAAAGATAAACGAGTGATTGTGTGGTGGAGTGCGGGCTTTGAGTCGTTGACGTGGTTTTTACGGGCACTTGTGAGTAGTATAACGGGGGTGTTTGGGATTTCGATTTTGGCGGGTGTTACAGAAGGGGTGAAGAATGCGCCGATGGGGGCATTAGAATGTGATAAAGCGCGCGGTGAGATTGCGCAGTATTATGTGGTGCGAGAGATCTATATTTGTTTGGGACGGATGTTATTGTTATTAATTGTGTTGATGGTTGATAATTTGCAGGCGGGGATGTTGTTTCAGGGGTTTTTTACGCTGGCGGCGTTGTGGTTTTGAGAGGATGAAGTCTAATTTTGAGAAAGGTTTATAAAGTATAATGGATATATGTAAACTAAAATGGATATACTTAAACTTAAATGGACAATGCTTCAGATGGAAGTATTTCAATTATTATGTCTTAAAGCAGGACAGAAGTTGAGTCAGCGAGAGATTGCTTTAGCATTGAACGTGTCTCCAACTGCTGTGGGAAATTCTCTTTCGTTGTTACTTAAACGCAATTTAGTAGTGGTTGAGAAGATGAAGACAATTCATTTTGTTTCTCTTAATCGGAATGAACCTACAGCGTTGGGTTTGAAACGAGTGGAGAATCTTAAGCAGATTTATCTTTCGGGGTTGCTAGGATATTTTATTTCTGAATTAGCAGGAGGGACAATTGTATTATTTGGGAGTTATGCTCGAGGAGAGGATGTTTTTAGTTCAGATATTGATATTGTGGTAGTGGGTCGGAAAAGTAAGATGTTGTTGTTAGATAAATTTGAGCGGGTATTACAGCGAAAGATTCATGTGCAATTTTTTACTTCTTGGGCGGCTATTGATTCTCATGTGCGGAATAATATTTTGAATGGTATTGTGCTTGAGGGGAGTGTTAGTGTATGAAAGCATTTGCTAAGTTGAAATTGTGATTTTGAGGATTACTTTTTTAAATCAGCGAGATTCTTATGTTTTCTGAATGGAAAATCTTACTCTTGAGCAGACTGTAAAAAAGTATGAATCCTTGCATTCTGTAAAAGCGTATTGTGTAGATACTTCTGCGCGAATTTTATTTTATGTTCCTTTATTAGGATTATATGAAAAATATATGGCTGATTTTGATAATGAACAACTTATTAAGTCAAGGTTATCGGGGTTGGCGCTTAATGTACTTTTAGCAAGGTTTCATGGAGTGATTAGGGAATCGGTTAGTGGTTTTACTTCTACTTCTGAACAAAGCAGCGGAGTACGAAAATTTGCCGCGGATTCTTTGTCAGGGTTATTAATGAGTGCGGTTACGTATCCTGCAGTGTTGGTTGTTGCGGATGCGAATTGGCAACAGGCAAGTACAGCGTTACCTTTTGCTTTTGGGATTGGGATGTTTGCGGGCAGACCTTTTGGGAAGTTTCTTGATTGGTATAGAAATTTGTTTGGGACGAGAGCAGTGTATGATTATGTTAACAAAACTGATACAATATAATTTTTTTAAGATGAGGTTACTGTTATTATGAATAAACGTGAGGATGCAGAGAATGAATTTTTAATTGGGTTATTAGAATTGCAGTATGGGGAGCCTGTTGAGGAGAAGTTGAAGAGGTTGGCTTTTGATGTTGCTTGGGCGAAAGGATGGCCTGTAGATATGCGAGCGTTTTGGAATGGGGAGGCGTTTATGTGGCGAAGGAAAATTGATGTGCGATTGCGTTCTGTGATTGCAAATGAGTTGAGTGCGTTTAACACGGGGCGGAATTTGGATTTAGGATGCGGGGCGTTTAGTTATGTACCTTCCGTTGGGTTTGATGTGGCGGAGAAGATGTTGCAATTCAATGATCAGTGTGCTGAGAAAGTGGTGGGAGATTTGAATGTTCGGTTGCCGTTTGGTGGTGGGTGTTTTGATTCAGTTACGGCGGTGTTTGTGTTGAATTATGTGGAGAATTTGGCTGGGTTGCTTTGTGAGGTTAGGCGGGTGTTACGTGAATCGGGAAGGTTTATGGTGGTGTTATATTCGGGGCAGGTGAATTCATGGCAGCGGCAAAAAGAAGTGCGGCAGTTGACGCTTTTGGAATGGAGGGAGGTGTTTGAGGGGAGTGGGTTTGTGGTGCAGGTGTGGGAGAGGGAGGGGTTGTGGTTTTTGGAGGGGAGTTGAGTTGGGGTTAATTATTTTTTCCCATCGCTTTTTTATTCGTAATTATTTCGCGCGATTTTATCATGAATTCTTTTACTGATTTTATTCTATTATAAATTGCTACTATATTTTTTTCTTTAATGTCAAAATATTCATGGGCTACTACGTTGCGTTGATTGGTGAGCCATTGTAATTCTTGCGACAATTGCGAAGAAATTAGTTTTTCTTTTTCTAAAATTTGAAAGATTTCCTTATATGATGCAGGCATACCTAGTTTTTTCCCATGAATTATTTCTTTTCCTAAGTCAATAGTTCTATTAAGTATAGCAAAAAGGATCATGGAACTGCCATAAAATTGTTCAGTGGTCATTTGATTTTGTATTTTAAAATTTTCTATGTCTCGAAAATATTTGTCCAAGTCTGCAAGTATTTTTGCTATTTGTTCAATGTCATACATAGGTAACACCTGGAAGGTATTCATTAATAAATTCTTTTAAAATCGGCTTGAAGTCCCAATATTCTTTTGTTGTTCTCCAAGCTAATGCACTTATATATTTCTTATCTGTGATATATAATGATTTTCCTTCTTGAAATATGCGGTTTTTAATGGTAAGGGGAAGATCAGTAAAGAGAACTACATCTACTTTTTTTGAGGCATACCCTTGAATTTCATTTTTCTCTTTTTCTGTTGCATCAGGAGCAATGACGCAAATATCGATATCAGAAAGAGCCCAAGTTTTTCTGGTAGCCTGTGAACCAAATAGATAGATTGCTTTTACTTTTTTTATCTTTGCTAGTTCTATGATTATGGTTTTTATTATTTTCTTCATGGTATTGATAATTATCTTTTGTTTATATACTTTACGATGATATTTTGGTCATAGTATCCTATACTTGTATTTTTTTGATTGCGTTTAACGGTTGATTTTTGATATTTTTTGGTTCGTTTTCCCTCTCTCTCTCTCGGTAATTACTCTGTGCAAAAGCGAAATGTTTATATAATCTTTATCCTTTCTTTTGGGTTAGGTGTTTGAAGCAGAGTTTTTTGTTTTAAATATACTATCCAAAAAAAGAAGGTGTTGAATATGAAATTAAAGACTATTTTATTAATTTTAAGTGTGTTTGTGATGTTGGTTGTTGCTGGGTGTGGTAAGCCGTTGGCGGGGCAGGCGATTAATTTGGGAAGTAGTGAGTGTGTTGAAGGGGAATGGTGGTATGAAACAAATGGAAATATTGTGGGTGAAGGTCGTGGTGGATTTGTAGGATGTACAGAATATGATAGTGCAGGACAGCCGTGGTGTGCTTTGACAACGGTTGAAAAAGAGGGTAAGCAGGTGTATGTTTCTGGTGGTCAGATGGATATTGATTGGAAGTATTGTTCTGCAGAAGATAAAAAAAGTGAAGAGAGTGCAGCAGAGATGAGTGAACAACCTGCAGAAGAGAGTGCTGAGCAAGAGAGTGGAGGTGCAACTGGACAAGCGGCATCAAGAGGAGGAAGTTCTGAGGAGAGTATAGAAGCTACTTTATGTGGGAATGGTGTTAAAGATCCGTTAGAATATTGTGATGGACAAAAAAATCAATATTGTACAACGAAAGGTTCTAATCCTTCGGGTGGAATAATGGATTGTAATGCTGATTGTACATGGGGAGAATGTGTGGCAGCTTCTCAGAAAGAATCAAGTGAGGTTAAATCAGGTTCTGATGCTAAATGTATAGACTCGGATGCAAGTTTAAGTGATTCATATAAAGTTAAAGGAATAGTTGGTGTGAAAGAAGATTATTGTGATGGAAATTTGTTGTTTGAGCAAATTTGTACAGGGGAAAATAATGGATACTCTAATAAAAATTGTAAAGAATATGGGGGAGATTTCAGTTGTAAAGATGGTGCTTGCGTTGGCACTGAGTGTGTAGATTCCGATAAATCAGAAGAAGGGATACCTTTTGGGGATACAAGTATTATGCAGGCTGGAACAATTGTTGCTTATAATACAAATGGGGAGGAATTCACTGATGTTTGCTCATCTGACGGTCAACTTAAAGAATGGTATTGTGGAAATTTAGGTAAAGCAGAGTTTAAAGAGTTTGCTTGCTACAATCTGAAACTAGGTACCACTTGTTCTAAAGGAGCGTGTGTACAGACTTGTGTTGACTCGGAAGATGGAGCAGATTCTTTTGTAAAAGGCAAAATAACTTATTGGGATGGGGAAGTGAAAGAAGACAAGTGTCTTGGAGATACTCTTTATGAACAAGTTTGTGGTCAAAGTGGCCAGACTAATACTATATATCAGAAGTGTTCAGAGTTAGGAGTTGGTTATATTTGCGGAGATGGAGTGTGTGCCAAATCCTAAGTTTATTTTTTTTTCTTTTATATTTTTTTTAGTGGGAAGTTTTTTATACTCTACTGAAATTATTGGAGATATGAAAACATTAGCGGTTGTATTGAAGTCTCTGACTAAACATGCTGTGGTTGAAACGGTGATGCAGTTTGGGTCTTCCATTGAACAGAAAAAATTTAATGATGTTGATTTATGTATTTTTACAACCAAAGATCTTTCTTTGAAGCAAAGATTGAAGATAGTACATAATATCCCTGCGTTATTTGATGTTTGTTTTTTTGAGGATCTGCCGTTGCATATCAAGCATGAGGTGTTAACGAAGGGGAAGATATTGTATACTAAAAATTATTATAAGCTGTTAAAGCAAATACAATATGTTGATCTTGAATATCCGCGATATAAAGAATTTTTAGAAGGATATCATAAAGAGATGGTGGCGTCATTATGAGAGTATTTACAGAAGTTCACTTACGTAAAATAAAAGATAAGTTAGATTTGCTAGAACGTTATCATAATGAACTGGTCGAGGATTTACCTGATTATTCTGACTTTGTAGAGGAGAGGTTAACACGACGGGGAATTGAGAAGACAATTGAATTGATTGCAGATGGAATTGTTGATGTGTTGATGATTCTAATATCTGTAAAAGGGTTAGAGAAGCCAAAAGAAGCAGCGGAAACGGCACGGATTCTTGCTATTCATAAAGTACTTTCTTCTTCTTTGGCTGTGAAAATTCAAAATTTGATTCGATTTCGTAATTTGTTAGTCCATCAGTATGCTAAAGTTGACGATGTTAAAGAATATGCAGTTCTTGCTGAGAATCATAATGATATTATTGAGTTTATCAGCGCGATTGAACAGTTTCTGAAAAAAGAGTTTGTTGATTTGAAAAAGAAAGTCTAACTTTTTTTCTTTTCTTCGTAATCTTTATATACTCAATAATACTCTCTAACTGTATGGTGAATTAGATGGAAGAAAAGTATTTCTCGGATTATGGTACGTCGAGGTCGGAGTTGTTAGTACAATGCGGATTTATTAAAGGGAAAACTAAAGATGAGGACTATACTTATAATTCTGAAAAAGATGCGTTTGAACGAAAAGATGGAAAACCAGTGAAGGCAAGTGATGCTGAAGAGGAAGAATCGGAATGGAGTCATCCGGGTGGAAAGTATGCGAAGACGGGCTATCCAAAACCACTTAAATCGTATTGGCTGACGTATGAGGCGTATGATTTGAGTTTGGAAGAGCCGTATTTTTGGGTGCTTGAAGGGTTTAAGCAGAGTTTTCCAATTGTTGATAAGATTGAGGATTCGTTTGCGGCGTCAGAGAATTCGGCGTTTTTTGGTGTGACACAGCAACGACTTGCGGCGCAGCAGGATAGGATTTCACAGTTTCTGGCAACGGTTGGGAAGATGATTAAAGAGTTATTTCAGATGGTGCGAGAGTTACGTATTTTGCAGGAGCGGTTAGGGTATTATACGTTAGTTGCAGAGCAGGAGGGAAAAGAGTTGGCACAGCGTGAGAAGGGTCCTGAGATGGTGCTTAAAGGAATGTTTGTTGATTTAGTACAGGGTGGGGGGAAGAGTGCGGCGTCGGTGTATGGGATGGCGAGGGAGTTGGAATTTATTACGTTGCCTGATTTGTTTTTTGATGCACCGCCGTTTAAGAATCATGGTGAGGTTGAAAAGTATGTCAATTCGCTTGAGAAAGATTTTAATCGGAATGTTACACGAGTGTTGTTGAGGCATTTGACGCAGTATGTGGAGTGGAGGCATCGAACGTATAAAGAGCATGAGGATAGAAAGAGGTTTATGTTACAGTATTTGTTGCAGCATTATGAGATTATTCGGATGTATATTCAATGGATCAAGCCGTATTTACGTAATGTGCCGAAGCTTTCAATGAAGCAGAAGAGTTTAACGTCGCCGGAGTTGTTGTCAGCGTTTGAAGGGAGTATGCTTGATGTTGAGATATTGGGGCGGACGGAGCCAAAAGAGGTAACGAAGAGTGGTACAAAAATTAATATGTATGGCTGTGTTCTTGCGACGTTTCATTATCGGACACGGCCGGAATTAAAAGTGGTGCAGGAGGGGTATAATCGGGGGCCGGTACATATTGGAAAGATGGATATGCAGCTGCGCGGGTATGTGTGGACGCAAAAAGAGTTGGATAATTATTTGAAAGTGAAAGATAAAGAGATGTGGTTATTGTTAGGAGATTTAACGGGAACGGTTGTGGGTGCGATGAATGCGTTAGGTGATGAGTTAGATAAATATTTAGTTGAGGCGCGACAGCAAAAGAAAGGGGAGAAGAAAGAAGAGAAGAAAGCGGGCGGGAAGACGCAGAAGAGTTTTATGGAGAGTTTTTTAGGGGAGTTTTATCAAGCGCCGGAGAAAGGGAGTAAAACACCTCCAAAAAAATCAGCACGTGATGCGTGGAAGGATGAGAAAAATTTAGAGGCGGCGAGAGGAGACTTAGCAAGTGGAGTGCGCGGGGTTGCGTGGAATACGTATAACAATTTTAAGAAAGCGCATCGGATGATTACATGGTAGAATGTGGTTTTTAGGTTTTTGATATTTTTTTAAGATAGAATTTTATAGTTTGACGATTTTTATAGTTTTATGGCTGATGATTTGAAGAATTTACCTCCAGAAGAGAGAATAAAACGGTTGAAAGAACTGGAAGTGAAGAAGAAAAAAGAGATCGAGGATCAACAGAAAGCGATTGAGAAAGAGAAGAAAGAAATTGATGAAGCGCAGCGAGAGATTAAAAATGCAAACGAGGAGTTGACGGAGAGGCAGAAGGTGAAAGATAAAGTGCCTATTCTTGAAGTTGCGTCGGAGTCGGGGGAGGGGTTAAGTGAGGAGGCGAGGATTATTCTTAAGTCGATGCAGAAGAGGGTGGGTGAGAAGAAGGAGGAAAGGGAGTTGAAAGAAGAGGAGGGGAAGCAAAAAAGGAAAGGTGAGCGACAAGATGAAGCAAGATCAGCGGGATTTTCGCGTTCGGGGTTGGAGGAAACGGTGCAACAGGAGCGGCGAGAGATGGCAGGGCAGGGGAGCGGTGGGGCAGGTAGGGATTATATTACTTCTTTGAGTTTGCAGCCGGCGGCGCAGTTATATCAACAGATGAGTACGTTATATCAAGCGGTTGAGACAAAAGGGTATATGAATCAGGAAGAGCAGCGACGGGTGCAGTATATTGCTTCGGCGATGGAGAAGAAGTTGGAGGATGTGGATGCAGGGAGGTATTCGTTGACGCAGGAAGCGGCGAGAGCGACGTCGCTTACGCAGCAGATGAGTGAGGTTGTGCGAGGAATGTATAAAACGGATGGTTCTAAAAAGGCGAAGGAGTTGGATTGGTATAAATCGGGATGATTATAAATTGAGTTGTTGTTAGGATTTTGTCAATAATATTTTTTTAAATGTTAAATGTACTCACCTCTCTTATTGATAATGATTATCAATAAGTGATATTTTATTGTGTGTATTTTTCTATAAATCGTTGGAAATGAATGCGAAAGGAGGGGGCGAATTTTTCGGGATGCTGATTGATTAGGGTTTTTGCTTCTTCTAAAGAGAATGATTGAAAATATTGGATTTCACTTGGGTCGGGGTGGAGGAGATGGAGGGGGATTTCTTGGATGGTTGTGAATACTTGGGCGATGTATTTTTCTTTGTCGTTTTCATAGGGGGAGTTAGGGATGATGAGTTTTAATGTGCTTTGAATGTTTGCTTCTTCTTGCATTTCGCGCAGTGCAGCTTGTTCATAGGTTTCGTGGGATTGAACTTTGCCTCCTACGGCGCAGACCCAGACGTTGGGATGTGGGAATTTGTCTTTGGCTCGTAATGCGAGAATGAATTTGTTGTCTGTTGTTTTTGGAATGATTAGTGATACGCGATGGCGCAGGTTTTGTTGTTTGATTATGTCTTTAGGATGGATGGCGAGGAGGTTGTCGTGTTCGTCGATGTGAGGGAGGAGTTCTTTTGGCATTTTATTTTGTTAATATTATTTTAATTCTTTAAGTATGGTTTGAAGCTGGGATTTGAGAGGTGTAATATCTTTTTCGATAATATTCCATGTAAGATTCAAATTCACATCAAAATAATAATGGATCAATTTATCTCTTGTTTTGGCTATTTCACTCCAAGGGATAACCTGATATTTTTGGGTAAATTCTTTTGGAAGATGCTTTGCAGCTTCTCCAATTATTTCAAGTTGTCTTACAACTCCACTTTGAATTAACTGATTGTTCAGAAATTGTTCTTTTGTAATATTTTTTGTGAAGTTCTCAATTAGGTTGATAGATTCAAGCATGTGCTGAATGAAGACTAAAGGATCTTTATTCATAAAATTCGAATCTCCTCTTTTAATATACGATCACGAAGTAAATGATATATGGAGTTGTAGGTTACTAAATCAACTTTTTTCCCTAATTTCTTTTCTAATTCCAATTCGACGTGTACAAGGTCAAATAAGCTTTTTCTTCCTTTAAATTTGATTAGTATGTCTATATCACTTTTCTTTTTTTGTTCTCCCCGGGCATAGCTGCCAAAAATGCCTGCTTTCGTGACATCGTTCTTTTTTAAAATTGGTACAATTACTTTAGCGAGTTGTTGTATACTTTTTGATTTTGGTTTTTGTGTTGATTTGTTCATTTAAGTTACAAAAAGCGCTAGAGCTATTTAAATTTTCTTGCTTATTTGTTAAATGAACTGTTAAATGCACTCTTTTTCTCGTAATGTTTATATACTTATTTGTTATCTTTTCATTTATGGTGGAATTTGGGACAGGATATACGCAACCGATGGAACGCGAGTTTCATGATCATGGACATGGGCACGATCATGGGAATCATGGGTTTCCTTCTTCTGATAATTCTGGAAATGTGGGTCTTACAATTGGAGATTTAGGGATGAGTTTGGCGATGGGGCCTGTGCCAAATGTAGCAGCGGTAGGGGCTAAGCTGCGCAGCGGAACCAAGACGATGGAGATTGGATTCTTTGGTATGGGGAAAGGTTCGGGCCAAGGGCATACTCCTGAGATGTATGGGGAGAAGCAGCGGCAGGCGTTAGTTGAAATCGGTCGGGCAAATAAAGTTGATTTTACGACGCATACGTCGGTTGGAGTATATGGATTAGCAGGAATGGATCAGCAGGGTAATTTTTCTAAATCACAAAAGAATTTTTCAATGACGGAAATTAAGCGGGCAATTGAATTTGCGTCAGATGTTGGTCAAGGAGGCCCTGTGGTTGTGCATACAGGGGAATTTCAGCGGCCGGTGGTTGATGCGGAGTGGAATGAACATAAAGATGATCCGTTTTATAAAAAGTTTAAGATGTATCCTGATGAGGAAGGACGAACGTCGTATAAAGTTGTGGATACACGAACTGGAGCGGTGATTCAGGAGGCACGGAAGAATCGGAGTGTGTCGAAACCAGTGTGGAATACGGTAAAAGAAGGAGAGGAGTATATTGATTTTGATGGGCAAACGAAAAAAGCGACGGGACGAGAACGGGCAGAGGGGGAACGAATTTATGTTGATTATTTTGGGAAACGATTGAAGTCTGATCAACGGGTACCTGAGTTTGATTATAAAGCAGGTCATTTTAGAATTGAGCAGATGGATTGGGAAAAAATGAAAGAGGAAGCGTCTGAGATGACGAAGCGAGCGCGTGAGGAGTGGAAGAAATGGAAGTCTGGGAAGCTTACTGATGAGGAAAAAAAGAGTTCATTATGGCGGGAAAGAGTATTTAAAGATACAATTAAAGATGAGAAACAAATTGAGGTAAAGCCTGAAGAGGCGTATATTATTTCAACGCTTGAGACGAATGCAGCTAATAGTCGTGGGTGGTCGCTGCAGTATGGTGGGAATTTTGAGGAGTATATTGATCGGGTGAAGAAATTAAAAAAAGCAAAAGAGTTGTATGTTAAAATTGAGTCAGAGACGACTGATCCAAATCAAAAAGAGTTATTGAAGCACCAAGTCAATGCGATGGCGGGAGGTTTAGTGCCGCCGGAGTCGAAGTATCCAACGGAAATTTTGGATAAAGAGATTAAAGAGATTGAGCGACATATTACTCAAGCACGGGAAGCGGCGTCGTCACAGTGGGCGCAGTCTGAAGAAGCAATGGAGCAGATTCGACATGTGCAGAGTGCAGAGGTGTATGCGTTAAATGAGGCGTATGATGCGTATGCGATGGCGGCGATGACGGCGATGAAGC
>Ga0209541_10014751_pt1 | contig 11747 bp, 10 predicted proteins | sample RifCSPlowO2_01_FD_184027 | JGI IMG/M metagenome (GOLD analysis project Ga0209541, IMG submission 184027) | Groundwater microbial communities from Rifle, Colorado - Rifle CSP2_plank lowO2_0.1 (SPAdes) (version 2) | ecosystem: Environmental > Aquatic > Deep subsurface > Groundwater | place...
AGATCTTAGAACAAACATTTGATCTTGATTCTAAATTGGATTCTGACGAGTTGAATAGAATAGTAGAGATTGCTATCAAATATGATGGTTTAACAAAAATAGTAAATTATATTGAAAGTTTTATAGTAAAGGTGAGTTCTTCTCTTGAATATTGAAAGTTAATATTAGGATTAAATGTTTTAAGCAATGATTGAATTATTTGTTGTACAAAATATTTATGCTTTGATTAGATAATTTAAGCTGGTAATATTTCATGTTTTTCATAAATAATTTTATGCCCGTTTTCTTTTGGTAATGTTTCTATCTCTTTTACAAACATTTGTTCTTGTAATTCATTTTCTTCTTTTATTATTTTTATGCCCTCTTCATTGCCGTATTTTGATTGATAAAATTCTAGCTCTTTTTTATTTGCCTCTTCTCTTGCTTTTAAGTAACCAAGACCTTGTTTTAATATATTCCTTAGCTCAATTTCATAGATAACCAGTCCTTCATAAAATCTTTCGGGTATATCCTTATCTATATATATTATATTTTTTGTTTCGTATAGGTCTGATAAAGAATGGATTAGCTTAAGTGATGAGTCTATCTTGTATTTTTTATTTTTATATATTGCCCTTCGTATTAGCTCTATTTCTATCGCAGGTGTGTTTTTATTCTTGAAAGATTTTATCCTACTAATACGCAAGTTAGGGGCTTTGTAGTTAAGAACCAAGTTTTCTTCTTCTATAAGGATCTTTATGCCCTCTTCATTGCCGTATTTTGATTGATAAAAGACAAGTTCTTTTTTCTGGGCATAATTGTGAGAATATACATAACTATGCCCTTTTTTTAACATTTCAAGCTCTTCTATTTCATGAACTGCTATGCCCTCATGAAACTTATTTGGTGAAGATTTATCTACATATATTATATTTGTAGACTCATTAAAATCTCCGTAAGTAGGTATTTTTTTTGATGAATCTATAAGGTATTCTTTATTTTTATAAATGAATGGTGATATTTTTAGATCATTCTGTGTGGTTTGTTGTTCTTGCGATGGCAAATCTTGTTTAATAGAAGATTGTTGCTGCAAATTTTTTTCTTCACTCATTAGATTAGTAACTTTCTCCATAAATGTTGTATTTTTTTTATTCTTTCATTATTTATTTACTTTTCTATTCTTTTATTTTAAGGTCCATGATTGTGGTGTTATTGATTAAATTTCTTCTAAAAAGCACAAGGTTTATTAAATAGTTATCAATTAATTATAATATGTTTTTTTGGTTAAAAAAAAGAGATTATGATGAATTAGATCAAAAATTTGAAAGATTTCATTCCGCATTAAACAAGTCTTTTTTGAATGTTAAAACAGATATAACTCATTTAGTTACAAAAATAGAGAAATTGAAAAATTCTCATGATATCAAAAATACTGAGATCCTTAAATTACATCAAAGAATAGATAGGTTAGAGAATCTTTTTAATGATAGATCAATCATAAAAGATTTTGATGGTGGTGTGTTTGGACAGGTGTTTAGACATAAACAACCAGATGTCCGTTTAAATCAAGGTGTTGTGGTTATACGAACAGAGGAAAGAGGGGATAGGTGGGCTAGAAACCTAACACCTATGGAAAGAACAATACTAAATATTTTATTAAATACTGATATGAAACTATCTTATGAAGATCTAAGTGTTATGTTGGGGAGAGACAAATCTACTATAAGGGGCCAAATGAATAATATGAAACAAAAAAATGAGGGTTTGTTGAATGAAAATATAGAAAAAACAGGTAAAAAACGGTTCTATATAGAAGAAAAATTGAAGAGTGAGATATTAAAAGAAAGACGATTTTTGACTGAAAAACTAGAGAATGAGGGTTAATAGAATAGTTTCTTTTGATACGGGTCTATTTTATAGAATGAGTCTATAAGTGATTGTTTATTTAATGATTTAAATTGTGGAGAAAGCCTAATGAGTGTTATTTTATTATTATATTTTTCCTTATAAATGGGGGTACCTTTACGAATTAATGATGTAATATACCCTCTTATACATCCTTGTGAGAGTTTAAGCTTGTTCGCTATATCTGCATAAGTGATATTTACAATTTCTTCCTCTAATTGTGCAATAGTAAGTAGTATAAGGAGTTCTTGCTTTGTTATTCTTGAGAGTAATTCTTGTGTTTCTGTTGAATGATTGAATGATTGTGTGAATGAATGATTGAATGAATAGACCCCTTTATTTCCTATGGAACTTTGTTCTTGTGGGGTGATTTCTTCAGTTTTTTGAGAATTTTTGGGGGTTATACCTTCTTTTATGCCTTTTATCTCTTCTTTTAGTGCTAAAATTTCGTTTTCTAGAGAAGATATGTGTTCTTTAGCCTTAGAAAAAGATAATTTTAAGTCGTTCTTTAAGGAATTGAGTTCTTTTTTCATGTTTATGTGCATATGTGCATAAAACCTGCATAGTATCTGCATAAAATGTGCTTAGGATGTGATTAAATGAATAATTAGCCTATATAGTTCTTAAAATCTTGTTTTGGTAGTATTACTGGCAGCCTTATGTGTGGTGGTAAATTAACAGATTGTGATAATTCAAGGGCTTTTATATTCGATTTAGTAAGAATTATATTGATTAACCCTGTTGCAAACTGTTGAGGCAATTTCCTTTCTTTTTTCCAGAGATCTAATATAGATTTGATATTTTCTGGTGATTCCAAAAATAATAAATGCCCATTTATCGTTATAGTGCCTATGTTTGGTTGATATTCCGTAGTAAATTCAAATGATAACTTGATAACTTCTTGTTTTTTTTTAGATACATCTATTTCTGTAGAAGTAAGGGATTGCAAGACCAAATCATTTTTTATTTTAACATCACCTTTTAATTGATCCTTTTTCCTTTCTACATTTATCTTATTGTAGTTAAAACCTATTATTGGCATAATATTTAGAATAAAATATCTTATTTAAAGGTTATTGTAATGTAATTTACATTTTTTCTGGAGCAGCTATGCCTAAAAGATATAAACCATTATGTATTACTTGTTTTGCTGCGAGCACAATGGCAATTCGTGTTTTTGTTATCTCCCTATTGTCAGTTATGCATTGGCATTTATGATAAAACTCATTAAATGTTTGTGATAGTTGGTGCAAATAATTTGCTATTAAATGTGGTTTCAAATCAATTGTAGATTTATAAACAACTTCTGGAAAAGCATACAATTTATTAATAAGATTAATTTCTTCTGGCAAAGAGATTAGAAGATAATTTGGATTATTGGGTTTTATTTTTGATTTTTTTAATATGGAACAGGCTCTTGCATGTGCATATTGTATATATGATGCAGTTTCTCCTTCAAAAGACAATGCTGAACTCCAATTAAAAATTATGTTTTTATCAGGAGACACTTTTAATATAGAGTATTTTACAGCACCAATCCCTATAGAATATGCTAAATTTTGCGTATTTTTTGATTTCCTCTTTTTAATTTCTAATTCTGCTTTTTTTAGTGATTCTTTAATAAAATCCTCCAATAAAACCAGTTTCCCTTCTCTTGTCGACATCCTGCCTTCGTTAGCTAGAAGTATGTGGGCAAAGTGTATCACTTGTGGAGAAGGTTGTTTTAATAAAGATAATATAGATTTTATTTGTTGAAAATATAGTTTTTGATCTTCACCCAAAAGGATGATATTTTTATGTTTAGCATATTTAATTTTGTCCATTGTATACATTATATCCCTTAGACCATATAAAGAAGTACCATTACTTCTTGTTAAGACGAAATAAGGTTCTTTCATTGGGAGATTAAAACTAGAAAGGTCTATAACCTTCCTACCTTTCTTATCGTTTACGAGATATTTTGTTTTTTCTAATTTTGTTAGTATCTCTTTTACCTTTTTATTAAAAAGATATTTTGACTCGTAATCAAAAAAGTTATATCTTATTCCTAACTGGGAAAGTATACTTACCTGTCCTTTTATGCATATATCTACGACTTTTTTGAAACGCTTGATTGTTTCCTTATCCCCCCCCTCAAACTTTTTAAGGAGTTCAAATACCTCATTTTCTAATCTCTTGCTCTTCTTTACTTTTTTATATGTTTCAGAGTATATTTTAAGCACTTTATCAAAATCTGGTTCTTTGTTATTTAATCCTAAAACTAAAATAGCTATTTGTTTGCCAACATCATTAACAAAGTAATGCACCCTTGTTTTATAACCTTGAAACCTTAATAATCTAACTATAGAATCGCCTATTATAGCGCCTCTTACCCTTCCTACGTGGGGGGCTGCATTAGGATTTATGCTAGTATGCTCTATTAATGCAATTCTATTCTTACCTAACATATAAGAGCCATATTTGTCTTTTTCCTTAAATATGGATTTGATTGTAATTTCTGCTAGTTTCGATTTATTTATGAAGAAATTTAAATATGGACCTTTTGGTACTATTGATTCAATAAGCTCTGTGGGCTTTAATTTAATAGAAAGCTCCAATGCTATCTCATTAGGGCTTTTTTGATATTGTCTTGATAAAAGAAAACATGGAAATGCAAAATCACCAAGATCTGGATTTGGCGGCACTTCTAAATTTATATTTTTAAGCTTAGTTTCTTTTTTTATTATTCTAATTATTTCTTTCTCAAACATAATTAAAACTATACTCTATTACATATTTAAGGCTTATTTGTAATTTGTGCGGTATAACGTAGAAATAGAAATGTTTAAATAATGTGGAGATTTTGCTTTAATATGAGCAGATTATCACAAAATATAATTAATTTGCTAAAAGATGATATTGTTAACATATTATATGAAAATTCATTAAAGCCTTTGTTTACTAATGAGATAGCAGTTATTATAAGAAGAGACAATGAATTTACAAAAAGATTGCTTATTGAATTAAAAAATTTGGGCATAATAGAAGATATTAAAATTAATAATAGAAAAAGAAGCTATTTGTTAAGGAAAAAATGGAGAATATCAAATAATGTACTTAAGAACTATGAATAGTCTATGGAATGCCCCTTAAAATTGCATAAAATATGCATTAATCGTGAATTGTTGGTTTTTTATAAGCTTATTATCAATAAATATTACTTATATAAGTTCTTCTTCTGATACAACAATAAAGTCGCCTATGGCAACAACCGCAGAATAAGGTATTGTTAGGTTATTCTTGCTATCTTTTTCAAGTTCAATAGATTGTGCATATGTTGTTGGATTCTTTAATATTATCTGCATTAATTCGCCTGTTCTTGTTTCGAAAGAAAGGTTTTGAACTTCTCCAAACCTCTTACCAGATTTAGTGACTACCACCTTGCCCATAAGATGTCGTGCTGTTCTTTTATCTTCTTCTGTCATTATTTCACCCATTTACAACTTATTTTAGTTTAAACTTATTTATAAAGTTTTCTAGTTTACAATGCTTTTAATCAAAGAACTATTTAGAATTACAATGATCAGCCAATTATACTTGTTTTTATTGAATCGAATATAACTGCTCCTGTTTCAGTTAAGGGATTTGATATGTTATTATTATATAATGTGACTAATATTATAATGATTATTAAAACTATAAATACTGTCTTTAATATGAATTTGGCTGTTTTCTTTATAAAATGCTCTTTTATAAAGCTCAATATAATAAATAACACAATTATTAAAAGTATCAATGTTAATAATTCCATATCTTTTTAATTGATTATTTATTTAAATATTCTTTTCATAATTGTGGAGTAGTAATATGGATTTTGGCCCAGGTTTTCCTTTGGAGCAGGATTTTATGCTAATTATGCTATACCCTCTCACCCCTATTTCTCTTGGAACAATATATATAAATTATTATTAACACCTCATTATTTTTATTAGGGTGTTATATTCGATATTGATAAAACACACCTACAAGCCTTTTTGATTGTTTATTTAATGTTCTTTTATAAATTGATTAAAATTTTTTGTTATTATATATTATTGCATAGTATTAGTGTCATTATTTCATAGGAAATCATGGTGTTCAATTTTAGAGTGGTAAAGAAGATTTATGTATAAGTTTCTATTTTTAGTTTCCATAGGAAATAAAGGTGGTGGGGTATTATAATTGATTATAATAATGTTTAAATATAAAAAAAGGTTTTTTATTAAAATGAGTCAAAAAGGGTTAATTTATTTTTTTGAAAATTATTTAAAGAAGGATCCATTATTTATTAACAAAAAAGCCTTACAGTCTGTTTATATGCCAAAAGCGATATTACACAGGGATGAACAGATTCAACAGCTTGCGAGCATATTGGCGCCTGCTTTAAGAGAAGAAAGACCGTCTAATATTTTTATTTATGGTAAGCCAGGATCAGGGAAAAGCCTGACTGTACAGCACGTATACAGCAATATGGTATCAATTGCAGAAAAGAACAAACTAAACTTAAAGATATTGTACTTAAATTGCAAAATGAAAAGAATCGCAGATACTGAATACAGGCTCATTGCTCAACTTGCAAGGGAATTTGGCGAAGAAGTTCCTTCAACAGGCTTGCCTACCGATGAAATATATAAACTATTCATAAAAGCCATAGAAAGAGAGAAACTCATGCTGATAATAGTATTAGATGAAATAGACCAACTTGTAAAAAAAATCGGGGATGAAATATTATATAATCTTACAAGATTGAATACTGAATTAAAAAATGCAGAGATATGCTTGGTGGGCATTTCAAATGACCTTGTTTTTACTGATAACCTTGATCCCAGGGTAAAAAGCAGCTTAAGCGAGGAAGAAGTAGTTTTTCCACCTTATAATGCATTACAATTGCAAGATATATTAAAACAAAGGGCAAAAATTGCTTTCAAAGAAGGAATCGTTGAAGAGGGCGTAATAGAGAAATGTGCTGCGTATGCTGCTAGAGAGCATGGTGATGCTAGAAGGGCCTTGGAACTTTTGAGAGTTGCTGGAGAGATAAGTGAAAGACAAGCAAGGGAAGTAATAAAGGTAAATGATATAGATGCTGCCGAGGATAAGATAGAAAAGGACAGGGTTATAGATATAATTAACACACAACCAAAACAATTCAAATTGACACTTTATTCGATCATAAAAATTTATAACAATAACTCCAATAATGGCATGCCTATATTTACAGGAGAGGTATATGAAATATACAAAGATTTATGCTTCAAGGTGGGTTTAAGGCCATTAACACAGAGAAGACTTAGTGATATTATAGCAGAATTGGATATGCTTGGGATAATAACTACAAAAGTAATAAGCAAGGGGAGATATGGACGAACAAGGGAGGTATGTATGGCAGTACCAAACAACATAGTCCATAATGCAGATACTATCTTAAAAGAGGGGCTGTCACTATGAAACAAGAGATAATTGATTATTTTATAGAGAATGGTTTTTTAATGTCACCAGATATCATAGATAATATTAAAGATGCAAACCTTCCAAAATTATTCATAAACTCTATAAATAATAATGAAGATTCATGGAAAAAAATTACTGTTGTCAACAAAGACCTATTCTTAATAATTCCAAAAATACGCAACAAGATTGAGATAAATTGGAATGAGTTTGAGAATTCAAGGGTAATGATAGAACATGGCAGAAATGACAAATCATACAATTTGTTCTTGGACATACTTAACTATAATCTTGAAGACAAGAAGAAAAAGGAACTTGATAATTTGCTTGAAAATATAAAAAAAGAAGAAACTATAGATATAGAATCCGAACTCAGGAATGATGAAAATTATAGCAGTGTGATTATACTAAAAGATTATGATGAAGATTCAAAGAAAAGAGGAGTCAATGATTTTGTTGAACACTTTAAGCTAAGATATAATTTAATTAAAGAATTGCTACGGGGCAGACAAGATATGCAAAACATAATATCCATAAATAGGATACTTGCAAAAAAAGAAAAGGACCCCGTCTCTTTTATAGGGATGGTATATGCAAAAAAACTGACAAAAAATAAAAATATTCTATTAACTCTTGAAGACCCAACCGGAAGCATAGATGTTTTGGTCAACAAGGAAGGCAAGGCAATAGAAAATGCAAGAAATGTTGTTGAAGATGAGATTCTAGCTGTAAATGGTGTTAATGGGGGAAGAGTGGTTTTTGCCACACAAATAATCTTCCCAGATGTTCCATTGACAAAGGAATTAAAAAAATGCGAAGATGAGAGTTATGCTGTATTTGTCAGCGACCTGCATTTTGGCAGCAAATTATTCCTGAAAGATGATTTTATGAAATTTCTTGATTGGATTAATTGCAAGAGCGGGAATTTTTTGCAAAAAAGAACCTCTTCAAAAGTAAAATATCTGTTTATTGTCGGGGATGTTGTAGATGGGATAGGGGTGTATCCCGGACAAGAGAACGGTTTGGTTCAAAGAGATGTCATACAGCAATACAACACATGTGCAGAGTATTTAGGTATGGTGAGAAAAGACATAAAAATCATAATCTCACCGGGCCAGCATGATTCTATAAGGACTGCTGAGCCCCAGCCAAGGTTAGACAAAGAGTTTGCATATGCCTTACATGCAATGAGCAATGTCATATTGGTAAGTAACCCTTGCTTGGTTAACATTCATTCAAAAAAGGATTTTGAGGGCTTTAATGTGATGATGTACCATGGTGCAAGTTATCATCACTATATAGACGAAATAGACAGCCTAAGACAATCAAATGCAAAAGACAACCCTACACAAGTAATAAAATTTTTATTGCAAAAGAGACATTTGGCACCAACACATTCATCCACTGTTTACGTGCCTACAATTGACACAGATCCATTATTTATAGACAAATTGCCTGATGTGATTGTTTCTGGAGAAATGCATAGATCTGATGTTGCAAATTACAATAATATCACATTGATAAATTGCAGCTGTTTTCAATCAAAAACACCTTTTGAAGAAAAAGTGGGCAATAATCCAAGCCCTTCTAGGGTGCCAGTATTGAATTTGAAAACTAGAGAAGTAAAGATAATAAATTTTTCAAGCGAAGAATAATTTTTGGCGTTGTAAAAAATGAAAGAATATTTTGATGAAATAAACAAAAACCTGGCTGAGATGTATGCCATTGCCAGTAGGGCTAGAAAGACAGGTTATGACCCTGTTGATGATGTTGAGATACCTCTAGCTAAAAACATGGCCGAAAGAGTAATAGGAATAATATCAATAGTAGCACCACAAGTAAAAAACAGCGGGATAATAGAAAGGATAGATGAATTAGAGAGAGAATATGGCGCACAAGACTGGAGGGTCGCATTAAAAATATCGGAAGAGGTTGCAAAAGAAAAATTTTGCAAATTTTCAGGCAAGAAGGAATCTATGGAGATAGGGATAAGGGTAGGAATTGCTTACATAACTGTGGGTGTTGTAGCTAGTCCGATAGAGGGATTTGTAGAGCTAAAATTCAAGAAAAGAAAGGATGGAAAAGATTATGTTGCCTTGTTTTATTCTGGACCAATAAGGAGTGCAGGCGGAACTGCAGGGGCTGTTTCTGTATTGATTGCTGATTATATTAGGAATATAATGGGGTTAGATGTGTATGATGCTAGCGAGGCTGAAATAAAAAGAATGGTTACAGAATTATATGACTATCATGAAAAAGTTACCAACCTGCAATATCTGCCAAGCGAGGAAGAAATTAGTTTTTTGGTAAAAAATCTGCCTGTACAAATTGACGGAGATCCTAGTGAAGATTATGAAGTAAGCAATTACAAAGACTTAGATAGAATAGAAACAAACAGGATAAGAAATGGGGTTTGCCTGGTTGTTGGGGAATGCCTATGTTCCAAGGCACCAAAGATTTGGAAGCAGTTAAGCTCATGGGGAAAAGAATTTTGTATGGAGAACTGGAATTTTTTGGATGAGTTTGTCAAGCTGCAGAAAAAATTAAGGGCAATGGGTGAAGTAAAAACAAATGTCATGGGGTTATCACCAGATTATAATTACATAAAAGATGTTGTTGCCGGAAGGCCAATATTAACACACCCTATGGCTAAAGGGGGATTTAGATTGAGATATGGGCGAACAAGAACATCAGGGTTTTCTTCTGATGCAATACATCCTGCCACAATGATAGTACTTGACAATTACATAGCTATAGGAACACAACTGAAAACTGAGAGACCCGGAAAGTCAACTGTCATTAGCGTTTGTGATAAGATTGAAGGCCCAATTGTAAAATTAAAAAATGGCGATGTCATTTTTTTGGAAGACAAAGAAACTGCTGTGAGAATCAATGGAGACATTGAAGAAATATTATTCTTAGGGGACATACTTATAAATTATGGAGATTTTTTTAACAGGGCACACAAACTAGTGCCTTGCGGTTATAATGAAGAATGGTATTCCCTGGATCTTGAAAAAATAAATTCTAATGAAGAAATAATAAAAGAATTTTTGAAAGATCCTTATAAAAAAGTAAGTGTTGATGATATAACAAGAATAGCAATACAATATGATGTGCCTCTGCACCCAAGGTATACATACCATTGGAAAGATATAAACTATGAGCAGTTTATGAGCTTCATTAGTTGGTATAAAACTGCAGGGATAGGGGAAGACAAGATAATCTTACCTTTGAATAATGAAATTAATATAGACATAGGGCTGGATCCTAAAAGAGTAATGGAATTGCTAGGAATACCACATAAAGTTATTGCTAAAGAGCATATTGTTGTTGAAGGAGAGGATGCCAGGGCGATTGCATTCTATTTCAGGCATATTGACATATATGAATTTGATGATGACAAAGATGTATTGAACATAATAAACAAGATGGCTGGCATAAAAATAAGAGACAAATCAGGCACATTCATTGGCGCAAGAATGGGGAGGCCGGAGAAAGCAAAGATAAGAAAACTTACCGGCAGCCCCCAAGTATTATTTCCTGTTGGAAAAGAAGGTGGCAAAATGAGAAATCTGCAGGAATCGTTGAAGAAAGGGAAGGTAACATCAGATTTTCCATTAATGTTCTGCGATAAGTGCGGAAAGGAAACAATCTACAATAAATGTGAGGTTTGCAGTGAGAGGACAATGAAAAAATATTACTGCCAACATTGCAAGAAAATGTATAATGAAAAATGCAGCATACATGAATCAATAGGACATAAAAATATGGAGATAGATATAAATCATTATTTCAAAAAAGCACTGAGCATGATTGGACTTAATGAATACAAGGACATGATAAAGGGAGTAAAAGGGACTTCTAATCAAGACAGCATGCCTGAACATTTGCTTAAGGGTATATTGAGGAGCAAAAACCAGCTATATGTAAACAAAGACGGCACAATAAGATATGACATGACTGAGATGCCAATAACCCATTTTAAGCCAAAAGAGATTGGAATGACAATAGAAAAATTAAAGGAATTGGGCTATAACAAAGATACATATGGAAATGAGCTGAAAAATGAAGAGCAAATAATTGAGCTGAAGTGCCAAGATATAATACTGCCTTGCTGTGATGAAACTCTTGAAGAAGGGTGCGACGAAATCCTGTTCAGGATAGCAAGGTTCATAGACCAACTTTTAGAAGGCATGTACAAACAAAAGGCCTTTTATAATTTAAAAAATAAAAGAGAATTGATAGGGCATTATGTTGTTGCAATGAGCCCACATACCTCCGCAGGAATAGTTGGCAGGATAATAGGCTTTTCAAACACACAGGGTTTTTTTGCACACCCATTGATGCACAGCATTATGAGAAGAGATTGCGATGGAGATGAGGCCTGCGTGATATTA
>Ga0209541_10014754_pt1 | contig 11745 bp, 12 predicted proteins | sample RifCSPlowO2_01_FD_184027 | JGI IMG/M metagenome (GOLD analysis project Ga0209541, IMG submission 184027) | Groundwater microbial communities from Rifle, Colorado - Rifle CSP2_plank lowO2_0.1 (SPAdes) (version 2) | ecosystem: Environmental > Aquatic > Deep subsurface > Groundwater | place...
ACTGCAATTTTATCTCTTTCAAAAGCCTTAATCTTTTTATGTTTAATTGTGTTTCACCCCCTTGAAGCTAAATATTTTACTCTAGGGGGTTGCGATTCGAATTAGAACTTACGAAATACAAGTGTTTGTTTACCAGTTGTGCTCTGGATTAATGCAGTACTTTTACGGAGAAGGCTGGAATGAGAATAGTGAAGACTTAAATTTAGAAAATAAAAAAGGTTGATAAAGCAACCTAAATATAAGTTCGAATCCTGTTAGGGTTCTTACTTATGGGCTTAATTTTCAAGAAATATCTGTAGTTTCTCGAGGCTAAAACCTTGCAAAAACACAAATATCATTTGGTGACCCCGGCGGGGATCGAACCCGCGATTTTCGGGATGAAAGCCCGATGTCCTAACCACTAGACGACGGGGCCTAGCAACAGAATTTTACCAAAAAAGTTGTTTTTTATCCACTTTTACAAACCCCAGGGGTTTGCAGAACAACCAGGCGGACTTTTGAGTCGCCTGGTTTGCCCTGTGCCCTGATTTGGAATAATCACTTAGCGTGAGCCGCCAATTTTTCCAGCACGGGACGCTTTTTCCGTATCTCGTGCGAAGTTTCCAGGGTTGTTTTCTCGTCCTTGGCTTCTACCGCCCATAGACGCAATTTCGCGTCGGCGCTGAGCTGATACTTTAGGACTTCCAAGACCTCGTTTGGCCATTCTTTTAAACACACCTCCTTTCATTTGGAGTGATGTTATTCTCAAAACGTAAGGTTGCGATTTGCCTGTAGCAAGAAAGGGGTAAGAATCAGATTTAGGCAGCGTAGCGGTTAATTTTTTCCAGCAACTCATCTATGTCAAAAGGTTTTGCTATAAAATCATCTGCCCCACACTCTTGGGCCTCTGCCGCAGCATTCGGGTGAGCGGAAATCATAATAATGGGGATTGATGCCGTTTGCGGTGTACTCTTCAAGACGTGAGCCACAACATTCCCGTTCGTACCGCCAAGCATAAAATCCAAAAGTATTAATTGCGGCTTCTCTTTTTTGACTGTTTGTAGGACTCTGGCTGCCGAAGTTGCGGTTTTTATACTATAACCCTCAAACTCCAAAATCGCAGTTAAAGCCTCCAAAATCCCTTCGTCGTCATCCACCAACAAAACTTTTTTTATGTCTTGAATCATTAGTTCTCTCAAGAATACCTCCTTTGGTGTGTAAAATCCAAGACACTTTCTTGGTCTTGAGTTTATCTCTAAAACAATATCATCCAACTCTTCCTGTGTAAGGGTAGAGAACTCAGTTTTCTTGGGTAGATATCTTCTTACCTACATTCCAGATTGAATCGCAACCCTTTGGTTATTTAACTTAGCTAAGAATACCTCAAAAGGAGTGAAATATCCAAGACATTTTCTGGGTCTGTTGTTTATCTCCCAAACACATTCATCAATATCTTTTTGTGTTACTTTGGTGAAATCAGTTTTCTTTGGAAAGTATCTTCTCAAGAGTCCATTGTGGTATTCGTTTGATCCTCTTTGCCAAGAGGAATATGGATCTGCAAAGTATGTTTTTATGCCAAACTTATTCAGCTTGTAATGCAGGTGGTTTTCCCTTCCATTGTCTAAAGTTACTGATTTAACAGTATTTCTAGGAAGAGTTGAAAACATTTTTATTTGAGCCTCTAAAGCCTCTTTTGAATTGATTGAGTTTACTTTTGTGGCAAAGTACATTCTTGAAAGCCTTTCCACTTCAGTATGAACACCACTTTTATGGTTTAATCCAACTACAGAATCTCCTTCAAAATGACCAAACTCAATATTCTGGCTTACTATCTCAGGCCTGTCGTGAATGGAGAGTCTGTTGATTATTGAGTCTGAAAAGACCTTTCTACCACCTTTTTGTCCTCTCTTTTTATGAGCTCTTGGAAAATATTGCCAAAACTTTCTATGTTTAAACTCATCTAAATATACAAATGAATAAATTGTTTCAGGGACTATTCTCATTTCAAAATCATTCTTAAAAATAAGTTTCATCCTGCCACTTATTTGTTCAGGACTCCAACCTCTGACAAGTCTTTTAACAGTCCAGGTAAATACTTTTTTATTTTTCAGAGGATGTCTCTTTCCAGCCAAAGATTTTCTTTGAAAAGATTTATTTTGTGCATGAATAGCCACGTAATACTCACCCTTAAAAGAGTTTCTTACCACTTCTCTTCCAATAGTTGAAATGTGCCTTCCAATCCTTCTTGCAATTTCTTTATTTGAAACACCTTCAGATTTCCAAACTGCAATTTTATCTCTTTCAAAAGCCTTAATCTTTTTATGTTTAATTGTGTTTCACCCCCTTGAAGCTAAATATTTTACTCTAGGGGTTGCGATTCGAATTAGAACTTACGATGTTTGACAAAAGCCTATGGGTAGAGTATAATTATGGCGATGGGAAACGAAGAACGTAATTCACAGCTTCGATTTACAAGAAGAAAAATTATCACCACTGTTTTTAGTGTCTCGGCAGTTTCCGTTGCTGCAAACGCCCTCAAACCTTTTGATGCTTTAGCTGATGGCAGCCAAGTCCCTCTTGAGCAATTTCTTCCTCCAAGTGCGATAAATACGGAAAGTAATAAAGACGTTATTTTACGTAAAACCGGGGAGATCGTACAAAAATTAGGCGAAATTTTCCCTGATGCAGAAACACGCGTGAATGCTCTTGGAGCTCGGCTTAGCGATTGGTGGAAAGGTGCGGATGGGTTTGGATATATGGAGTGGCAAAGAAGTCGTATACAGGAGTTCCCCAGTGGCGAAATCGCACTTTGGAACGAGTTGGATAATATGTCCGAGTACGGCTTAGATCCTAAGTTGCACGATGGAACTTATGGCGTAACAATTCCCCCTGTTCAAAGGTTTCAAGACAGAGCTACCGACTTGGAAGGTATTATTCGGGAGCGCGCTGATATTCTTCGAATGCCTTCAGATGTTTGGACTCGACTTCAAGAGATTAGGTCCTTTTTTGAGATGGGCGTACTTCAAGCGTTTTTTGATTATGGATCGTATTCTGTCTGGCGATTCCAAAGAGGCGCATTACAAAAATGGACAGACGGCCCCGATAGAGGACTTATACAGGGAATTTTGGTGGGAGAGGCGTCAGTAAAAGCAGGTCTGGTTCCAAAAGACGTTTTGCTTGATAAACCCGATATAGGTTCTGGAGGAGGCAATCCTGAAGATGCCCGCACTCTCCCCTGGCCGGAGAGGTTTGGAGATTTGGAAAGAGATGGTGTGGAGTTTATAAACAGAGGAAAGAGTTCGGGCATGTTCCCGGACGAGGAACTCTTTACGAATATGCTTTGGAGAAGAGATAGTTACGCTAAGTACCCAAACGTAAAAAGGCGGTTTTACTTTTACGACGATATAAACCAATTAAGGTTATTATCAGAGGTTCCCTATAGATATCCTGAAAACACTGCAATCGAGCCATATCCTCATCCTTTTGAATATGCAGAAACTCGTTGGGTTCAATATCCAGATGGAACCGTTGGTTTCCACCTAACATTACCAAATTTGCCCGCAAACACTTCTATTCCTCTAGGCGAGCAGGGTAATGCAGGCGTATTTATTGCGGGTATAGTGCAACGGAGCCTCTTTTCTGAAACAGATGGAGGGATTGCAACCAATGATAGATATGGTGTTAATGGTATCATTAGGGGCAGTCAAAAAGAAAGAGATTACAGCAGCCACCCCGTTACTGACTCGCCTTTTGGAACAACGTTACAGTACAAAAGACTTGCCTTAAACATAATTAGGGTTTAAATCTTGCAAAAAGTGTATATAAAGGCTTATTCTGTATGTAAACAGAATGGCAAAAATCGTCAATAAATGTCCTTTTAAGCTCCCCTTGTTGGCGAACTTTTCTATAGCTTTTTTTCTTTCTTTTACTCTACTTTCTTTTCTTCTGAAAACAGTAAACGCTTCCCACATATGTAACACCTCATACCCTTCAAGATGTGATAGCAATCCACAGCTGGAATCTTCTTGTGGCTCCGACCAGGCCTATTGTGAAGGCACAACAGAGTCAGGGGTGTTCTGTAGAGCGTGTGTAACAAGATCTACTTCGACAAGTCAAACTTGCAGCGGTGCTCTAGACAAGCCTATGGATCCTTCTACTTGCAATTTATCTAGATACACACAACAAGGAATCACTTGCGGCACCGGTACAAGTTGCTCCAACCGATACGCTGATGGCTGCTATGGTTGTGCTGCTCCTGTTTGCAATCTTAACGGAGAGCAGGATAATGGCGAAGTGGGGAGAGACTGCGGGGGAGGAGGTTGTCCTGCATGTCCTCAAGCTTGTAATAGTAATGGTATTCAGGATAATGGAGAAACCGGTATTGACTGTGGAGGGGGAGGGTGTGGAGCTTGCCCTCCTGACAATTGCTTAGGGACCTATGAGAGCCTGACTTATCGATGTCAGTCGGGTTCTTCGTGTCCTACTGGTTGGTCGCGTAGTAGCACGCGGTTTTGCGGTGGTCGACCTAATGAGACATGTTGCTTTTCTGGACAGACGCCTGATAGGCCGGAGGATGGACCATGTACGGCTTATGGTGGCCAACCAACTTGTAACTCGGGCAGTACACCAACCGCGAGTGGTTTTAATAACAACGGCGAGTGCACAATAAATCTCCCACCCTGCCCGCCTGTAATAACGCCGCAACCGGGTACTTGTTCAGTTTCAGTGCAAAATATAACCCAAACAAGCGCGACAGCAAGCGTAAATATGGTTTCCGGCAGAAATAAGGTTAACTGGTATATTAACAATAACTCAGCTGGGACAAATGATGGTCCTGGCGCCAGTTTCTCAGGGCTTTCGCCAAATACAAATTATACAGTAACGGCAACAGAGTGGGATGCAAACGGTACCAACTCCTCGATAAACTGTACAGCAGGCAGTTTCAGGACCGGTACTGATGGCTCGCCGACGCCAACCTCGCCTCCAACTGCTGCAGGCTGGACTTGTTGGCAATGTACATCAGGCGGGGGTTTTGACGGAAGCCCCAAATGGAGCAATCGCGGCGACGATTGTTCTTCTGTGTGCCCATCCGGTTCAGGTCGAGGCTGTCAGGGGACTGATCCAAACAACTACCCACCAAGAGAGGGAGGAGTTTGTTATATCCAACCAGGCTCTGTGTCCACAGGGTCTAATCTTGTGGGGAGATTTGTGAACAGAGACACAAACCAAACCATACTTGATGGGAGCTTCGGAATAGATTATTGGTTGTATGATGGCTCCTGTTACGGGGGGATCCCCCAATACGTTAATGGTGCATTGGCCTATTGTCGGCAACGACAACCTTGGAGCCCTAGTTTTGATTATAATATTAGTTCGCCAGTGATAAGCAGCCCCTCACAGGATAGGCCGTTTCAATTATACAATTGGCCTACGTCCTGGAGACCAGTTTCTTATGTCAACTACCAGGAGTGGACTTCCTGTACTTCAACATATGAATGTACAAGAAGTAGAGCAGGGGTGGGGAGCGATAACCCTTGCGGTGATGGTTGCGAAGAATGCCTAGAACGGGATCCTGATTGTTCAAGCCAGCGTTGTGTAGGCGGAGTAAACAGTAACGACCACATAAGAAGAGGCAATTTAGGCAACCTCCAAAGAGGTACTTATAGCACCATAACACATATTTGCAATCCAGTTGACAGTCAGCCAAGAGTAGATATTACCTGGGCTAGAGACACAGCCAGTATCCAAGGTATAGTATTTGTTGATTACAACGGCGATGGCATAAAAAATGGTGATGACTCGTCTTACGGCGGAGCAAGAGTTTATTTATATACCCCAAGTACTGCCGCCGATTACACAACCTTTGACACAACCGACGCCTCGGCAACAAATAATTATTCTTTTACCGACCAAACTCCAAACCAAAGCTACAAGATCAGCCTTGATGTCCCTTCAGGGTATCGCGTCACAACAACCAATCCAAACATTATAAATAATTTAAGTGGGGATCAGACAGTTAATTTTGGCATAACTCCAATTGCCAATGCCTGGTTCCAAACAAAAGATGCTGACCTTTTCAGCCTTGGAAGCATAATTTCCCGTATTCCTCTCCAATGCCAGGTTGATACGGGGTGTGACGAGTCCCTTTCCTTGATTGGTAGTGGTGGATTCCCGGGGGTACCGATTTATAATTCCTCGACTGCTCCGAATTTTGGGTATGGGCGAGTATCAAGTCTGGGGTGGATGGCTAACTCGGGAACGACTGTTGTTACACAGAATTATGCGTACTTTGCCGCGAGAATGCCTGCAGGGGGATACGAAGTTGCCGACGGGGCGATAGCCTATTCAGGGTATTTCTCTTCAAACGGAACGGCAGACCCAAGAGGCTACAAATGGTTTAAGCGGGAAGGTGATTTAACTTTGGATGCCAATTTTAATTTGAATAACGGAAAAGCAGTCCTGTTTGTCAACGGGAATGTGATTATTAAGCAAAAGATTACAATAAACGGAGGAGGGGCGGCAACCGGATTTTTTGCATTGATTGCCAGTGGGAATATAAATATTGATCCTGGTGTTACTTATCAAGCTCAACCTGCTCCCAGGAACAATGCGCAGCCGGCTTTGGAGGGGATTTTTTTGGCAAACGGACAAATTAAAACTGGCACAGCCAACCCCTCTAACGATTCCCAGCTTTATGTAAGAGGGGTTTTGGCGGGTTTGCAAAGTGTGGCGCTTGAGAGAAACTTAGACCGTGCACAAACAAGTACCGGCAACAATACGACTCCGGCAGAGTTTGTTGAATATGCTCCCGATATAATTCTTAATTTGCCCCCCGAGCTTCTGCGTGATAATCCGATATGGGAAGAAGTGGCACCATGAGGATTAGGTTTTTAAATCTAACTTATTTATAAACTCCAGTGAAGAGTTAACTAACGGTTCAATATCTTCGTAATCATGATTATCACCGGGAAGCTGAAGTAGTTTGTAGTTTTTAGCCTTAGACAATGTTAAAGTTTTCTTCAAATCTTCAAATGATATTGCCGGGTCCGAAGTTTTCTGAATAAAAAGGGTGGGGATAGAATAACCTTGTAGCCACGAGTCTATACCTTTTTGAGTTTCCCGAGCCCACCTCACTGCTGATCCGACAAAAATACAGGCTTTAGGTGTCAATTTTTTATTATGAATAGTGCGCAACGCTAATATCGCTCCTACCGACTTGGCGAAAACAATAAAATTTTTGCCGTTTTCCATTTTCTTGATTAAATTTTCTGACTCCAACTCAAAGTTAAAGTTGTTATGTTCAGAATCCCAATGGGAGTAGTGGAGAGATTTGACGTTAGAGAGTAGAAGATCTCTTGAATGCAAATAGATATTTTGCACAAGCGAACCCGGCGATTGCTCAACTGGTAACAAGAGAGGCAAGCCGATCCCCTGAGGATTTCTACAGAGAACTTCGTACGCGTTGGGAATGGCACCACCAATTTTATGAACAGGGGTTAGAGCCTGTGCTTAGTTTAGTATTGGAACCTAACCATTTTGGATTATCTCCAACTCAAGTAGATGCACTGATTGAGATCTATGAGGCTGCATCCTTAGTTGATCAAGCTACCCTTCTCGTGTCGGCAGCCACTAAACGACACTTAGAGAGGTAGAGACTACAGACATAGAAGCTCAAATTGAAAAGCTATCGCGAGATGAAAGTTATTGGACTCAACATTTCTACTTTACTATTGAAAGGCCGCGCGCGCAGGCGATAAGAGACATACTTATATATGACAACAGAGAAGAATATAGAATTTTAATGTCATTGTTAGGAATATCAGGATATGTTTTAAGGAAGAGAGTCCTTGGATATCTTGATCAAACACGGTTATTGAAAAATGATGGGAAAATTTATGAGTTTGCCGATGAGATAGTGCTTAGTGAGCTAAAAAGGCTCAGAGAATATCGCAGCTCTCTCTTGCACAAAAGTGTTAAGGCTTATCGGCAAACAGGTCTTACTTGTGGAGCTTCATCCCTGATGATGGCTCTGCACTACTACGGTTTGTCGGATCTGGATCAAAAAACAGAAAATAGTATACATCAAGCATCTAAATCCTCCATTGTTGAGGGAAATCACTTTTCCGGATTGGTTAAAATTGCTGCTGCTTTGGGTTTGGAGACGGTAATACTTCACTCAGAGCCAGAAATGTTTAAAGTTGTGCCATCTGAATCTGTAAATCTAATATCCTGTCCGGCACTTTGAGCTTTTGTGAAATCAAAGTTGGAGGAGGAGAGTTTGACCAGTACCGGAAAATTAGTGAGGTTTTCTGCTTGAGCTGAGTTATCAAAAGTAATCTTTTTTCTGTAAGCCCAGCTAGCATTGTACCAAGAGCTAGTTGCTGTTAAGGTTACTTGATTGGCTGTTGAAGTAGTTACACTTGATGAAGAATCATACTTAGTAGTATCACTCCATGAAGTTTGTCCGCTTCCTCCATTCCAATTAGTCTGACTCCAGGGAGAAGAAGCAGCATAAACAGAAGATGGAAGTATGAATAATGAATGAAGAATCATGGAAAACAGCAGCGTCATTGCGAGAACTGAGCGTAGTGAGGGACGTGGCAATCTCAAGGAAAAATTATGATATACTGAGGTCGTGTGGGGGTGCCTGAGTGGGGAACCTGGCTTATCATCCAAGGTTCTGCGGGTGCAAATCCCGTCACCTCCACGCATTTTGAATTTGACATGTTGAGTGATTTGTGTTATCCTATCTAACAGATGATAAGCCAGGTTTGACTCTACTTTGGTAGAATCTCGAAAACCGTCCGTAAGGGCGGTTTTTTGTTGGAGAAATAGGGACTTGATTTTTGGGAATTTATGCCTAAGCTTTAGTGTGAGCTGTGCCAGCCAGAGGCTGGTCGGCCTTTGGTCGAAGCTGTCGGGCTCACTTTGCCTGCCCTGAGCGAAGTCGTAGGGTCTAAATTTCTGAAGTAGTTCCATAACATACATATTTAATAAAATTTGAGCCTAAATCCATTTTATCTCCTATTTATTAGAGATTGCAAGTTTTGATTATTTTTTTCCAAGTCTTACATCATGCGGGCCAACGGCAACAATAGTAGATGACGGTAATCAGTCTGGAGGAGAGAGAAGCTTTTGAAGGTTTTCTTTCTGATAGTGGGCGGCAACTTTTTGATTTGCTGTTTTGCTTTATCAGCAATATCTATGCTCATAGATTATCAAAAAAAACTTTGAGTTCTTTTTTGTTTTTGATAGCGGTATACCTTCCAGCTTTTATATCTTCCTCGCCTTTTTTAATCGACCATTGCTACCACCCATCAGAACCACCTGACCAATCTGTTTGAGTTCAGGGAGAAGAAACAGCATAAACATGAGATGGAATTATGAATAATGAATGAAGAATTATGGAAAAAAGGAGAACAATGGAAATTATTGTTCGAGGACGAAGTCCGAGAATTAAATGCCAGCGGGCGAAACTTCTCAAAGCAAAAGCTTTTCGAAGAGTAAAGATGGGATATTATTGTTCGAGCAAAGCGAGAACTAAAGAGGATGAGGAAAGGCTTGCTTTTCTAAGAGTCAGGAGGCCATAATTAGTTTGTCTTGTCTTGGATAAGCATATGGCATAGCATAGTTGGAATCAATAACTACATTAGTAACATAGCTATAAATTGAGCCTACTTTAATTGAACCACCATTGTAAGACGATTGCAATGGGTAGTTTGATGGGGTTTGAATTAAAAAACTATTTAATTTCTGCTATAGTATTGTTATGGTTAATACCCAAATTACCATCTGCCAAACAGATGACGGCAAAGCACGGGTAGAAGTGCTCTTTGAAGATGAAAATGTGTGGTTGACTCAAGCGCAAATGTCAGAATTATTCGAGAGGGATCAATCAGTCATTTCCAAACACATAAAAAACGTCTTCAGCGAGGGAGAACTTAATGAAAAAAGCAATATGCAAAATTTGCATACTGCAATTTCAGACAAACCAGTCTTGTTATATAGCCTTGATGTAATCATCTCGATTGGGTATCGCGTCAAGTCTTTGCGGGGTACTCAATTCCGAATCTGGGCAACGGAGCATCTCAAAGAATATATGGTTAAAGGGTTCACTATGGATGATATCCGTCTTAAACAAGGTGGACGCAGGTCAAGATACTTTGAAGAACTCCTGCAACGTATTCGTGATATCCGAAGCAGTGAGCGGGTGTTGTACCAAAAAGTGACAGATATTTATGCAACGAGTATTGATTATCAGAAAAATGCGAGGGAAACTGAACTTTTTTTCAAAACAGTACAGAACAAAATGCATTTTGCTGTAACAGGTGAAACTGCAGCTGAGATCATAACCGAACGTGCAAATCACGCAAAACAGAATATGGGACTAACCAACTTTCCAGGGATGAATCCGATTAAACGTGATATTTATATAGCAAAAAACTATCTTAATGAGAAAGAGTTGAACCTTCTAAACCGTATTGTTGATGCTTATCTTTCATTTGCTGAAATCCAGGCACAGAGTGAAAAAGCAATGAAAATGGCTGACTGGGTTAAAAAACTTGATGAGTATTTGAGCCTTATGGGTAAAGGAATTCTTAAACAGGCAGGAAGTGTAAGCACAGTAGATGCCGAAGTAAAAGCGGAAGCAGAGTTTACTTCCTATAAACGAGAGCAGAGTAAAAATTACATCTCTGATTTTGACAGAGAAGTAAAAAAACTTTTGAAGAGAGCTAAATAATTAAGAGGATAGAAAGGATTTGCCTACCTGCCCTGAGCTTATCGAATGGGTTGATTTTTGGGAATTTATGCCTAAGCTTTAGTGTGAGCTGTGACCCGCCTGCAACGCTTTGCGTAGCAATGCGGGCAGGGCTGTTGGGCTCTGTTTGTCTAAATTTCTTTTGAAACTCATCCATAACATACATATTTGATAAAAAATTTGAGCCTAATACCATTTTATCTACCTTTTGCTTACAATTGCAATAGCCATTTTGATATTGTTTGAATAACTTTTTCTACTTGCAGTCTATGCCAAAATATGGTACCCTCTGTATGTACTTTGAGATTGTAATCTGTTACGGGACTGAAATGCAGAAATGGCTCTACTGCGGGGTATGAGTAGACCAATCGCAAGGTTGGCATCCAAAGTATTACGATGAAGGCGAGCCGTCCTTCCGGTCCCATAAGAGTTTATAATCTTTAAGATAACCTTGTCTTCTCATTCTAAAGGCAGTTACAACAAAATTCATATCTTCAGTAATTTCTTCTTCATTAATAATTTGAGTTATTTCCAGCGAGCAAAAATAACTAGCACCCTTAATTGTTTTTACAAAAGCGAAATGCCCTCTTTTACCACCCTTATTTTCATAAACTTGATCCGGATATCTGGCTATAGAAACCAAACTATGCAAAATAAATTCGTACTCCTCAGCTGGTTTTGAATCATATAAATGCTTTAACATTCTTGTAGTGATATGAATTTTTGGACTTGCTAAATTAATTGCTTTAACGACTAAATTTGTCGTATTACATAAAAGCATTGTATGAGGTATAACCAGACCTCTTTCCTCAGTTCCTTGTATATATAGCTTGTGTAGCTTTATTAAGCTAATCTTTTTCATACAAACTATTGTACCAGAATTAAAGTCAGTTTCTGATATCGTAAGTTCTAATTCGAATCGCAACCCCTAGAGTAAAATATTTAGCTTCAAGGGGGTGAAACACAATTAAACATAAAAAGATTAAGGCTTTTGAAAGAGATAAAAT
>Ga0209541_10014756_pt1 | contig 11744 bp, 10 predicted proteins | sample RifCSPlowO2_01_FD_184027 | JGI IMG/M metagenome (GOLD analysis project Ga0209541, IMG submission 184027) | Groundwater microbial communities from Rifle, Colorado - Rifle CSP2_plank lowO2_0.1 (SPAdes) (version 2) | ecosystem: Environmental > Aquatic > Deep subsurface > Groundwater | place...
CATGCGAGTGGCATAAAAATAATAGAACGACGCGAAAACGGCCAAAAATGCTGCTAGCCATGGCCACAATTTATGAATAGTTTTTTTAAGACCCCCACCACCATTAAGACCATAAAATTTTAACGCCTGGTCAATAATAAGTGCTCCGATAAATAACAAGAAGCTCAACTTAGTAAGAAATCCGCCGATTATAGCCAGGCCGAATAAAACAAGCCATCCTTTTCCAGCCCTCCCTTTTTCTAAAATATGTAGAAAAGAATAATAGGCCAGCAGTATAAAAAATGGCAAAAAGGCGCCGTCTATATCTATCTGTAAATTGGCTATCAGGCTATAAACATTAACCGTAAAAAGTCCGGCGGCAATTAGGGCAATCTTTCTACTCTGCGTAACTTTCAGAGAAATTAAATAAATTAAAATTAAATTAAAAAAGCTAAATAGAAGCGTAACGATTCTCAGATGATCAAAACCGAAGATGCGTCCGGTAAATTTATAAGCAAATTCCGCGAAGGGAGGGTGCGGACTTTCCAGATTGCCGAAGAAAGGATTGGCAATACTCGCCCACCGATATTCATCCTGATGATAAATGTGGCCTAGACCGAAAAATCTTGAGACAACAAAAAGAACAATCAGGCCTGTAAATAATAAACTATACTTATTGAATTTCATTTTTCTGAATTACCATTAATATAGAGACTCCGAAAGGGAAATTCATGAACTTAAGAAAGTAAGTTTCCAAGTTAAAGATAGCGTAAAACAAGCCGTTCATAATGGGGCTGTTAATTTCAAAGTCGGATTCCCTCTCCTTCGTTTTAAGCGTTTTGGACAATAACCTGACGGCGACAATCGGCAAAAATAAAAATGTATTAAAGTAAGTTTTTCTTACTATCTTAAGGTTTGGAATTCTATTTAAAACCGCCAACAATGATTTAGCCGTATATCGTCTAAAATGATGAGCAACTTCATCCTGGACTCCCCAAAGCCACTGATAGGCAGGAACAGCTATAATCAGCCTGCCTCCAGGCCTTAAAGCCCCTTCTATAGCCCTAATTGCCCCTAAATCGTCCTCTATATGCTCAATCACATCCAAGGTCATTATAAGGTCAAAACCACCCTCCGGAGGCCTAATTTCGCTATTATTAACGACTTCCAGATTCCTGATCCCACGAGACCTGCCAAACTCAATAGCTTCAGCCGAGATATCAGCTCCGGAGGCATTAAAGCCAAGCCTCTGGAGAAAACCGACGTTATATCCGGAACCACAGCCAAAATCAAAAATTTTAGCCGTTTTCGGTATTTTATACTCTTTTATCAACAACCGAATAATATTTCTCCTGACCCTAAACCACCAATGATTCTCTTCTTCTTCGAAATATTTTTTATAAAAGCTAAAGTCCACTAAATTTTTATACTTTCTTTATAAATATTTATAGTGTCTTTTACTCCGGACAAAAGATCAAATTTAGGTTCCCAGCCCAAAACAAGTCTTGCCTTGTCATTAACCAAACTACCCCTTCTTGATCTGTCTGGAAGAGAATGAGTTTCATAATTTAATTTTTTACCTAGTGAGGCCTCAACGGCATTTATAAAATCAACCAGGGTCATCGCTCTTCCGCCAGAAATATTAAATACTCCGTTACCATCATGAAACATGACTTTTTTAATTCCCTCTGCTAGATCTTTAACGTAGGTAAAGTCTAGAAGAGCTACCTGATTTATTTTTAAATTACCGCTATTGGTTAAAGCGTTCTCTATTATGACCTGGGGAACACGATTATTGACGTCGCCGGCGCCATAAACTGAAGTCGTCCTTATTATTCCGTAATTATCAGAGAAAGCCTTAATTAAGTGTTCGCAAGAGGCCTTACCAATACCATAGTGAGTGATCGGCTCAAGAGATGTATCTTCTGTTGTTGCATGGTCAAAATGGCCAATAGCAAAAAGTGATGACATGTAAATAATTCTTGCCTTTAAGCTCTCATTCGCCTCAAGTACATTTGCCATCCCTGATGCTTCTACGGAAAATTGCTGAATCTTATCCGGAAAATTAGCAAAAGGTATGCTGGCAAGAAATACAATGATATCTGGTTTTTCTTTGTTTATAAATTGCTGAACCTGTTTTAAATCCCTTACATCACCCTTGTGCTGCCCGACTCCGCTGAAAAGCTTTCTTCGGAAGCTCATCATCCTTGCAGTCCTTTTGGAATTATAGTTGCTAAACTTTTTATGGACATCAAAGGTTACAATATCGTTATCGGCTTTAATCAGACTAACCAGCCATGAACTTATAAAGCCGTTGCCTCCGAAAATAGCAATTTTTTTTCCTTTTTTCATTATTACTTAGAGTACTTACTGGAAAAATCGTCCATCGTTTTCTCGATGAACCGAATCATATCCGGTGTAGTCCTAGGAGATAGACCTATAAATAAACCCTTCTTAAGAATTTCGTCCGCATTTGGACAAGCACCTAAAGATTGAGCGGTACCTATCGGATGACGTAATATATTACCGGCAAATATCGGCCTAGTTTCAATATTGTTTTTTGATAAGTAACTTACTAGATCAGATTTTGGCACACCGTGTATAAAAATAGGGAAAGAGAACCAGCAAGGATCAGCATCATTTTCGGCTTGGACCGGTTTGAATAGGTGCGGATATTTCGAGAATATTTTATTAAGTTTTTTAAAATTACCCGTCCTTATCTTTTTAAATTTTTTCAGCTTTTTTAACTGAACTAACCCGACAGCAGCCTGTAGCTCCAGGGGTTTTAGATTAAAGCCAAGAACAGGAAAACTATATCTTCTCGGATAATCAGCTGGCAAGCCGCTAAGACTAGTCGATTCATCGCTTCCGTCTTCCCTCCCCCAATCCCTGAATTGTCTAACCCTAATTGCCACTTCCGGCTCACTAGTAAAAACTGCCCCACCCTCACCGGTAGTAATAATGTGAGCAGCATGAAAAGATGTGGCCACAATATCGGCTAAAGATTCAACTGGTTTGCCGGCATATTTACCGCCGAATCCGTCACAATTGTCTAAAAGTAATTTGGCACCATAGCGCTTGGTCAACTTTTTAATCGCAACCAAGTTAGGTATATTACCCGCAATGTTAACAGCAATAACTGCCCCGATATTTGAAAACTTCCTGAAGGCCTTCTCGAGCTCTTTCTCATCTATATTAAAAGTCTCAATCTTGGCGTCAACTATAAGCGGTTTATATCCAGCATAAACAATCGAGCTGAAAGCGGTCGGAAAAGTAGTTGCCGGCAGAACAACAAAAGAACCCTTGGAAAGATTTAATGATAGCAGGCTCAGAAGCAGAGCCGATGAACCGGAATTAGTAAAAACAGCGTGCTTGTGGCCGGTATATTTTGCCAGCGCTTTTTCAAATTCAGAGCCTCTCTCCCCTACAGTCCAGTTAAAACCGCCGTTCTTATTTATCGTAGCCAGCAACGCATCAATTTCCTCATTGTTTATTACTGCGCCACCATAGTGGACTCTGTCCCTAACTGGCTTAAATTTTTTCTGTAATTTGATCTTCATAATAGTCAGAGCGTTCAATAATATTACATCCGCACACATTAAAGTCAACTACCCCTCTCAACTCGTATTCTTTTTACTGCCTTTATAGCTTCGTCAATGCCGTAAGCAAACATTTCATAACGACGAGGGCTCGTATAGTGTTTCATGACCATTGTGTTATCTAGAAAGCCTTTAATCGCATATCTCTCTGGTGACAGAAATTTATAATTTACTTGGGACAAAAGACAAGACCAGCCAGCCATCTCGCTGAAGTAATCACTAACTGGCCTTTTAGTATGTTCAATAAACTCCGCCAACTGGCCGATGTTGAACTTCTCCTTATCAACAGCTATGTAGCCGCCGTTAAGCATGGTGGCTGGATTATTCTTAAGCTTATATTTCTCGGTGTAAAAATCGTCCATCATTAGATCAAAATCTATGTTGTCACCGAGCTGACGCTGGACTATCGCATCACAGCCGCCTCTGCCTAAAATAAAATCGACTACCTCGGTCGGAGTCTTATAGTAAAGGATGTCCGTATCGGTAGCAATTACTTTTTTTGCCCTACTGAAAACAAGTATATTGGTCAACTTATCAAAAAAGAAGTGGCACTTTAATCTAGACTCTTTGATAATCTCCGGTAGATTCGGCATTTCCAAAATAAGCTTAGTGGTCTCTTCTCGAAACATTATTTTAACGTTTGGGAACTTGCTTTGAATTAATTTTTCCGTAGCCTTATCCAATGACCCATCATCATGAATAACAACTACCGGTTTTAATTTTGACATTTCCAAAAATGAACACAACATCCAGGCCAGCATCCAAAGATCTCTCTTGCTGCAAATAGTGTGGAGTTCAAAGTCAGGATCGGCCTCATAGTCATATTTTGGTAATAGCCGAAATAGATAATTACCTAAAAACCTATTTTTTGCATATGGCCACCAATATTTGAGGCCGTAGCCTTTCTGCAAAAGATGGCGTATAAGAAACAATTCCGTCTTTAGTCGACCAAATATTTTATTTAGCGGTAAACTCATTTATCTAAGAAGCTATCCGATAAGTCTCTTTCTTCACTAGACTTTATAACTTAGAGCGAAGGGCAAAAAAATTTATAAGGCAGGAGAGACTCCGTTGAGTGAATTTCTGAAGCCTTGCAGTCTAAGTTCTTTAATTAGAGCAGAATATGGACTTCTCGGATAGCTTAAAGTACTAGAACAATGTATTTTATATAATTTAATCGCAGTCAGCAATATTGACAACAGGCTATTGTTTTATATAAATAGCTATGGCATTCTTTAAAAATAATAAATAGGACACTCCCTTATGAAACTAACGGATTATTTAGCTCAATATCTAGTCGAGCAGAAAATTAAAAAAGTATTTCTTATTACAGGCGGTGCTTGCGCCCATATTGTTGACTCGCTCGGAAAAAACAAAAATATCTCCTACATTTGTATGCAACATGAGCAAGCCGCAGCAATGGCCGCAGATGCTTATGCCAGATTAACGAACAACATAGGAGTTGCCGTTGCTACTTCCGGACCAGGCGCAACAAACCTAATTACCGGCGTCTGTTGCTCTTACTTTGACTCAATACCAACACTGATGATAACAGGACAATCAAATATATGGGAAACCAAGGGCAATACAGGAGTCCGCCAGATTGGTTTTCAGGAAACAGACATTATTGATATTATCCGGCCGATAACTAAATTTGCCGTACTCGTGACCGAACCCAACAAGATAAAATACTACCTTGACAAAGCCCTCTACATAGCCAAATCTGGACGGCCAGGACCTGTTTGGTTGGATATTCCCATGAATGTCCAGCAATCAGAGATAGACATTGAAAAACTAGATGAATTTAATCCAAAAGAACTGGAACCGGAAAAACTAACAAATATTCTTGATTCTGTAAAAAGAATTGCTAATGAAATAAAAAAATCAAAAAGACCGACAATAATAGCTGGGTTTGGAATTAAAATTGGCCGAGCCGAAAAAGAATTTTTGGAAACACTAGGGGTTCTGAGGATACCCGTCGTTTCAACCTGGAGTGGAATAGATATTCTTCCATATGATCACCCTCAATACATAGGCCAATATGGCGTGTGTGGAAACCGGGCTGCAAACTTTGCAGTTCAAAACTCAGATCTCTTACTTGTTCTTGGCTCACGTCTTGATACCCGCCAAATCGGTGGTGATCCAAAAACATTTGCCAGAGAGGCGATAAAAATCGTGGTTGACATTGACAATGCTGAGCTAAACAAAAAAAGGGTTGTGCCGGATATTCCTGTTAATGCCGATGTAAGGCATTTTTTAACTGATCTAAATATTGTTCTAAAGGGAGCAAAGCTGCCTAGTTTTTCAGGTTGGCTTTCTAGATGTTCGGGTTGGAAGAAACAGTATCCGACCACCCTTCCAGAATACTATAAACAGAGGGGCTCAGTTAATGCATATGTATTTATTGAAGCGCTTTCTAAAAAACTTCCGTCAAATTCAATAATCATACCTGACGAGGGCGGTAACCTGACTTGGACCATACAGGGTTTTAAAGTAAAGAAAGGTCATCAACTGTTCTCGGCTTTCGGTAACTCACCTATGGGCTATGCCCTACCGGCTTCTATTGGAGCAGCTTTTGCTGAACCGAGGAAAAATATCATTTGCATAGACGGTGATGGCGGATTTCAGATGAACATACAGGACCTTCAGACTATAAAGAATTACCGCCTACCAATTAAAATATTCATTCTGAACAATAATTGCTACGGGATCATCAAACAATTTCAAGAAACATATTTCGAATCTCGTTTTGAAGCAACAGATAAAGAAACCGGCTATACCTCTCCTGATTTTTGTAAGGTTGCAAAAGCATACGGAATTACTACCGAGACTATCGGGAATCATTCCGAAATAAATAAAAAGCTAAACAAAGTTCTTGCGGCCAAAGGACCCGTTCTTTGTAATGTTGTACTGGATAAAGGTCAAAAAATAATGCCCAGGGTATCACCAACTCGAACAAATAACGGTAAATTTATCGGCAAACCGATTGAAGACCTAACTCCCCTTTTACCAAGAAAAGAGTTTATGGCGAATATGATCGTAAAACCGGTTAAGGAGCCGGAAAAAAAATAATGAGAGACACTCTTTATTCCGATAATTGGAGTCCGACAGAAGTTATCGAGGCCAAAAAACTAATCGGGCCGATTCTCATACTTGGCGCCTCCGGCTTCATCGGCGCTAAGCTTTTTTTTAGTTTAAGTCAACATAGAGACGATGTCCTTGGATGTTCTAGGGACATAAAGAATAACTGGCGATTCAAGAATAGCCCTCATAAAAATCTGGAAAATATTGACATCACCGATCCTGAGAAACTTAGGACATTAGTCAAGATGCTTAAGCCAAAAACAATATTTAATTTAACCGCTTATGGCGGTCATTCTTATCAGACAGATGCTCAGCAAATACACCTAGTTAATTATACGGGAACACTAAATATTCTGAGGGTTTTGCCGGATATTGATTGCCGGGCGTTTGTCCAGGCCGGCAGTTCATCTGAATACGGATTAAACAGCGCTGCGCCGCTTGAGGACGACGAGCTGAGACCCAATAGCGACTATGCTGTTTCTAAAATAGGAGCTTCGTATTTAGTAAAGTACTATGGCCAAGTCGCGGGTCTCCCGACAGTTCATCTACGCCTTTATTCTATATATGGGCCCTGGGAAGACCGCAGAAGGTTAATGCCAATACTGGTATCAAGTTGCCTTAATGGTCAGTGGCCAAAACTTGTAGAGAGAGATGTCTCGCACGATTTCGTTTATGTTGATGACTGTACTAATGCCTTCGTAAAGGCAGCTCTATATTTATACGGCAAGAAAAACTTCGGAGAATCTGTGAACATAGCTACCGGTCTCAAAACTACCATGGAAGATTTAGCTGAAAAAGCAAAGATAATATTTGACATCACCCATAATCCTCAATTTGGATCAATAGAAAATAAAAAGTGGGATATTAAAAATTGGTATGGCAATCCGGAGCTAGCTCATAAAATTTTACGGTGGCAACATCATACCTCACTAGAAGATGGGCTTAGACTGTTAGCCAATTGGGAAAAAGAATTTAAAAAGACCGCATAAGCGGTCTTTTATTTTAGTATTTTGAGATAATCTAGAATTTCTTCTCTTTCTTCTAACTCTTTCGGTGTCTTTCTAGGTAAAAAATGAACGTTTTCTTCTCCCGGAAACTCTCCTTCCTTTTCCTTCACGGCCTTAGTATACCAAGAATAGGCATTAAAGGTTAAGTCAGCGACTGTTAATCCTTTTTCACCCGCCTGATACGCAATGAAGTGCTTCGGCTTCTTGTTACCTGGCCATTCATAGAGACCGAGAAGATCATAACTAATCAAAAGCTGACCATCAAGTTTTCTGCCGGCTGCTATACCGAGAACCGGAATGTCTACGATGTCCCTAATTTTCTGTGAAACCTCTTCCGTAACTGATTCCAGAAGTATCATACAAGCCCCCGCCAATGCACCATCTAGCGCTACCCGACAAAGCTCCTTAACCCCTTCCATGGTTTTGCCGTAAGTTTTATAGCCGCCAAGCATCTCGGCCTTGTTGGGATTAAGTCCGATATGCATAACAACCGGACAAAAATTAGCCACTGCCTCAATTCTTTCAAGATATGCTTTATTGGTTTCAATCTTTACGGCATTACAATCAGCTTCGCGCATAAACCTGGCTGAGTTTTCAATTGCAACCTGATTGGAGGGCTCATACGAGCCCAGAGGCATATCGCCAACTGCGAAAAGACGCCTGGTTCCGTTACGTACAGCCCTAGCATGCTGAATCATTCCATCCATAGTCATGGACTTAGTGCTAGGTTCACCATTTATTACCATATTGGCTGAATCGCCAACTATAATTACCTCTCCGCCGGCTCGGTCAAAAAGACGCGCATGACAAGCATCATAGATGCTGAGCGCCGAAATAATATTTTTCTCTCGCTTCATTTTGTTCAGAACAGGAAGAGTAATTCTATCTTGTGTAAGAGGAATGCCATCAGACATGAGAACTCCTTATATAAATATAAAAGAACGGTTTTGTAGATAGTAAGACTTTAAATTAAAAGAGTCAACGTGTGGCCGTTGTAATTGATTTCTACAAAAATATATGACAGAATATAAAAAATATATGACAGAATTTGAAAAATTTATTCACGAATACTCATTTTTTTACGGTAAAGATTTGTTCTCTCAAAAAACCTACAAGCTGGAACAGCGCTTCAGAGAATATTTGGATTTGGAAAATCTTGCCTCAACCAAAGAAACCGCTCAACTTATAGCCGACATAGCCGGTCAACGCTTAAAGAAAAGCAGTTCTATAGATATAGTGGAGATTGGCTCCGGTATTGGTGGCCTGGCAGTTGCCATAGCACGCCTAGGGAATAACCGTGTCATCGGCATTGAGCCCGAAGCATCGGCAGTCAAAGCTTCATCGCTTCGCGCTCAAAAATATCCCGATATTCAAGCAAGCTTTATACAAGGATACGGAGAAAAAATACCGTTACCAGACAGCTCATTTGACCTGGCCTATACTCAATCCGTTCTCGAACATGTAACAGACGTTCCAAAAGTTATATCCGAAGCATATCGTGTTTTGCGACCAGGCGGGGTGATTTACATTGAAACGCCTAATTACCTTTGGCCGGTTGAACAGCATTATAAAATATTCTTTCCTCCGCTTTTGCCAAGGCCACTGGCACGCCTTTATCTAAAACTGCGAAAGAAAAATCCCGATGGCATAAACACCATAAACTATGTCACACCCATAAATATAAGCCGACACCTCAAAAAAGCCGGTTTTATAAATATTACCAACAATGCCCTAGGTGAATATACCAAAAAACTAAGCGACCTATCGCGTATTAAACACAGGAAGTATCTTCAAGTTCTTCTTAAAACTCCCGTAGTGTCATCTATATTCCGCGGCACAATTAATTCATTACTTTCACTCGGCCTATATCCCGGACTAAAAGTGAGTGCACAAAAAACTGGTTTAAATGAATAACAGTATTTTCTTAGCTCTATGCTCCCAAGTGTAATTCTTGACATCCTCTAAAGCTCTCTTTGAAAGTTGCTGACCCAAGTTAGGCTCGTTTAATATCTTTTCTATTCCCCTAGCCAAATCTCCGGCGTCATCAGGATTAACAAGGACCGAATTCTGATAGTTAAGAACTTCTGCGATTGACGGCAAATTGCTGGCGACAATCGGACAGCCCGAGGCCATATATTCAAATAGCTTAACCGGCGAAGTATTCAAATAAATTTTATCTTTAGCTGAGTTGGGCAACGCTAAGACGTCAGCTGCTTTTAGATAGCTCGGAATTTCTTGATGGGGTTTATGGCCTAATATTAAAACATTTTTCATATCCTTCGCCCTTTCCTTAAATTGTTCAACATCATAATCCATCCCTCCGACGAAAATAAATAATATATCCTCTCTTCTTTGGAAATTGGAAATTGGAAATTGGAAATTGCGTGCTGCTTCCAGCAGCACATTGACTCCTTTCCACTCAAAAAGATGACCCGTATACATAACAATTTTAACACCTTGAGGTAAATTTAATTTTCTTCTAGCCTCTTCCTTAGATATTTGAATATCAAACTCACTTAGGTCAACACTATCGTGGGCAACTAAAACATTATTAGCTGAAAAACCAATATTTAAGAACTTGAACCTAAGACTCTCGGAGATGGCAACGACTTTTATATTATTTTTTAAAAATCTTCTGTAAAAAAATGTTCTCGCTTCAGAAAAGTTATGTGCCTCAAAAACAATTTTTTTACTAAAAAAGCTAAGAAAATATGACGGCCATTCGTCGCGGGAATAAATAATATCCGCATCAGATGAAAGGGCGTAGCAGGCAAGTAAAAATCCGGAGATAAGATTCTTGATCGTTACAGAAATTTTGTCTAATTTGCCAGGGAAATAAAAATCAGGTGCCCAGATCTCTTTGAGTTTGAAGCTATTCTTAACGGAATAATAGGAGAAAAAGTTATCTTGTATATGATTTTTTCTATGTGGATATATCAGTTCTACTTTAAAATTATCCCCAACTTTCAACTTTTCACTTTCAACTTTAAATTTGAGCGTAGCGAACACTTCACACATCTTAGCAATCTGGATGCCATATGCCTTTTCTGTCGGCAATCTCAAATTGGCAATATACAAAAGTTTCGTCACTTATTTATAATTAGACCTGGAGAACTTTCTGACCAGGGGCTTGATTAGCTCCTTAACAAACCGGGGTGGTTTTATGTATATTGAAGATGTAACCATATTTTTAAGAGACAAAGTATATAAACTTTCAGCCAGATCTTTTAAAGAGCTCCTTTTGCATTTTGTAGCAAAAAGTATGTTATCTATGAAGCCGGCCTTTCTAAATTTTCTGGATCTAAGGATATACTTTGAGACGACTTTTCTTACATCCGGATAATTAAACGTGGCATCATGGTATGCGATCATTCCGCCCTCCCTCAGATAAGGCTCCCAGAGCAGAAAATCGGTTTCAGCCATCTTATAAGAATGGTCGCCATCAATCCAAAGAAAATCAACCGGCTTACTCCAGTCCTTACTGGCCTCCTCTGATGTTGCAACCATAATCTCAACAAACCCATCAACACCATATTTATTCAAGTTGTTCTTAAGCTGACCAAGGGCCGAATCATCAAAATATTGAGGATCTATCGCATACACCCTCCCCTTTTTATCTGAATTCTTCAAGGCTTCGGCTAATACTGCAGTTGAACGGCCGTAGAGACTGCCTATCTCTACTATAGTGCCGCCTTTTTTATGGGCAACATTATACAAAAAATTAGCCTCTCTCTCAGAAAGAAAGCCGGGAATATGATCTAAAATATAATTTAAATTTTTTGCCATACTTTTTACTTTACACTCTTTTTGCCAAAAAATACAATTTGACGATCTGAGGTAATTTTATATTTTTTGAGCCACAACTAATATCTCAAAGCCAAAGTGCTTTGAGATATATCTGTTTGATATAGAATCTAATAATCTAACACTCGCGTCTAGTATCTTTGCCGCAAACTTCATAAATTTAGGGTGATACCGAGAAAGACAATATGCAACGAAAAATCCGTCAGTAGCCAAAACTTTACAATTAGACGCCTTCGCAAGATCTTTTAATTCTTTGATCTTGAAAGATTTT
>Ga0209541_10014757_pt1 | contig 11744 bp, 6 predicted proteins | sample RifCSPlowO2_01_FD_184027 | JGI IMG/M metagenome (GOLD analysis project Ga0209541, IMG submission 184027) | Groundwater microbial communities from Rifle, Colorado - Rifle CSP2_plank lowO2_0.1 (SPAdes) (version 2) | ecosystem: Environmental > Aquatic > Deep subsurface > Groundwater | place: Rifle...
CTCAAATTGAATTGTTCTTCTCTGAGATCTTTATTGCAATTTGGCATTAAATCTCATTACTCTACACTAAAAGATTATTATAGTGAAAGATTATTATTGCCTAGAACTCTTTTTGAAGATTTATGCTATCTTGCAAAAATAAATAAAAACCAATTAAGTTTCAGTTATTTAGAAGAAAACTGGGGGCAAATTAAAGGGGGAAGAAATTAATGGGCATATAAGCTAGTGGCAAACTATATCTTTGACGTGGATGATTCCCAGGTTCGATTCCTGGTATGCCCATTTTTAATAATCTTTATATAGGTTATTTAATTCAATATAAATATGCTGGAAAAAGAGAGTAATTTTAATTATAATTTGAATTTTGTTGATGCTAACAAACAAAAAAATAGAGCTCAGGTAAGTATATTTATTATTTTAGCTATAGTAATTTTTGTTGTTGCTTTTGTTCTTTTTTTTGTTTTCAGAGAAAATATTTTTGAGAGAAGTGTACCTCAGGAAATTTCTCCTGTTTATTCTTATTATTTATCATGCATTGAAGAAGAATCAAGAAATGGAATAAACATAATTGGTTCACAGGGAGGGTATATAAATAATCCTTCATTTTCTCCTGGAAGTTTCTATATGCCTTTTTCATCTCAATTAGGATTCGTTGGAATTGGAATTCCTTATTGGTATTATGTTTCAGGAACAGGATTAGTAAAAGAACAAGTTCCCTCAAAGTCAAAAATGGAACAAGAATTAGATACATTTTTGGATGAAAGAATTGATAACTGTGATTTTTCTGAATTCAGAGAAAAGGGGTTTAACATAACTATTAGTGATAGTGAAGTAAAGAGTGTTATATCTGAAAATGTAATTATTCTATCAGTTAATCAACCTATCTCAATAAGTTTTGGTGATTTGAGATGGAGCAAGACAAATCATGATGTTAACATAGATTCAAATTTAGGCAAACTTTATGATGTATCCAATGAAATTTATAAAAAGGAGAAAGAGGAATCATTCTTGGAAGATTATGGTGTGGATGTTCTGAGATTATATGCCCCTGTTGATGGAAGTGAAATAAGCTGCAGTCCAAAAATATGGGAAATGGATAATGTAAGGAATGAATTATTAACTTCATTGGAAGGAAATGTTCCTGCATTGAAAATTAGGGGGAATTATTATGATTTAAATGAAGAGGAAAATAAATATTTTATTACAGATATAGACAAAGATATAGAAGATGTTAATGTTAATTTTTTATTCTCAAGGAATTTCCCTTATAAAATAGAAGCTTATCCAAATGAAGGAGGTATATTAAGAGCAGACCCTATAGGTTTACAAGAAGGTTTAGGAGCGCTTGGTTTCTGCTATGTTCCTTATCATTTTGTTTATGATATTTATTATCCTGTTTTAATCCAAGTTTATAGTGGAAATGAAATATTCCAGTTTCCAGTTGTTGTTGTAATAGACAAAAATAAACCAAGAGAATCGATAGGAGCTATAAGTCCGCCAGGGGTTGTTCCTGAATTATGCCAGTACAAAAACACAAGAATTTCAGTTTATACTTATAACAATCATCTAGAACCAATTAATGCAGATATAAGCTTCAAATGCTTTGATACAACTTGCGGTATTGGAACAACAAATATTCAAAATAATGATGCTGTATTGATTGATAATTTCCCTCAATGTATTAATGGAAGCATAATTGCAGAGAGTGCTGGATATGAAACAACTAAATTTAGAGTTACAAGTTTAAATCAAACTTCAGCAGTTATTGTTATGAAACCAGTATACAATCTGGAAATTGATGTCAGAAGTTCAAATAGTTTAATTGATGGAAAAGGAGAATATGCTTTAGTCAGTTTTACAAAAGATAATTCAACAAAAACAATTTCTTATCCAGAACAAAAAGAAATTTCTTTAAGCGAGGGGCAGTATGAAATTAAAGTTTATGTCTATAGAGATTCAAATATAACAATAAGCGGCAGTGTAACTGAAAAATGCATTGATATTCCTAAATCTGGATTTTTTGGGGTGCTTGGCCAGACAGAAGAGAAATGCTTTGATTTAGATATACCTGGACAGGTATTGAGTTATGCTGTGTATGGCGGAGGAAAAGAAAATTATTATATAAGTGAAAGTGAGTTGGAAAACTCAAATAAACTTTCTATAAATAGTGAAGGATTTTCTCTGCCAAGAAAAATTGAGGATTTGCAATTAAATTATAACAGAGTTGAAAATTCAGGACTTGATATAAGATTCATATGATAAATAAAAAGATATTTTTTATTGGAATTTTTTTTGTTTCTTTAATTTTATTAATAGCAGGATTAATTATAGCACAATTTTCTGGAGGAAGTTTTGGAGGTTTAGGAGCAGGGCAATATTTTGGAGGCGGAGCACAAACTCCATATTCTGGGTCTGGACAATATTCTGGTTTTGGTTCGCAACCTTCTCAATATCCAACTTCAGGTTTGAATGCAGCTGGTGTGAGTGTTTATGGAGGAGCATATAATCCACAATTTAATAATCCTGGATTTTTCAGTTCAAGTGGATTTACTTCACCAGAAGTTTATTGGCCTGATTTTAATAAAAACAGTTGTCTTGCACGACAGGATTTCATAATACAAATTGCTCCCGGAGGATGCAGTCCTGCTGTTGTGAGGTCTGATTTATTAGAGGAGCAAAATGTTCCTGTTTTCTGCCAGTTAATGGCCCTGAAAACAAATCCTTTGATTGATGTTTCAAGAATCAGAAGTTTGAGGTTTACTGGAGAATATCCCAAAGGAGTTTCTGGTGTCAGTTATTTTCCTGCAAGAGCTGCAGTTGCAAGCCAGAGAAGTCTTATTAGTTCACCTGTTGAAAATAATCTTGGTTATTTAGTTGTTGTCTTGGATAGAAATGAAATTGAAGGAAACATGCCTGATTTTTTAGAGGGAAATTTAACAGCATCAATTCAATATGATGCACAGGGAGCATTAGGTATAGGAAATACTAATTTCTATCTTGAGCCATTAAATGATTTAGAGTGGCAAAATGATTATAAGAATTATGGATTTTGGAATGGCAAGGGTTATATAAGAGCGGATTCAATAGACCCTGAAAGTGCAACACTTTCAATTTATCAAAATGTTGATGCACCTCTATCAACAATAACTTTGAGAAGAGGAGAAACCTCTCAGGATATATATTTAAACGGTTTCTATTGTGCTGCTGGAATGAATATAAGACTTGACAATATAGGAGTTCCAGTTGATAAAGCTTTATTGCAGATTAATGACCAGCAATTTTGGGTTGCGAGAGGAGATAGAATATTAGAAAATAGATGCTCAGTTATTGACTTAAGAGCAGATAATGGAGGAGGAAGAGTAAGCTTAAATTGTCCTGTTCAAAATGGAAGATTTGATTTATTATTAACTCCTGGAGTTGTTTCAATGAATATAGATAATGTTACAAGAGAATATTTAATATCCGACAGGATAACTGCAGATAATAAACTTTATTATGTTGGTTATATTGGAAAAGATGTAAATGGAGAGGATTTTGTCGTTTTAGTTCAGGATCCATTATCATTAAATTCTTTTGATTTTTCAGAAAATCAAGTGTATAATGTTATTCAAGATGTTATAGAAAGAAACAAAATAGGACAAAGAAAAAGTGCAATTGATTTAAAAGAAGAAATTAGAGCAAGAATTGTACAATATTACGGAGGAAGATTTAGCGGGAGGGGTTTAATTAATAATAATCAAAATACAAACAATAGCGGCATCAATGTTGAAATCTTAACTAAGAGCAGCAGTTTTAATAATAAAATAATAGTGAATCAAATAAATTCTGTTGACAATGCTGGATTTAATAATCTGGGAACAGAAGGTACACTTATAAGAGAATATTATGAATCAGCAATAAGCTATTATGAAGAATTGCATAGATTGTATCCAGATGAAAAAATTTCTGGTTCAGATGAAGATCCATATGCTGCAACTGGTTTGTATAATGCTGCACAATTATCTTATAGACTTGGCATGAATGAAAAAGCTTATGAGCTGCAGGAAATGCTGATAAATGAATATCCTAACTCAGCTATTGCGCAAAGAGCATTGAGAGAAAATAGTCTTTTGAGCAAGTATGACACTAGTTTATCCAAATCTGTTGTTTATCTTGATAATTATCCTTATTTTATACAAGTTCTTGATTTCAAGAAACCTTTAAAAGAAGATTTAAGTGTAGTTTTATTTATCAATGAAAGAGAAGAAATTATTGGTTTGAATGAGATCAGAACTATTGATCAAGGCAATGGCCAGAGCATTTACATTCAATTGGTTTCGGTAGATAGAAATAGAGTTGGTTTGAGATTATCAAAATATATTCCAGGAGGAAATGTTACTCAATATAATCCTAACAGTGCATATTCTTATGGGGCACAATCTCAATATAATTATGGATATAGTTCTCAATATTCAACTCAGTTTTTGGATTTATATAATTCTGTTGAATATGAAGGAAATATTATAAGACTCGCTAGGATAAATTTAAAGGAACAAGCAAAAATAAGCATTACTCCTAAAGCATTTGGTCCTATTTCAACTTCAAGTTTTAAATTCAAGATAGGAATTGAAAAAAGAGGGATAAAATTAAGCCCTAACAAAACTAAAGAAGTAATAGAAAATCTTGATAAGAATATAAAAGAATGGGAGGATATTAACAATAAATTAGGAAAAGTTGTTACTGGATTTAAGACAGCATGTTTTGCAACTTCCGGAGTTTTAACAATAAAGAATTTATTTTCTGGTTTTAGCGGAGAGGCACTTGCAAGAAGCAGAATAATGACTAATCCTTCTGGATGGAATAGAGCATGCGAAGATTTAGTAAGTGATGAAAAATATGAGAGTATAGAGCAGTGTTTGTTAGACCATAGTTCAGAGATAAACAGCGATATAAAAATTTATCAGGAAAATTTAGGCAAGACAAACAAGATTTTAGAGAATATCCAGGATCAAGAAGGAATTGAGAGAAGTGACATACTTGATTTGGAAGGACAGGTTGATAGGAGAAAAGTTGAAGATAGTTTTAAAAATGAATTTAATAAGTTTGCACAAACTAATGCTGAAGGCGAGATAATTCTTCCTGATAAAGATAAAACAGTTGTTTCTATTAAGGATACAATTAATTGGAGCACTTTAACTCACGAACAAAGACGTGACATTATGACTTTGTATAATGCAAGAGAGCAGGCTAAAGCCCAGGGAAGTTCTGTTTTACAAGGAGTCATAGATAATGAATTAGGAAGCACAACTCTGAATGCAAAGAATTTCTGGGAATTTGAGGGTGCAAGAGTTGAATCATTGAAAAGGTCAGAAAAATATGGATTAGGATTTCAGCCCTTGACTCCTTTTGGAGACAAAATAACTTATGCAGATATAAAGACAGTTACTGATGGGGATAAAATCAAAGATAATGGACTTAAATTTTTTGATAAGGGTAAAAAGGTTGTATGGTTGTATATCCCTTTTAGTGAGAGTTTTGTCAGCGGTCCCTTTACCGCAAGAGGAGGAGTTGGTGGGAGAGAAGTGGTAATTCCTTTGCAGGTATTAAATGCAGATAATTATATTGTTGATCCAAGTGCAGAAATATATTATGCAGATGGAAGCGGGAAGTTGAGTCCAGATGCGTTATCTTCAGTTAGAGAGTATATAGGTTTGGCAAATATAAGAACTATAAAAGAGTCAACTATTAAAGCATATCAAAATAGAATGTTAAAACCAGAGGAATTAAGAGTTAAATATTTTGACAGAGCTCCATACAAGGGATTGCCTGCTGAAATTCCTTTTGATCCTATTAATGGATGGTATGTTGAATTGACCTATGTCTTATCAGGTTTTGGACAGCCTTATGACCAATCTGGAAGAGCAATTAATTTTTACATATGCAATGTTGGGCCTAATGGAATTATTGAATACAAACGAGGTAATGATGATATATGCAGATATTATAATGCTGAAACAGGAGCTGATTTAGGTTTCCCTGGAATGGATCCTAGTGAATCAGTAAGATTAATCACTTCTGCACAACAAGCAATAAGCGAAGCTGCAAGGCAATATAGAGAGGGTATACAAAAAGTTGTTATAGGAGGAAATACTTTTAAAACCGGAATATCTGCTGGAGGAGAAGATGGGAGATGCAGTGATTTCATGAGCCCTAGTGACTGCAATCTTATGTTTAATGTTTGTGATCCTGTTATATGCCCTGCATCTAGATGTGATTTAGGCGGAAATTATAGAGTTGATGATGTGCTGCAAACAGGAGTTGTTGGAGGATTGGCATTGTGCTTGCCTAATGCTAAAGAAGGGATTGCAGTTCCTATTTGCTTGTCTGGAGTTCATGCAGGAGTAGAGGGTTATGTGAGTATATTAAAATCTGCACGTGCATGCTTGAATGAAAGTTTGGAAACAGGAAGACATATAGGAATATGCGATGAAATAAAAAGCATTTATTTATGTGAATTTTTCTGGAGAGAAGCTTCACCATTCTTGAATGTTATTATACCAAGAATATTTGAAGGTTTTCATAGTCAGGGGGTTAGAGGTGGAGGAGAATATTTGACTGTTATGTCTGCTTGGGATAACACACAGAAATCAATTGATTTTTTCAAGAATCAATATGCTGTTAATTCATTCAGAGCATTTAACGCAAGATCAACAGATGAAATAGGAGGAGAAGTTTGCAAGTCATTTGTCTCAACAACTTACCCAACTTCTAAGGGCTTGTTTGATAAATTGGTTGAACCAGATAGTCCAGTTCAGTTTCATGCATGGTATGATGAAAATGTTTTAACATCTGCAACTGTACCCCCAACTTCACATTATAAAGTTTATTATCATGTGTATGCAGGGAAAGACCAGGGAGCATATTACTCTATTTATTTAAGAGATATTGTTCAATCAAATTACATACGCTCCAATCCTTTCTATGTTGTTGATCAGGGTTATATTGCAAGAGGAGAGCAGCTTGATAGAGCAAGAGACTTTACAGCTGTTTCAGGATATAAGCAATTATGTGTTAATGTTAATGGACAGGAAGAATGCGGGTTTGGAAAAGTTTCAACTAGTTATCTGTTGAATAGTTTAACAGATGACTATGCAGCAGAACAGATAAAAACAGATATAAAATCTGAAAAAGAATGCGTTGCTGGAAGTAGTTCAGTTAGAAGTTTATTGCAGCCAAATTTACAATCAGGTGTTGAAGAATTAATAAATCCTGCAATTTACAATAAAGGAATAATAAGAGTTTGTGCAAGTCAAAATCCTGGAAGAAGTGTAAATACAAATGGAGAATATGATACAACAAATACAATTTATGATAAATGGAAGGAAGTTGGTTATTGTGATGACCCGACGATAAAATGCTGGCTTGATACAGATTCAGTTAAACTGGTTATTAAAGATAAAGGCATAGAAAATCAAACTTTAGCTGAAGTTGATACAAATATATTAAATAATATAGATTTCTTAAGTCCAGAGGAAAGTGCAACTTTGATAGTTCAAAGTGAAGAGGCAATAAATAATCTGCAAATATCTTCTCAAGATGATCAATTTACAATAGAACAGAAGATATTTGTGATAAGAGAGAATTTGATTAGGTTATCAAATCTCGGTGCAGATAATAGATATAGAGCAAGAGCATTTTATTCTTTAGGAATCTTATATACTAAAATTACAGATTCTTTGCAGGGATATAAAAAAGTTGGTTTGGTTAATGGAACTTCTTCACAAGCTATAGCTGTGAGTGGAAATCAACCTGCTCCTGCAAATCCAACTCAAATTGAAGTTACTCCTGAAGAAAATGCTCAACAACAAAATGTAGAGTGGAGTGATTCTATGTTAAAGATTGATGTTTTGATAACAGTTAATTCAGGTCTTTTTACAAAACAATCCATTGCCTATAGATATGACGGAAAGAAGTGGATAAGTGAAAATACTAATTTTGTTAATCTGAATCTGGGTTATGTTGAAGGAATAAGATATTTAGTTGGAAGCACAAATGCTGTTAGCGGCGATAGTATAACTGTTGATGGAAAATTAATACAAAATATTCTTTCAGATACGAATGAAGAAATGTCAGGAAAGATTTTTGGGATATTGAAGAAATAGTTCAATAAATAAAGATTTATAAAGGGAATTTATTCTTGAATATTTATATGGAAAGAGATAAAATGCCACTAAATTATGAAAACGCAAGAGAATATATATTATCACAACCCTTTGTAGAGACAATTGGATTTTATGAGATATTGAGGTTTAATCCATATGCTCTCCCAACAGAATCAACTCCTTTAGATGAACTTGAATCAAGATTAGGAAAATTGAAACAAAAATCTGTACTAGAGGATTTAAAAGAAAATCCAATTTTAAAAAATGTATTAGAAGGTTTATTTGATCATCCTGAAGGAACCTTTGACTTGTATTTAGATTCAGTTCCTACAGAAGATTATCAACCTAAAGAATTAAGAACAGTTAGTGCGGGTCTAACTTCAAATTCTTTTTTCAGTGAAATAACTAATTTAGGAATGCACTTTACAAATCCAAGGGAATTCTTATATTTGTGTCATGAATTAAGATTAAAACAGGAAATAGCAGAGAGATTAATAAAAAAATATAATCTTACAATAGATGCTCTTAATGGTGATAATGGATTAGTAGTTAACTCTAAGGAAAATCCAGAGGAAGCAGACATTAACTCTTTGTTAAATTTTTGCATGGCTTATCATGGAGTTGTAAATGGACCACAATTCAAAAGAAAAATATTAAGATTAACCCAAAATGTAAATTCAAGATTAGAATCTCTTTCCGAGAACTTAATATCAGATAAATAAAGATTATTAAGATATCTTCTTTAATTAATGTATGAGATTATATTTAATTGTTTTCATGATTTTATTATTCTTAATATTAGGATTATCATTATTTTTATTGAAGGATAGCGATAAATCTAGTATTTCATAAAGTAATGATAGTAATAATACTCTACCAGAAAAATATAAATCTTATCTGAATAAAAGCTGCATAAATGATAATGAATGTGGAGGCTTTCCTTGTTATAACAATGAATGTCTTGTAAAAGAATGTGATGAAAATTTAGATTGTCCTAATAGTTTATGTGGGCTCAATCTTTCTCCAACCCCTGGTTATTGTACAAATACAGATGTGTTATAAAAATGCGGGGAATAGGAACAGAATGAAAAGGGTTCAATTGGAGAATTTATTTCCTATTATTCTCTTTTCCCATAAATCCAACCGATTATCGCACCAATGATGAAATAAAAAACTAAGAAAGGTAAAAGTTGACCTAAAAGAGTATTAGATTTAAATATAAATCCATAAAAAGGATTAAATTTAATAAAAAGTAAAGATGAAATAGTACCTAAAAAATTACCGAAATAGCTGGATTCTCCGAACATATTAAGTGATAACAAACCTAAGAAACTTATAATTATAATTAATAAAAAAGAAATAACCATTCCGATTATCCCTCCTCTCAACCAATAAGGCCAATTTTTCCAACCCATCTTACACTCTTTTTCTTTTACACCAATAGATTGATGTTTTTAAATTATTCCTATTTGAGGCGATAGTCAAACCCTCTAATTCTAATAATATTTATCCCCCCTTTCCTAATTAAAGGAAAAGGAGGCGTATAAAATACAATGATATTAGTGAAATCAAGATACTTAAGCTTTATTGATATTGCTATGGAAGTCTCTATCAGGTTACCTAACTATTCAGGAAAATTCTCAAATAAAATCTTTACTCAAAGGCAACTTATGACATTATACATATTAAAACAGAAATCCAAACTTAGTTATGATGAATTCATTGATGATTTTAAGACAAGGGATTGTGCAATTGCAGATTTGCAATTGAAGAGAGTTCCATCTTCAAGTGCATTAAAGATGTTTATCAAAAGAATTGACAACAGAGTATTTGAGGAAATGATAGTTGATTGTATAGGTTTAACTAAGAAGAGGAATCTTGAAACAGCTATTGATGGGACAGGATTTCAATTGGAAGATGGAAGCTATTCTTACATGAAAAGAATTGGGACAGCGACGAAGAAAAGGAAGAATATCAAGTTAAGTTGTTGTGCAGAGACAAGAAAACATTTATTCCTTTCAGTTAAGATAAGAAAGAAAAACAGGCATGACAGTATTGATTTCAAACCATTAATCAAGAAAGCGAAGAAAGGTTTGAAAGACGGAAAGAAGATCAAGATCAATACTGTTGATAAAGCATTTGATGATGAAGAATTGCATGAGTTTGCAGAGAATGAGGGGATATTTAACATAGCACCATTAAGAGAGAAGACAAAACAATATTATAGAATCAGAGGGAAACATAGAAAGAAGCTATTCAAAAACTTTCCAAAGAGAAAATATCACAGAAGAAGCATAATAGAAAGTATGTTTTTTAGAGTTAAGAGATTATGTGGAAATGTAGTTAGATCTAAAAAATGGATGATGCAAAAGAAAGAAATGTTAGGTAAGATATTAGCTTATAATATACATAGATTAGTGCAATTAATTAGGGTTTGACTGTGACCATAACCCAACAATCTTTAAAAATAAAAAAAGTTTAATGTACAGATGGTTATAACCAATCTAAGGGATGTAATAAAAAGACATGAGGGAAATCCTCTAATTAAAAAAGAATGGTTTCCTTTTGATGTAGTTTATGTTTTAAATCCTGGTGCAATTAAACATGGTGATGAATATAAACTAATTTGCAGAGTTACTGACAGAAAGGATACTTCTCATCTGGCATTAGCAAAAAGTCATGATGGAATAAACTTTGAATATCACTCTAATCCGATTTTATCTCCTGAAATAAATAATGAGGAACATGGTGTTGAAGATCCAAGGATTACAAAAATAAAAGACAAATATTACATTACTTATACAACATATTCTAAATCGCATGGGGCTGCAGTTGCTTTATTAGAGAGTGAAGATCTTTTAACTTTTGAGAAAAAAGGGATTATTTTTCCTCCAGACAATAAAAATGCGGTTATATTTCCTGAAAAAATTGATGGAAAATATTTTATTCATCATCGTCCTATGAGCGGTTTTGCGGAAAAATTTGAGATATGGTCCAGTTCTTCCCCTGATTTAATTCATTGGGGAAATCATAAATTTGTAATGAGTCCAAAAGATGGTCCATTATGGAGCTCTGAAAGAATAGGCGCAGGAGCAGTTCCTATTAAAACAGATAAGGGGTGGCTTAGTATTTATCATGGTGCTGCTAACAGAACTTATAAACTAGGGGTTGCTCTTTTTGATCTTGAGAATCCTTCAAAATTGATAAGACGATCAGAAAATTTTATTTTATCTCCTGAAACAGATTATGAAACAAGAGGGTGGGCAGGAAATGTAGTCTTTACATGCGGAGCTATTCTTGAAAAAGACAACGAAGTAAAAATTTATTATAGTGGAGCTGACTCATCTGTCTGTCTTGCAACAACAAAATTAGAAGATTTGATTGAGATTGCAGAGAAATATTAATTGTATAATTAATTATTTTTTAATGTGTCGTATCCCGTTAATATTTCCTAACGATACTTTATTTCGATTCTTCATTTTTTAAGTTTCCTTATAAAAGCCCGTGATGGTGTTTCTAGTTCATCAAACTTTAAAGCCTTATGTGGCTTTAAATCATTATACCAAAACAAAAATTCTTCTATTGTTTTGTAAGCTTGTCTGT
>Ga0209541_10014758_pt1 | contig 11744 bp, 15 predicted proteins | sample RifCSPlowO2_01_FD_184027 | JGI IMG/M metagenome (GOLD analysis project Ga0209541, IMG submission 184027) | Groundwater microbial communities from Rifle, Colorado - Rifle CSP2_plank lowO2_0.1 (SPAdes) (version 2) | ecosystem: Environmental > Aquatic > Deep subsurface > Groundwater | place...
GTTTTAAGCTTTTAGTTTTACTTCTATGCCCATCAAACCAATTTTTGAGAAAAAAAACATTTTAGTCGCCGGCGGGGCGGGCTTTATCGGCTCGCATTTATGCGACGAATTAGTCAAAACCGGCAAGGTTATTTGCTTAGATAATTTCATTTCCGGCGCCGAGGAAAATATTGACCATTTATTGCAAAACCCGGATTTTCAATTCATCAAGCACGACATCAACGAGCCGATCAATCTGGAGGATCTGCCGGAATTGGAAAAATTCAGGGTTCAATTTCAGGGGATTCAGGAAATTTATCATCTGGCCTGCCCGACTTCGCCCAAGGATTTTGAAAAAACCAGAATGGAAACGGTTTTAGCCAATTCCGTGGGCACGAGAAACATTTTGGACTTAGCCGTCAAATATCAGTCAAAATTTTTACTGGCTTCTTCCTCGGTCGTCTACGGGCCGCGCCTGGCCGAGATTCCTTATTTCAAAGAAGACTATCTGGGCTTAGTTGACCAATTAAGCCCCCGGGCCTGCTACGACGAAGGCAAGCGGTTTGCCGAATCAATGGTTTTGACTTATCGCCAGGTTCATAATTTAGACGCGAAAATCGCCAGGGTTTTTCGGACTTACGGCTCAAGAATGAGGTTAGGCAGCGGCCAGATGCTGCCGGATTTCGTTTACAACGCCCTGGAAAATAAAGACCTGGTGATTTACGGGGATGATTCATTTTCTTCTTCCTTTTGCCATGTTTCAGACCTGGTCCAGGGCCTGATGAAGATGATGAAAAGCGGCGAAGCCGGGCCGATTAATTTAGGCAGCGATTTGGATTATAAAATTATTGATGTGGCCAGAAAAGTCATTGAACTGACCGGCTCAAAAGCCAAAATTGTTTTTGAAAAACCCCTGCTTTTCATGACGCCGCTGGGCTTGCCGGACATCACTTTAGCCAAGGAGAGATTAAGCTGGTTTCCGGTAATTTTATTGGAAGACGGCATTAAAGGCGCGATTGAGTATTTTAAAGCTTCTAAGCCGATCGTGAGGCACGGCAGCAAAATCAAGGAATAAATTTTATGAAAATTTGCGCCGTGGTGCCGGCTTACAACGAAGCCCGAACGATCAGGCAGGTGGTTGAGGCCTTAAAAGACAAAGTGGCCGAAGTGATTGTCATTGACGACGGTTCAGCCGACCAGACGGCGGAATTGGCCAAGGCGGCCGGCGCCAAAGTCGTCCGCCATTCAATAAATCGCGGCCAGGGCGCGGCCCTGCAAACCGGCATTGATTTTGCCTTGAGCCGGGGAGCCGAGATCATCGTTACTTTTGACGCCGACGGCCAATTTGTCGCCGAGGAAATCAACCGGCTTGCCTTGCCGATTTTGCGGGGCGAGGCCCAGGCGGTCTTGGGCTCAAGGTTTTTAAAAAAAGACAATTTGACGCCTTGGGCCAAAAAAATTATTTTAAAAATCGCGACTTTTATCACCCGGCTCTATACCGGCTTGAACGTTTCCGACACCCACAACGGTTTTCGGGCTTTTGACCGAACCGCGGCCGAGACGATAAAAATCCGCCAGGCGGGCATGGCCCACGGCTCGGAAATTCTGGAGCAGATTAAAAAACACAAGCTGAAATTCGTTGAGGCGCCGGTGACGGTCAAATATAGCGATTATTCTTTGCAAAAAGGCCAGAAGCTCTCAAATTCATTCAGAATTATTTTTGATTTGTTTTTGAGCCGTCTAAGCCGATAAAAGCCGGCCATAGCCGTAAGTTAATAGAAATTTAGCTTTTACCAGCCGCGGCCAGCTTTTACTCTGCCAGCCGTTATCTATGTTTATCAAAATACTCATCCTTGCCTTTATTGTTTTTGCGCTTTGGCGCACGTTTTTAAAATACAAAAATAGCGATATTACCGGCCGCGAAATGTCAATTTGGGCGGTTTTTTGGCTTTTAGTCGGCACCGCCGCTTTGGCGCCGAAAAAAACCGATATTGTCGCCCAATGGCTGGGCGTTGAGCGCGGGGCGGATTTACTGGTTTATCTTTCAATTATGGCCTTGTTTTTCCTGGTTTTTAAGATTATCGTGAAGCTGGAGAAGATGGACCGGGATATTACCAAAGTGGTGAGGAAGAACGCGCTGGATGAGGCACAGAAAGATTAGAGTGTAAATATTGTTGTTAAATTCCAAATTTCAAGCACCAAATTCCAAATAAATTCCAATGTTCAAAATTCCAAATTTCAAACCCTTAGTTTCACGTTTTGAATTTGGGATTTGGTGCTTATGGGTAAATTAAATTTAAATCAGAAAAAATATTAATATGGCTGATAAAAAAGTGCTAATCATAATTCCTGTATACAATGGTGTCGCCGAATTTCTCGGCGATTGTTTGTCTAGCTTAAGAAATATCAGCTATCCCAAGGAGAATTTTTTGGTTTTGGCCATAGACGACGTTTCCGCCGATAATTCGGCGGAATTCATCAGGAATAATTTTCCCGAAATTAAGGTCGTTAGAAACGAAAAAAACCTGGGTTTTGCCGGCGCCAATAATGTCGGCTTGCAATGGGCGATTGACAACGGCTTTGATTATGCTTTTATGCTTAATCAGGACACGGCGGTTTTGCCGGAATTTTTAACCGAGGCGGTCAGACTGGCCGAATCCGATGTGCAAATCGGCTTAGTTCAATCAAAGCTTTTACTCTTTGGGCAAAAAGACAAAATCAACAGCCGGGGCAATGAAATTCATTTTTTGGGCTTTGCTTTTGCCGGCGGCTATTTGGAAGCGGACCGGGAAATGCCGGCCGGAGAAATCGCTTACGCTTCGGGCGCGGCCATGCTGATTCGCGTCTCGGCGTTAAAAGAAGTCGGCTTGTTAAACGAGGAATTTTTCATGTATCACGAAGACACGGATTTGGGCTGGCGCTTCTGGCTGGCGGGCTTTAAAGTGATGCTGGCGCCGAAATCCGTGGTTTATCATAAATATGAATTTTCCCGAAGCATCAAGAAATATTATTTCATGGAAAGAAACCGGTATTTGGTTTTGCTGCAGAATTATAAAATCGCCACTTTGCTTTTAATCCTGCCAGCGGCTATGGTCATGGATTTTGGCATGTTTGTCTATTCATTTTTGGCCGGCTGGTGGCGGGAAGAATTTATGGTTTACAAATATTTTTTCCGGCCCGAAAACTGGGACAAAATTTTAAAAACCCGCGCGGCCGTTCAGGCCAGGCGGAAAGTCAAAGACAAAGAGATCGTCAAACGTTTTACCGGACAAATTAAGTTTCAGGAGATCGGCAATCCCTTGCTGAAATATTTGGTTAATCCGCTGCTGAATTTGTACTGGCGGATAGTCAGAGTTTTGGTTTGGTGGTGAGGCCCGCCTTCGCTCATCTTCTGGTAAACTTAAGGCGAGCTACGGCGTGGCGAGGTAGGTCGGTAGGGCAAGAAAAAACACCGGATTTAGAGTCCGGCGTTTTTATTCAGTTTATTTGATTTCTTTTTTGATCCAGCTTTCAAACAGCTTATTCGCTTCGGCGGTTAATTTAATGACGCACGGCGCTTCGTCCGGGTGGATTTTTTCAATTTCTTTTTTCACTTTCCGCCAGTTTTCTTTTTTGGTTTTGAACAAGGCGGCGGTTTCTTTTTCATTTTTAATCTGGCCGCGCCAAAGATAAGAGGCGGAAACCGGAAAAAAATTGACGCAGGCAACCAGCCGCTTTTTTAAAAGATAAATTGCCACCTTTTCGGCGGCGGCCTGGTTTTTGTGAGTGGTGTAAACAAGAATCATGGCCGGCTAATTAGCTTATTTTGGCTAGCCAAAGCCCGTGAATGTTGCAATAGGCCCGGACGGCCAAAACTTCGCTTAAAACGCAAAATTCGGCCTCTGGGGGCTGTCCTGGCAGCAAAAACGCCCGTTGCGCCCCGTCTTTGGTCATAATCTGAATCCACTCAATATAGTGCTTTTCTTCCATCGGATGGGGAATTGAGCCGACTTTAACTTTAACGCCATTTTCGGTTTTTTCCATAATCGGGACATGTTTTTCCTTGCCCTCGTCTTGAGTTTTTTCAGCCATTAATTCCATGGGCTTTTCGCAGCAGACCAGTTCGCCCACGCCGGTATGCAGGACCTGGACGATGTTGCCGCAGACGTTGCATTTGTAGATTTGGTTTTGTTGAGTCATAGGTTGAGAGCGTTGATTAATTATTTTTAATAGCTTGTAATAATTTCATTTTTGGCTTAATTTAGAGTTATAGAAGCGGATTTACCCCGTTTAGAAATTTATTTCTAACGGGATAAATCCTTTTTCTTTTCCTCAAATTCTTTTTTATCAATCTCTCCCTTGGCATAACGTTCTTTCAGTATTTCAAGCGGATTTTTCTTATTTTCAGGCGCGTCAGGTTCATGATCATGTCCGCACATCTGGCCTCTTCCCAAACCTCCCCTTGCCAGGGCGATAATCGCCAAGATTATAACGCCCCAAAAGGCCAGCATAAATATCCAGCCGAAAGGCATAAATCCAAAATTCCACATCATAGGATTATTGTCAGTTTGATTAAGTATTGAGGGAGACGACCACCCTCCCACTGGCTTTGGCCGGCGGCCTTATCAGCGGATAAATTAGCGAGGCCCATCATTCCTTGGGCAAAAGTAAAGTTTGGGAGCAAAGCAAAACCGAAAACAAAAATAAAAATTGCGATAAAAAAGATTTTTTTCATAAACTATTTTGCATTATTGACAATAGTTTGAATGATTTGGTCAATTTCTTTCGGCCGCTCGCCTAAATCGGCCTGCGGGAAAAACTGCGACAGAATAATCGGCCGCATGCCGGAAATAAAAGTTTGCCTGTCTTTAACATACGCATTTATTTTGCAAGGCAGACAAAGTCCGATTTTTATATCCTTATTCAAAAATTCATTGGCAAACTTGGCGTTGCAAAATTCAACAATCTTAAATGGCTCTCGTTCAAAACCTTTCTCGGCTAAAGTTTTTTGTACATCATGAATATATAAAACCCGCATGCCGGCTTTGGCAATTTCGCCTTGCACGCTTAAAACCGCCTCGTCAAAAGTTTTTGCCGTTGTTGTGGTGTAATCAAATTCCATAAATTTAAATATTATTTTCTTTTGAATAAATTAAATAAAAATTTTTGTTTTGTATTAAACGGCGTTGTATGAATTTCCTCAAAACTCTTTATGTGACGGAAATCTTTTCGAAAAGTCTTTTTTATTGAATCTTCGGAATATTGCGTAATCTCAAGCCCGCTGCATTTTTTGGGTCCGTTCGTAGAAAATGTTGATATGACAAGGTAGCCGCTTGGTTTTATAAACTTGCCTGCAATTTCAACATAGTTGGCAATATCTTCTTCTTTGGTCAGAAAATGAAACGTAGCTCTATCGTGCCAAATATCAAAACGGGATTCTGTGTCAAATTCTAAAACGTCAGATTCAATCCAAATAACTGATTTTTCATTTTTTCCAGTCCTTGTTTTTGCTTTTTGCAGGGCCTTGGCGGAAATATCCAATACAGATATATTTTTGAACCCAAGCTCCGAAAGTTCGTCAACGAGCACAGAGTCTCCGCCGCCAATATCAATAATATCGGCGTTCTTATCCGTCCCAGTTGATAAAATAAGATCAATTGAAGTTTTTGGGATGTTCTGATACCAGCTCGCTTCGCGTGCCGTATCTTTCGTCTGATATATTCCTTCCCAATGTTGTTTTGTTGAATTGCTTCCCATATTAAAATTTTTCTAATAATTTACCGTCGGCTTCCAGTTGTTCTTTGAGAACTTTTCTTAAGGCGTCATAAGCCACAAGAATTTTAGGATTGGCGAGGGAATACAGAATAGCGAGGCTATCCCGCCGAGTTTTAACGATGTTTTGTTGGCGCATTAAACCCAAGTGTTGGGATTTCGTAAGGCCTAGATTTTCAGCCATTTCAAAAATGCCCATTGGAAAATTTAGACATATTTTTAACATGGCGGCCTTTTTCGCCTAACATTGCCGGTCTATCCGAAGTTATTTTTATTTATGATGTAATGGCGCCGCGCGCGATCATAAATAAAATATTTATTCCGTGATTCTTTCAACCGCATTCTTAATAATCGGGGTCAAGACAAGCGCCGTGGGAAAACTTACGGGAAAGCTGAAAGCAAACGCTTTTAGCCACATTTCAGCAAAATTATTGACTAATCCGAGATTTATGAAAGTAACGACTAAAGACATGAAAATACTCATAAATATTCCCGCTGACGCTCCCATTAATATGCCGGAGTATTTTTTTGATATTTTTTTCATGGAGTTGAAAGGATTCGCTTTTGTTTTTTTCCGTTTCCGCTTTCGCTAAAGCTACAGCGGACAGGTTGGGCGAAGGGCAGAGGGGAATTAAAGGGGTGAATGCCCGAGCCCAAAGCTCCTTATTCTCTTCAAATAAAAGATAAAAATATTGAGATTATTCTATAATCGTATTGATAATTTGCAAAATATCGTGTTTGTGATTTTTAGATAAAATGCCAAACATTTTTAGCATTTCCAAAAATACTTTGATGTTGCTTTCTGAAATTTCAAAATGGGCAATTTCTTTTACTTCAGCACATCGTTCAATTAAATTAGTTTTTGATTTTAATTCTGTGATTGGAAAACATAAATATAGCATTGGTTGGGTGCCGACTGCATATTGTTTCTCGGTAATTTTTATTTCTGTAACTATTTCGTATCCGTTAAATTTATAAATTAAAAGAGGGTATTTAACTTGAGTGTACTCAAAATTAAATCCATTTATATTTTTTGCTATCGGATGACTACGATCAATCTGTAATTCAGAATTATTATCAATTAAGTCATTATCTGGTATTGAATTAAGGTAATTAATAACACCCTCTAACTCTTCTTTGGATACAATAGACCATTTATGAAAATACCAAATATACTCTGATAATTCATAAAGTGCTTTAGTTTTACCGTTTGCGCCAACGAACTCAGTCTCTGGTAACGATGATTCTGCTAGTTTGTCAGTTTCTTTTTTGACGACGTCATAGCCGATTTGCCATTCAACATAGTTGCTTAGAGCAAACCCATCTCGCCTAACTGCAACAGGGGTTCCGTATTCATTTACAATTGAACGATTCTTAATGCGAACTTTTCCGCTTACAGCAGTTAATAAAATTGGCACTTCGATTTTATGTTCACTTTCTTTAATTAAAATTTTTGGCATATTTTTCACCTAGTTTATTTCCTAATAGTTCCTTAAAATAATTATCTATTTTTAATTTAGCATTAGGAATTTCTCTAAATTTAAATTTATTTTTTAAAATGGAGTTTGTGTGAACACTTTGAGCAATAAAGCACTCTTTTATTTTATTAAATTTTTCATTATCAATTATTACATCGCAATTTCCAATAAAATACGGCATTTTGTCCGCATATTGTTTAAAAACATCAATATAACAATAATAAGGGAGTTTTTCCATTAAAATATAAACTGTATTGTAAGTATCGGAGTCAATAAAAGTCCGATTTCTTTTAAGGGCATTTATATCCCTCAAAGTCCAAAATTTTGCGACTGGTTTGTCATTTTTATTTAGATATTTTTTATTGGGATATTTCTGGACATAATTAACTATTGTATCAAAATCATTTAAACAAAAATTTCTGTCATCCTTTACTTTAAATTGATAATTTTTAATGTATTCATAGCTCATACCATTCTGCTCTCTTTTGTAAAGAGCTATCAAAATTGGAAAAGCCATTCCGCGAGAAGTTTCGGAAAATTCATGGCTGCTTATAATTATGCCGTCAATTAGTTTGTAATTTCGAGAAAATTTTGAAAGTAAAGCAAAGTTAGCTTTTTTAATTAAATAAGATAATGGATGTAAAACACAAACATAGTCAGCTTTAAGTTTGTCGTAAGAAAGTAAAAAAGACATTCCCAAATCTCTAGTTTTTATATCAAAGTCAATTTTATTTTGAACAGAAACATCTTTAATGGAATTGCGGATTATGGAAGTTGTATCATTGTATGGCGGATTGCCAATGGCTATAAGTTTTTCTTCTGTTTTTATTGCCAAGTTTTCTCGACACACGTTTGCAAGTGAATTTTGGCAAATAAAAGTAATGTCTTTGTTCTTTTTTTGAGCCTCCATGATGGCTGTCTTATCAATATCAGCTCCAACTAATCTTTTTGCAACACCCTTTTTAGCTAAAAAAGATCCGTATCCGCAAGATGAGTCTAAAATTGTCCAATTTTTAATATCGGAAATGTTTTTATTCAAAATAGAGTAAGCCAAATCAACAATAATTTCTGGGGTATAATAAGACCCTAAATTAACCTTGTCTATATGATTCAAATGTTTTTGATTATTATCCATATATAATAGACCTGTTGCTTAATAAGAATTTATGAAGGCAGACGCCTTCTGTGAATTCTGGAACATCAACTCATTTGGAGGTGATAATTCCAGAGTCCGCAGGGAATCAGCATGGCCTTGTCGTCAGAGCCTTTTGCTTTGTTGCGAAATACATCAGTTGCGATTCGGAATCTTTTTGGTCCCCGGATTGTGTGCTCCACTAAAACTCTCCAGCCTGATTTCTTCTTGTTTTGTTGAATTTTGGTCTTGCAAAGTTCCCTGGTTCTTGGTTTTCTTTCGGGCATTGAGATTTTGTGGCAGGGAAATTGAGCGTGGTATCCTTTGAAGCCCAAGTCCATATGCTGTTTGATGTTAGTCGGCATGTATTTTGGCGGAGCGTGTTCTTTTAATATATCAAAGTCGTGTCGTCGTCCGCTTTCAGTCTTTGAAAGAAACCCTATTCTTTTGTTCTTATCTGTTATAATTATGTTTTTGACCGTGTGCCGTTTCTTTTTGCCCGAATATTTGTCTTTCTGCTGTTTTGAGTCTTTTGGCCTTTGAATTGGACGTTCAGTGCCGTCAATAAACACTTCTCTGGCTTCCGGGAACATCTCAAAGAATTCCTCAATTTTCCTTAATCTGCGCTCGGGCAAGGCCATCTTTTTGCCAAGCGTCTTCTCCAATATCTCTGTTAGCTGTTCTTGCCTTCTGAAACCATTAGCCCGGTCAAAGCCATAAAAGAAGGTCAGAACATCGTAAGTTGGGTAGCATTTGTAGTAAAATAGAATGAAAAACAATTTATCTTGTATTTCTCTTAAAAATCCCTTTCTGCCTCCGCCCGGTTTTCTGACCATGTTTTTTCTATTTTTTCTATAATCATACTGCCTCTTGTCCTGCCAGACCCGCTCAAATAATGGCAGTAAAGCGACGAATTCATGCGGAGTCAAACCGATTAAGGCCAGCGTTAGCCTTTTATTGCTTAAAACCTTGTTAATATTCATCATAATGGTTAAAAAGATTAAGATTTTAGGCTTCTTACCATTATTTTACCATATTAAAGGTTAAAAATCGTTATTAAGCAACAGGTCTAATATTTCTAATGTTTTCATTATATCACTTTTCCCCTTATAAATAAATCGTTTTCGTAGCGGAGAAAACACCTTATTTCCCCTCTATAATTAAAGAAAAAGAAATTTGAAAATTTTTTAAAACAATTGGGCGATAGCCCAAAAAAGAAAAGGAATATTTCAGCTAACGGACGCGTATATCTGATGTCCGCCGAAGCGTTAGCGTAGGCGGATATGGGTGGAGGCTCTCGCAAGAGCCGTAACCAGATATACGCTGTTAGCTGATGTATGTGTTTTTCTTTAATCCGCCCGCGGCGGATTACTCTTAAAAAGGATTCGCTTTTGTTTTTTTCGTTTTGGGCGAAGGGCAGAGGGGAATAAAAGGGGTGAATGCCCGAGCCCAAAACTCCTTTTATTGGATATTAAAACGCCCTATGCATTCAGTTTGCTGAAAGGTTAATTCAATTTCTCCCAAATTACCTATACTATTGAAATATGAACCAGCTAATCTTTTTCCATTGGGAAAATATTGTAACTTTGTCGTTCCACGGTGTCTTTGCATAGTTCCAGATTTTGATGAACTCGGATCATTGTCATATGTGTAAAATAAATAATTTTCATCATTGAGTTCATAAAAATCTGCAACAACACTTTCAGATAATGATTTTTGATAAAAAGATTTAATAAAAATTTTTGAAAAGGACTGTTTAATTTCTATAACTACGTCACTTTCTACATTTTTATCATTTTCTTTGTACGACGATCTTTGTTTGCCTTCCCATCGACCCCGTAAGTCTGGAGCAGTAACGATATTAAATAAAGAAAAAATTTTCCAGTGCCATGTATGTTTTTCAAAAATAGCATATAGAATTAAATATGCGTATAGTGGCGAAACTGATTCAATCCAGAATGGAATATTGGGGAATATTTTATCAAAACACCATCCAATAAAATAACTCGCAACTGGTAATACAGCCGCAAAAAATAAAATATGACTAGTTTTGGTAAAATTAATTTTCATAACCCAAATGATTCCACGCTTTTATTAAAAAATCTCGCGCCTGTTGATATGTCCGGTGCGGGCTTCCCTTAAACAACCATTTCAAGTTACTTACTTCAGCATATTCGTTAGCTTTTGTTGGTTCTCCCATTTCTTGATATAGCGTTATTAAAATATTTTTTGTAGCTTCTGAGTATTTGTTTTGATCAAAGTGACTGTGTGGTAGCACATTCCAAACTAAACACTCAAGAAAAAAAGAAGGCATTAGATCTTCTCCAATCAAGCGATTGTCGAGAAGTGCATTACGTACATTTTTTAATATTCGCACCACCGGTTTATACATTTCATTTGTGTTTTTATTTTTTTCTGCTCCATTATCATAATGTTGTTTAGGAAAACTAATAGTACGTATACCTGAATCGGCTTCGAATTCAATCCCTTCTGCTTCTGTTACGTTATTTTTACCGATTCTTTTATGGACGAAGCAAGGAACTATATCTGCGTGAACAGTATAACTGTTTCCGTCTATTCGAATGCATTTATTTTTTCTGTTGACTCTACTTACACCAAATGTGTTATTCGCAATGTCGTGGACTTCAGATTTAAAATTTTGAAAAGTATACTGGGAGCCGTTAAAGTTTTTCCAATACTCACTTTTTTCTGATTCATCAAGAAAACTAACATCAGAAAAGAAGTAATTTTCGTGTAACACAACTATATCGACGTCACTATCTTGTCTAACATTCGTTCTGTTCTTATAAGAACCCTGTAAAAATATCGAAACATCTGAGCCATATTTATCAAGTATAGAATCAGAAATTTGTTTTACGACGTTTTGACATTTTTGCTCCTCTGTTTCACTAGGAGCCTTCGCCCAATGGCTTAGTTGTTCTTCGGAAATTTGCATATTTAGTTTAATTGTTTTTGTAGCGGAGCGGAGAAAACCCGATAGCAAATGTTATAAATCCAATTTTTTATCGATTACCTTTTGCTCTATTATGTGTTTTACACAACATCTCACAATTCTTCGCTGAAGTAGCTCCGCCCTTACTCCACGCTGATACATGATCTGCTTCCATTTCGCCAAAACTCCAAATCGTGTCCTTGTTAGCATCGTGTCCCACTGCACAAAGTGAACAATTTGATTTCTTTTTAGTTTCAGCTTCGCGAGTCTGCTTTTCATAAATAGCCCTTTTAGTTGGTTCGTCAAAAATACGAATATTAAGCAATTTTGTTTCGTTATTACCTCCCAAAATATACTCAAAAATCCCTTTTTTATCTTTAACAAAAAAGTCGCTATATAGCTTGCGTACCTCGGCTGATACTTTGGCTGGGTTATATGATTTTTTGTGATA
>Ga0209541_10014760_pt1 | contig 11742 bp, 11 predicted proteins | sample RifCSPlowO2_01_FD_184027 | JGI IMG/M metagenome (GOLD analysis project Ga0209541, IMG submission 184027) | Groundwater microbial communities from Rifle, Colorado - Rifle CSP2_plank lowO2_0.1 (SPAdes) (version 2) | ecosystem: Environmental > Aquatic > Deep subsurface > Groundwater | place...
CGATGACGGGAAGATTAAGATGCTCAATATTAACATGCAGGTGCAGACCGTGGAATCGTTTTCCGGACATTCCGACCGGAGCCAGCTGATGGCCTACCTGCGCAACATGCGCCCCACGCCGGAACGGGTGATCACCATGCATGGCGATTACAACAAAACCGAGGAACTGGCGCGCTCCGCAGCGATGCTGCTGCGCAGGGAAGGCAGGGCGATGAACAACCTGGAAGCATTGAGGTTGAGATAGATTATAGTTCGACACAAGGTTTAGCTAGGGTAATAAAAACGTTTTACATTGCTAGCTAGACCTTGTGGGCAGGAGCGATTTTATTTCTTCAATTCACCCTTCCATTTTCTTGCGAAATATCTGAACAGAAATGACGAGATAAAACTCCATGCCTTAAAAAGCCAGTATCCTGCCCATAAAGTTCTGCCCTTCACGGGTTTATTAGCAAAATCGGCTGCAACGAAATGATTATAAACTCTTACCTCGAGAAGGGTATGAATTAGGGTGATCATATATGGCGAAATACCTGATTGCACGGCAACTGTCTGGGAAAATGGTCGTAACCAATGAAGGAGAGGAATTCGGGAAGCTGGTGGATTTCAATTTGAACGAGCTTACCGGTAAGATTGAAGCGCTGGTCGTAGAACCCAGCCCGGACAGCAATGCATCCACCAAGATGCGCAGGGAAGATGGGATGGTGCTGGTTCCCTATGACAGCGTATTGGCCGTGAGCGATTTCATCATCGTGGAAAAGCGGAACATGGGCTTCTAATTTTATATGAACGTCATAGCGGGGGTCGACGAGAGCGGTAGAGGATAGTTTCTATAAGCGCTGTCATCGGTCCTTTGGTCATTTGCGTAGCCGCCTGCGAGCGCAAGCATTTACCCAGTCTCAAAAAATGGGCCGAGAAGGATTCCAAGCAGCTCAGTGCAGCACAACGCGCCGAACGGTTTGCGCACCTTAAAAAATTTTGCCGGTTCCGGTACGTGGAGATTTCTGCCGAGAAGCTGATGGAACTCATGGCGGTAAAAAGTTTGAACGACATTGAAGCAGAAGCCATGGCTGCCCTCATTAAAAATATGAAAGATTGCGACATCATGATCGATCTGCCGGACCGGTACGAATGGACGTTCCGGAGGAGAATGGAGAAGCTGGGAATTAAAAAATTCGAGGCCCAGCACAAAGCAGACGAAAATTACGAAACCGTGGCGGCAGCCAGCATCTGGGCCAAGCTGTTGCGTGATAAGCGGATTGCGGAAATTGCGCAGCAATGCGGCGCGTTCGGCAGCGGGTATCCTTCCGATCCAGTCACCATTGCCGCATTACGAGATAAGGAAAAACGCAAGGCGCTCCAGCCGCATATCCGCCACCGCTGGAAAACGATTGAAAACCTGCAACAGAAAAAGCTGTTTGAGGAGTAGATTATTCCACGATCACTGTTCCGCGCATGATGGGGTAGGTGACGGAAAAGTATTCGTAGGTGCCGGGCGTATTAAACATATAAGTAAAACTTTGACCTTGGCCCAGTGAACCGGAGTCGAAATTGCCGGTGCTGGTGGCGGTACGGGGGAAATTGCCCTCGTTCGTCCAGGTAACGCGGTCGCCCACATGGATGCGGACCTCCGCTGGCTCGTAGGAGAAATCGTGGATGTTCACTTCATACATGTTGGAGGGTGGTGCGGTGAGCTGTACGATGAAACGGACGGTTTGCCGGATAGGCGGGTTATACGGTGAGTTGTCATTGTGCACCAGTTCTACCGTTAGCGTATGCTCTCCGCCCCCTATCTCGTGCAGGGTGGTCTGCTTGCTGAATACGCGCACCGGTTCCCCGTCATCCAGCTGAACGACAAAATGCCCCTCGCCTACGCGATTGGTAGAGGAAGGGGGGCGTATAAGGAGGTTGGTGGTGGAAAGGCTTAGCGCCACGTCAAGCGTGGGCCCTTCGCCCTCGAGCACCTGGTTGTTTTCCGGATTGAGAATCAGAAAACTCGGAGTTGCCGGCTCGGCCGGAGGCGGTTCGGCCGCAGGTTCTTCCCCGGTCGTGGCTTCCCCTAAACATCCGAGGAGAAGGAATAGGAATATCAAACCGATTTTCCCGTCCATGCCTCCATTGGTGCGGCAGTATTTAAAAAAGTGCCACTATGGCTGCACCCATTCAATCTTGAAAAGCGTAGAGCTTTTCGAGAATTGTGGGTTCTACGGTTGAACCCACTCAACCAAGAAAATTCGCAAGATTTTCTTGGGCAGTGGGTGCTAAGGTTGCACCCATTCTATTTCGAAGTATTCATACTCGGTGCCTGGAAGGTCGATACGCTTGATATTGTAGTAGGTAACGCTGGACTCTCTATCGGAGATCGCCATCATCATTTCCAATCCAAAGTGCGCACACTCCTCCAGGGCCTTGGCCAGTTCTTCCCCCCCGATATACTCATCTTCGCTCAGGGAATACATGAGGAATTTGGGCTGACCTTCCTTTGGATTTTCAATGCCACCTTTTTTTCGATGGTAAAGAAGGAAATCTAAACGGGGTTGTTTGGGGTTTATCTTGACGTGGATTTTCTTTCCTGGAATGGCCAGGATGAAGGTCTTCTTGACGGAATGCGCAACCCGTATCGCCCTCGCCCATTCGCTGATGATCATCTTGCTTTTCCTGGAGAATATATGGATAACATGCTTGGAGTGCATCCAGGTATCCTGGGCACGAACCGGAGAGGCGCCCGGGAAATAGATGCGGAAATGGGTACCGAATTTGAATCCGGTTTTGACGACGTAACCTCGTAGTCGCCAGTCTTCGTATACCGCGTACATGTCTTCAAAATAGCGGATGCGCTCCTCCGCGGCTTTCCAGACGGCTTCACGGTCGGTGTTTTTCAAGCGGAGTTGGGCGTGCTTTATGAGGAACAATGTTTCATAAACATCCAGTTTGCTGATGCGGCCACGATGCGCGGCTTTATACGTCCCGAACTGGCCGATCCAGTACCGCTCGTACAGATCCTTCCCTACCTTTTCATCGTCCAGGATGGTGATGAGGTCCTCCGGGAAAAATAACCCGTCTATTGCGTAACGATCCAGCGCAAGCTTGGCCTGGGTGTACTTCTTTTTTCCTATCCGGTTGTAGTTTCCCTGCGCTTCCTGTACATAGCGGAGGATAAGGCCCTTGTCCCGCCAATCTTTATACGTCAGGTACCGGGCAAGGAATTTGGGATAGTTTAGAAAATGCGAGGCCAATTCGTTAAACGAATACGAATTGCCGGCTTCGTCGAAGGTCCGCCCGTTCCGGATATCGAGAACGTACAGGGCTTCTTCCGGAGTGAGATGGATGACGCCCTTTTTCATCGTTCCATAAAAACCGTTCTGCAGGCTCGTGACATCGGCCGGTTCCTTGACATGTACGGAATGGGTTTTTCGATCTAGATATAAGGTTATCATTGCGAACCACTCCCGGTGCACTTCCAAAAAGCGCGTGCAGCCGGCTTGCGCGTATTTAAATTAATATAGGAAAAGGAAGGTTGTTAAGGATATTCCACGCTGTCCAGCACGGCCCTGAAAACGCTGAACGGCTGAGCACCAATCATAGAAACAAGATAGTAATCGCCTCTTACGATTACAGTTCCTGTAGAACCTACAGCCGCAGTGAGCGCATCCAAGTCGGTTCGATCAATGGGCAAGAAGAAAAAGAAATGGGGTATACCACCCACCCCTAATGCCGTACCTGCCTCTTGGTCTATTTCTATTTCAAGAGTATAACTTCGTGCAGCTGTGCATTCCCGCAAGGCCACTTCATCTAATTCCAGTTCCCGTGCAAAAACCGTTACAAAATGATCCACCGCACCCGCCTCGGTTAAGCCGGTCCACTCGTCCAGCCGGCGCAGCATAGCACTGCGCATAGCCCAGAAGGCATCCTGGTCGTTGGCGCAGCGGACGGTATGGGCGGCTTCATCCGCAAGCTCATGAAATGCTAAAAGAAAATGCCTATAATAGAAAGCCACGCGGCCGAGGTTGATAAAGTCCTCAACGATGGAGGGTTCGGTATCCACATGAAAACGAGCCTCAAACGGGGTCTGCAGATCGCCGAATTGGATCATGACTACCGGTGCACCGGCATTGCCGAGCGGAGGAAGAGAGCCCAAAAACTCATCCGGAGGCTCTGTAGGAGGTACCTTTTCCTTTGGCGTTTCCGTATAGGGTTCCACCTCCCTGTCCAATGCCAGTGTAACCGATCGTTCTCCAAAATCAATGCTGGCATTTACCGAGCATACGGCAAATATGAGTAAAACTTCTTCGCCCATCCGTATTTCATAATTCCTATTCTTTTCTGCTTCGAATTCAGTGAGTATGGAACCGTCTGCGCTATCCACTACTCTGAATAAAGCCGTTCCAGTCAATGTAGAACCCGCATATTCCAGGAGATATTGATCGTTAAGCACCAGCTTTTCATATTGGTTTAGTACCATCCGGTGATCCTCCAAATCAATGGCCTTGGGATCCTCACACAAGGAAGGCACCGGTTTAGTTGCAGGGGGTTCAGTTGCAGGTGGCTTAGAAGAAGGGACCTGCACATTCACGATAGGGGTTTCTCCTCCGCAGCCGGCAAGCATTAATCCGGTCGCCAGTAAAGCGCGTTTGAATCTGCCGGGTTTTCTCTCCTGCACGACATGCGAACTTCTAGCAACATCCCTGCCGGTCGTTAGTTGTATCACCATGGGAATGGATATAGGAGAAAGTCTATTTAAATGTTTGTTTTTGGTTAGGTGTGGTACTTATGATGTTGGTTATTTGATTAAATCTTTCGGGAATCGGATGAAATCCTTAATCGTGTAATTGCATTTATTTTTATCCACCGGGGCAGGGGATTGGACGCACATCACCGTCATCTTCGCGGCATGGGCGGCGTTGATGCCACTGGGCGAATCCTCAATGGCAATGCACTCGCTTGGCTTAACGCCTAAACGTTTTGCTGCTAGCAAAAATCCCTCAGGATGCGGCTTCCGGTTTTGCACGCTCTCCACGGATACGATACTATCAAAAAGGCCCTCTAACTTGAGTTTTTTCAGAACGAGCTGGATATTCTCACTATGCCCGCCACTCACGATGGCCGTCTTGATTCCTTTTTTCTTCAGGTAATGGAGGAAGCGACGGATGCCCTTCATGGGCTTCAGTTTATCATCCAGCACCAGTTTTTGGTAGTGTTTTTTTCTTTTTTCCACCCAGGTGGGAACGTCTTCGCGGATGTTGAAATCATTGAATAGGATACGGATGATGGCCGGGCTGCCGATGCCGGTGAATTGCGAGTACCATCGCTCCGGGGATAGATTAATGCCCATGGGCCCGAACAGCTCGCGGAAGCTGCGCAGGTGCAACGGCTCGCTCTGGACGACCACGCCGTCAAAATCAAACAGGATGGCTTTGATCATAGGTTTGATAAATATTATGCAGCCTTTTATAATCCACGGGCCCGTAGCTCAGCTTGGATTAGAGCGATACCGTCCTAATTTCAGGAATAGTTTGAATAAACGGTTTTGATCAAACTTTTCCTAAAAGTTTGGAGGTGGAGGTCGTGTGTTCAAATCACACCGGGCCCGTACAAACATTTAAAAAGTAGCGTAGAGCTGAAAAAAGGCATGCGGCAGTTGGTAGTTCCAGGATTGTTTTTGATTCTGTTGGGCCTGGGATGCGTTTCGCTGGAGATAAACCATGTTCAGCATGCCGATGGAAGCGCGGACATTACGCAGACCGCAGACATATCGGCCCTGATGCAAAGCGCGGCAGGCGCAGGAGACACAGAGGTGGAAGAACTCTGCGGGCAGTACGAAGAGGGCATAGATTGCACCTATGAAGATGGAGTGCTTACGCTGTCCAGGCACTTCGATGCCGACGAGGCGTTTTACGATTTTGAAGTGGAAGACCGGTTTTTTATTAAGCGATATACGCTGACGGTAGACAAGATAGAGGAGCTGGGCACCCGCACCACCTCGGATGAAAACGCCCTTGGAGCCTTGGGAGGGATGCAGGGTGCCGATGCGCTCATGCCATCCGGGGGCACGCGATTGAGCAGCAGCCAGTCCAGGGCTATGGGAAGCATGCTCGCTGCCGCAGGGGTAGATTACACCTACATTATAGAGATGCCGGGCAACATCGTATCCGCGGAAGGGGCAACGGAAACAGAAGGGAATGCGGCTACCTTTGACCTGTTAGAACGATTGCAGGAAGGCGAACCTATCGTAGTCGTTTCCGAAGAACTGAACCTGATCCTGATAGCGGCCGTGGGCGGAATCGGCCTGCTGGCCGTCATTGGAATTGTTTTCTTCTTAGTCAAACGCCGATAGAGGGGCAAGTGGAAATAAAAAACGTTATCTGCCTAGTATAGGATATGATTCCGGAGCTTGCAGCCCTGCTGAAGAAAGCGGTAGAGAAAACACTGGAGGACAGGGTAGCGATTGCTTTTTCGGGGGGAATAGACAGCTCGCTCATCGCGCAGGTTGCCAAAGGGCATAGCGACGTTGAATTATTTATCTGTGGGACTGCAACGAGCGAGGATTTGGCATATGCACGGAAAGTTGCCTATTTGTTGAAACTGCCGCTGCAGGAATGCATAGTGGATGAGAAGGAAGTGCTAAACCTATACGAACTATGTTTTCGCGCGGTACCGGGCGATTTGCTCAAAGTGGAACTGCTGGTGCCAGCATATAAGATCGCAGAGGAAGCAAGGAAACGCGATCACCGGGTATTGCTCTTTGGAAGTGCCAGTGAAGAACTGTTCGTCGGGTATGAGCGATACTACCGCTATGCAAAGGAGGGAAAGGATTTGGACCGCATTTTAGAAGAAGAATTCAACACCTTGAAAAACAGGGATATTTCCGCAACAAAAAAAATCTGCTGGAAGCAGGATGTGGAAGCGCGGTTTCCGTTTTACAATGAAGAACTGGCCCAACTGGTTTTTTCCGTGCCATTGGAAAGAAGGATGGAGAATTACGAATTGAAGAAGGGACTGCTGCGCGAGGCCGGAAAATTGCTAGGGTTGCCGGAAGCCGCTCTACAACGGAAGAAACGGGCCATGCAGTATGGATCCGGCATTCACAAGATTTTACTGAAGCATGCAGATGAATTGAACAGGAAGTTTGAAGTAAAATAACAGGTTTTTAAACTTTTCACCACATAGGATAGACATGCGGCTGGTGCTTAGAAAAATCGGGGAAAACCAAGGCTCCTTAAGACAGATAGCAGAACGGTACAAGGACTGGGCAGAGGCAAGAACAGAGAGAAAACGACAAAGACAACTGCAAACCGCACATCAAATGGGGGAACAGATCGCAAAGGAGAAAGAGCGATTGAAAAAATTAAATCTGCTGCTGGCAAAACCTTGTTCGGAAAGGATGGGTGAAACGATGGTAGATGCCCCGCGGAAGGAGAAGCTGCTGGCGTTCATGGATATTCTGGGGAAGGAATTGCTCATTATTAATTATGTGGCTGGGTTCACAATGCTGGCAGCGTTGGACAACATCCAGATGCCCGGGAAAAAGGCGCTGGCCGGCGGGATGCTGGCTGGATTGAATATCATATGGGTAGGGAAAGCGATACAACGGGTAAGGGGTGCTCCATCGGATTATTTGACGGTTCTCCGGGACACAGTTTTTGAGGGTATAAAAGCGCTGGAAAATAGATATGCGGAATTGGCAACAGACCTATTGAACAACCGCTAGGATTTTTTACGTTCAGATGCGGTGGGAGCCTGCTGGGCCTTGCGCTGCGTCAATTCCTCGTGCAATAGTTTCTTGAACAGGGGAACCCAGTCCTTCCAAGCGGTCTTGAAATCCACGGAACCGGCCTCCTTTTCCATGCCGGCCAGCAGTTTGTTCGTCTGGGTATTGATCTGGAGGGAGAAATCCAGTTCCAAGAGCAGCTTGTCCTTCAGCTCTTCGCTGGCCCGGGCAATCTCGTGGTACATCTTTCCCTTGAAGAAGGACTGGAGAATGTATTGTTCCGGGCTGATGCCGGTTTCTTCGCTGCGCCGGGCCAGTGCAGGCGGAATAAACGCCAGGTCCAGCTCCTTTTCCATATGGCCGAGATCCACTTTTTCAAAATTCAATGCGCCCGCTTCTGGGTTGCGGACGAATTTGGCTTCCCATTGGCATTTGTCGATAGAATCGCCCCTGCGGAAACGGAATACCTCCACGAATTTCTTTTCCTCGGTGTCGCTTTCGTATTCAAAGCCCAGTACGCGGTATATTCGCCCGCGCCGGCCAAACCGGATTTTTTTCAGGAAGCTGTACCGGTCGGTAGCGAACATGCTGGCTGCCGGGATGCCGAACACCAGCTCTAAACGATCTTGCACATCTCGTAGCGACTCGGCATGCAGGTTGTATAAAAGGAACACGCCGGGTTGCGTGTTCAACAGATTGATGATACCTTGAACCGCAACGCGTGAACGAACCTCGTTGATGATCAGGGCGGCATCGCCCATTCTTAGCAGCGCATTCGCCATGCTCACCAGATCGAGCTCCTTGCTGGTGGTCACTTCGCGCTCGCTGGACTGGACGCGGGCCGCGCCGATATGGAAGCCGCGCTTGCGGAAGGCACGGACAGGGATTTCTTCTATATCCTGAATGGGAATAATTCTTCTACGCGTACCAATGGCGCTTATCTTGGCAGCGGTGAACATCGTCTTCCCTACGCCTTTCAGGCCGAGCACCGCTTCGCTGCATCCTAAACCTACGAGCACATCATCGTATCCGACAAAGAACGGGGACATGGAACGGAAAGCGAGATATTGCGGATAGGTGAAGGGTTGTTCCTTCATAATGCGCAATGCACCCTGTAATTCGCCGAACGTGGCCGGCGGCCGTTGCAGATGGCAGCGCATGCTTAACCGTTTCAATACGACATCCGCGATGGGATTGTTCTCATCGAATTTGCGCACCCCCTGCATGGTGAGCACGATGTTTTTGAAGGAGCGCTCCAGCAAATCGGTATTGTAGCGGTAGAGGGTATGACACAACCCGTATTTCGCATGCTCGATGTACAGCGGGGAGTTTTCGCTGTCGATATAGACATCCGTGACGTTTTCCTTATCCAAGGCAAGGTTCTCGATGTGAGCGCCTAAACCCACTATCCAGGCCGCGGCTTCCCGGCCCATGGCCAGCGCCTGCTGCGGTGTGATCGGGACACCCTGCATAATGCACTGGTCCATGAAATACTGGCGGTATTCGCGCATCTTGGAATCCATCAGTACTTCATAATTGACGTTCTCAAACGTCTCGTGCATCTGCTCGTTGATGACGCGCTTCAGCATGCTGCGCAGTTTCGGGTCCAGCTGTTCGATGAACGGATTCTGCTGGACGTAAAGATACGCCTCGGCGCCCGGAATCTCGTAGATCTGGACTTTTATGCCGAATGGCAGTTCGTAGCTCGCGTCCACGGCCTTCACCGGCTTGGCATTGGGGGGGATGTCCAGAACGACGGAGGTTATGAAATACAGGCTTTTCATGCCGGTTAAAGATAAGAAGGCCGCGCGGAAATCGCCGGTTTTGGCCACCAGCTTGTAGAGCTGGGTCTCCTTGAAGCGTTTCAAAATACCGTTTAGCCATGCCTTGAACGTGCGATGGCCTTCTTCGTATATCTGCCGTTCCGGCGTAGGCTCCTTGTAGTCGCTCAGCAAGCGTTCCGCCATGAGCGGATTCATGAAAACGTATTCGTAGAATTTGCGGATGACCTCCCTTCGCTGGTGGTAAACCGGATCCTGTTTCAAACCATAGATGTCCTCGCGCAAAAGGAGGTTTTCGATCTGCCGAATGATGGCGGCATACTCCACCAGCACGTTCGTTTTTTCCTCGTCCAGCTCGATGACGATTTCCTCTTCGTAGCGTATCGTCTTGATGGTTACTTCCTGCGTGGCCAAATCTTTCAGGTGCAGGTTGAGAAATTCGGGGGAGGCGAATTCATACGGGCATTTGCTCAAATCCACGATGGCCCGGTTGCCTTCCAGATACAGGTTGCACATGAGCGGGTAACACTTTTACGATTTAAAAGGTTTTACCAGATGGGTCATGCAAGGTTTTAAAAAACAAACTCCATCAGACGCTATCCAAAACAACTGATTGGGGATGAAAATGGCGGTATTTGCAGTCAACGGATGTGGACAGATTGGAAGGCGGACAGTAGCCGGAATGTTGCAGCGGGGCATGAAGCTACAGTTGATCAACGATCCAGCCTTTGCAAATGGCGATACTGTTGAGACGGCCAGATTGCGGAGGCACATTATCCGCGGGGCCAAGGACCGGTCGGAAAGAGAAACGCTGAGGGAAAGATTGGTATCGGGAACCGGGTGTTTGATATGGAGCGGGGAAGTGGCACGGGTGGTGACCGTAAGCGCAGAAAAAGACCCCAGACGACTGGCGGGAGATTATGCAAGTTTAAAACGAGATGATCCGAGCCTTATCGTAGCCGATTGCTCACGGTTTGCCGCGGAGAACGAGGCATTTGCCCGGGCGCATCTGGAAGCCGGCGCAGTGCGTGTAGCGATGTCCATGCCGGCCAAGCACACAAAAAAGGTTTTCGTGCATGGGGCCAATGCGCCCGGAGAAGAGGATCAGTTTATCCCCTGCGGTTCATGCACGACGAACGATTTAGCACTCCCGCTTTCGGTGGTGGATGGATATTTCAGGATTAAGAGGGGGTTTATGCTTACCGTGCATGCGGTTACGACGGAACAGTTTATTTATGACGTAGCCAACAACGATGAGAGAAAGGGACGGAGCTTGTTCAATATCATCCCGACCACTACAGGGGCGGCGCGTGCATTGGAACGGGTGCTTCCCGACCTGGAAGGAAAGATGGATGGGTTCGCCCTCCGCATACCATTGCCAAACGGATCGATTGCTATGATGGTGCTGGATACCGAAAGGGCCCCGTCTACTGAAGAACTACGCGACGTATTACGGGAAGCTGCTACAGGAAAATTGACTGGAGTTATGGGGTATGCTGGAAAGGGTAGCCATGAAAACGGCGAAGTGGTACTGGAGGACATTTTGATTGACCATGCAGACGTTGCATCGGTGGTGGATGAGAAGTTTACGCTTTCGTTCATGGGTTTGAGCATCGTAACGGCCTGGTACGACAACACCGACGGGTTCAACGCAAACTGGCTGAACCTGCTGAAGGATGTGGCACGATTGCGTGTTCCGAATACCCAGAGCTTTGCGGCGCAATAACTAACCTGTTTTTATTTCTTCTTTTGAATAAATAGCTTTGATGAAACTTTTTCCAAAAGTTTCTGGGCCCGTAGCTCAGTTGGTTAGAGCGCCGGTCTTATATGTCCGCCTCTAATACAGGCAGCTATACGACTGAGCCAGCCGGAAGTCCTGAGTTCGAAACCCCTGGACGACGAATCGTCTATGATTTGTCAGGGGGCTGACAATCTCAGCGGGCCCAATTTATTTTTTTTTTGAAATCAGCTGATAATTTTATAGCTCAGGCCTTTTACACGCTTAAAATCGCCATCTTTTGTGATAAGAATGGCACGATTGGTAATTGCAATAGAAGCAATTAAAAGATCAAAATCTTTTACATCGGCTTTTTCTTTCTTTAAGCGGGTAAATGTTTCAGTGGCTTCCTGGTCCATAGGAAGAAATGAGAAACTGCCAAGAAATTCAAGCGCTTTTTTAGCATTTCCGGCTTCCCCTAATGCCCCGTAGTAAAATTCAAAAAAAGTTACCCATGTTATGGCAGGCTCGGCGCTTTG
>Ga0209541_10014762_pt1 | contig 11741 bp, 9 predicted proteins | sample RifCSPlowO2_01_FD_184027 | JGI IMG/M metagenome (GOLD analysis project Ga0209541, IMG submission 184027) | Groundwater microbial communities from Rifle, Colorado - Rifle CSP2_plank lowO2_0.1 (SPAdes) (version 2) | ecosystem: Environmental > Aquatic > Deep subsurface > Groundwater | place: Rifle...
AAAAATATCCTTAAGCTTGCCGTTTATCTCGGCAACAAGAGCATCTTTTGCAAGCCTCTGCCCTATTGACTCTGCAATTTCAAGAGCAGTAATTCCTTTTTTGTATTCCTTAGAGCTTCCATCAGGCAGTGTTATTTTTACCAACTTGGCTGGTGCTGAACTTTGTTTGTGTGCCTTTAGCATTTTTGCATCCTTGTTTTGATTGTTTTATCTGAAGTGTTTATATATTTTTTTGAACACAGGTTAATATGCAGCTTCAACAATGCTGTAAAGGTCTGCCACAACTGATTTTGCAGTAGGAATTCTTCCTGCTCCTGCCCCTTTGAAATATGTCTCCTCTCCATTTCCATATTTTATCAGTATAGCATTAGTCACACCATCAACTCGCAATGATGATTCTCTGATAGGGATGTTCTCAGGGCGAACTCCTAATTCAAATCCATTTCCATTTCTCTGCAAAGAAGCTATCAGCTTTATTTTGCAGCCTTCTCTTGCAGCTTCTGCAACTTCCTTTGATGTAATCTCTGCGATTCCGTAAGTGGGTATTCTTTTCCAGTCAATCCAATTCCCAGAAACAATTGAAGCGACAATCGCTAGCTTTTGCGCAGCATCACGTCCATCAACATCAAAACTTGGATCTGCTTCTGCATAGCCAAGCCTCTGAGCCTCACTCAATGCGGCTTCATAGCTGATTCCCCTTCCCATTTCAGTCAATATATAATTAGTTGTGCCGTTGATAATCATGCGAACTTCCGCTATACTTTCTCTTGCAGACCCATTTCTGAGGAAGTTTATTATTGGTATCTCTCCCCCAACAGCAGGCTCATATCTCAGATGGACTCCCTTACTTTCTGCTAATTCTGCAAGCCTAGGATATTCTGCAATAACAGCTTTATTTGCAGTAACGACATGTTTTCCTCTTTTAAGTGCAGTTTCAATGTATTCTCTTGCAGGAGTATAACCTCCCATGACTTCAACTATTATGTCTAATGAGTCATCTCCAAGAATTTTTGCTGCATCAGTAACAAGCTCTATGCCTCTTAAATCGGCATCCCTTCTCTTTGCCAAATCCCTGACAAGAGCTTTTCTGATTCTAAATTGTGAATCCTCTTTGAGCAGTTCAACAACTCCCTGTCCCACAGTTCCAAGTCCCAATAAAGCGATATTGTGTTCCATTTTTATTCCTCCACTTTTTATAGTTTTGTCTAATAATGTTTATTGATTGAACATAATTTGAAAAAATATTTGCTGAAATTTATGTTCCTTAACAAGACTTTATCCCACAAATCCTCTTTAGGTTTACAAGACCCGAGAAATTTATGGAGCAAAAAGCCCCCTTGTGTTAAGAAACAACAGGATTAAGCTGTTGTGCTTGTTGTTGTAATAGCTGTAATTGATGTAGATGTAGCAGTGCAGTCTATGGAATAAACATTCCAAATTCCATCAAAATAATTTTTTTGCACCATTCTACAAATGTAAATGTAGGTTTTATATAAATATTTCTAAACTGCGTATCTGCTAACAGCCTAAGGTCAAAACTCTATCAGATTAAATATAAAGCTCGTCGCGGGAGATGCCCCATCCGGGGGGTGCAGAGCAATAAAATTTCACATCAGGAGTTTTGAAGCTGTTAGCAGATACTAAACTGCAACTAATCTACTTTTGTGTGAATAGACTATCGTGCTTAAATAATTAGTTGATAACAATATTCTTTAAGGAATAATCTCTTCCTATCCAAGAACATCTGCCAGCCTGAGCAGGGCAGTATTTTCAACAGAGTTTAATCTCAGCACAAAATTAAAATACACAGGCTGAGAATAGCCAAATAAGATGGAAAGGAAGAAATATTTTATGCAAATATTCAGAAAAGCGGAGAAGAAATTCGGAAGCTCATCCAAAAGGCTTGCTGGAGATTCGTGGCCTGAGGCCTGGCAGACATTGATAGCGACAATATTATCTGCGCAGAGCAGGGATGAAGTCACCATTCCAATTGCGGAAAACTTATTCAAAAAATACACTTCTCTGGAAAAATTATCAAATGCGGAATATGAAGATGTCCTGTCTGTGCTGAAAAGCATAAACTACAACAAAACAAAAACTAAAAATGTCATTAATGCTGCAAAATTCATAATTGAAAATTTTGTAGGAAGCATTCCTGACAGTGTTGACGAGCTTGTGAAAATACCAGGAGTCGGGAGAAAGACAGCAAACCTTGTGATAACAGAAGTGCACAATAAAGACGGAATATGCGTTGACACTCATGTCCACAGGATAAGCAATGTGCTTGGGATTGTAAACACAAAGACGCCCGAACAAACAGAAAAATCTCTTGAAGTAATAGTTCCAAAAAAATACTGGAGAAGAATAAACAGGCTTTTTGTGTTGTGGGGTAAGGCTGTTCCCGGAAGAAATAGGAGAAGATTACTTAAAGCATTGAAATAATCATAATGGAAAGCCCAATCAATTAATCTGAAATGTCGTGTCTTCCAAACATCCATATCTTCAAAACATAAGGGAAGTTTATATCAAATCTTTTTATTCTACCAGTTATCAGTTTAATATCTGGAATTTTTTATGATTTTGCTTTTGATTTTTTCCATCTTGAATAAAAGAATGCGGCTGCCGGAAACAAGACTGCAACAATTCCTATTGCAATTATTGTCAGCCTGTCATAGAGTATATCTTTTATTGCAAATCCAGTTATTGAAGATTGTGTGGAGTTTGAGGATGAATTATTCTCAGAGCTTAATGAGATATTTTTTTTTGAAATGTTCATTGATTTATCGCAGGGCTTGCAAATTCCACCGCAGTCTTTTTCTTCCTCGTCCTGATTTTTTATGCCGTCATTGCAGTTTTCATTTTTTTGGGACAAACACGCCTGAGTTGTTGATGGTTTTGAGGATTCCAGTGGGCAGGTAGCATCCTGAACGTGCTGCGGAACTTTTACAAAAGAACATGACCTCTCTTGCTTTCCATTACTGCATAAAGACCATGCTGAGCATTGCCAGTCCATGTTGCATACGTTTGTAGCTCCTCCGCCTCCACCGCCTCCTCCTCCGCCTCCACTGCTTCCTCCACTGCTGCCTCCGCTACTTCCTGAACTGCACGAAGTTGTCTTGGAAGAATCGGCATCATCGCAGTCATTACCTGCAGAGCATCCTGTGCCATAGCTGTCTCCGTCTCCGTCTCTGCACTGCTCTTTCACTCCGGAATTATTTAGGCCTGTTATCCTGTACATGCCTCCGATATCATAGCAAGAATATCCTCCTGAAGTTGTGTTGTCGCAACTCAAAAGAGCCTCCATGTATCCGCTGCAGGACGAGCTTATGTCGCTAAAAGTTATGTTATCAGCATCTTTTATGCAGACACTTCTTGCAGTTGAATTCAGCTTGTCAATGTAAGCTGTTTTTGTCAAGCCAAGACTTTTTATGTTTATTCCGCTTATTATAATTCCTCCGCTCCCATTTGTGTTTCTTCTTATTGTCAAGTTGTAGAGATTCAGGATGCTGGAAGAATTGAATGTCCAGTTAAATTCCAAAAACACAGAACTCCCATTTGTTACGTTTACAGGAACGGTTCCATTGAATTTCCTGTTTAATTCCTTTGTTCCGTTTATGTAAATTTCTGCTGCAAAAGAAACATTAATGCTGCTTGCGTTTCCGAGAAGATAATCGCTAAAATCATCCACCCCATCATTATCATCATCAGTGTCATTGAAGTCCGGATTTCCATCATTGTCATTATCAACTGATTCAATCACTTCCACACTTATTATTTTTGAATCAATGCTTTCTGCGTCATTTGCAGCAATATTAAATGTGTATGAGCCGCTGCTGCTGAGGTTTGTTTGCCATCTGAATGAATTGTTATCAAGAATAAAAAATGTGCTGTTCACAGAGAATGAAAGAGCGTCATCATCATAATCAGAAGCGTTTAGGTAGATAACGGCAGTTTCTGTTTCTCTTAAAGTTATTGAGGAAGCTGTGATGTTTATGATAGGAGCGGAGTTTTTTATATTTATGTCCGCATTTGCCCATTCGCTCCAGTTCAATCCGTCATGCAGCCTTATGCTGAAACTCCAATTCTGCCCTTTTTTTGTGTAATTTGAAGCGACATTGGTTGTGTTTGCAAGGGCAATAACCTCAATGGAATTATTATACCATTTAGTTTCATTTTCAGATAAGGTGTAATAATTATTAACATCAGCATCAGAAAAACTCCATTGGACCGTTAGTGTTCCGTTTGACCTGTTCATTAAATCTGAAGAAGAAATTGAGATATTTGCAACTGAGGGTATTTGGTTTGTGTCAATGATTGTCAGATTCCAAAATACATAAGAATACAAAATACCGTCTGTGGCTTCGGCCGTTATGTTATAAAATCCTGATGAATTATAGCCTACTTCAAATGTATAATTTCCGCTGATTGCTGCCAAGCTGCTATTTTTGTACCAATTCAGTATTATTGTTTCATTGTCAAAATCAATTGCAGTTGCATTAAATGAGATATTGTGAGGCTCTGATATGTTTTGAGAGAGGATTTCAGGAGCAAAAAAATCAATTGAAGGATGTGTGTTATTAATTATTACAATATTAAAAGGGGTAACTCCGGTATTTCCAGCTGAATCATTTCCATAAACTCTGTAAGAAAAAGTTGCGTTCTCATAACTAAGCCCTGTCTCGTTGATAAACCAGTTAAGGATGCTTCCATTCATAGTTGCATTCATATTTATGTTTGTGCCGTTTATCTCAATCCAAGCATTATCCAAAATTTCATTTGAGCTAACATTCACAAAAAAATAATTTTTTGTCTGCTTTGTATTGTTCTGAGGAGTCGGAGCTTCGAATGAAATTGAAGGAGAGGTATTATCCAAAGAGAGGGTTGCTGAGTAAATATCAATCCTTGAGAAAATGAATCCGCTTCCGCTTAAATCGCTGATTTGAGTGCCTGTCTTGTTTAATACATCCTGAATTTGGAATGGTGTCAGTGTTGAATTGCTCTCGGTTTTTTTAAAATTACTCAATAAAGCGAATGCTGCAGCAACATGCGGGGCAGATAATGAAGTGCCGCTTCCTGAAGAAAGTCCTCCGTTCAGGGAAGTTGAAGTTATGGATGAGCCCGGAGCCAGCAAATCAGTTACTCCATTCCTGTTTGAAAAGCTGGATATTGAGCCGCTCTTTGTTGAAGAGCCTACTGCCGTGACATTTTTAATGCACGCAGGATCCGCTATTCTGCTGTTATTTCCATCATTGCCTGTTGCAGCCACCACGCTTATATTTTTGGAAACAGCATTATCTACGGATGCTGATGTCAGCGGGTCGTTGGCATCGCAATAATCAGAAAATAATTCTTCACTTCCAAGACTCATTGAAATCACTGAAATATTAAACAGGGTTGCATTATTAACACACCAGTTAATTCCTTCAATTAAATCTGACGAGTATCCTGTTCCGCCGCTATCCAGAACTTTTATCATGACAATCTTGGCATCGGGAGCCATTCCTGTATAAACCGAGTCATTGGAAGCTATAACACCGGATACTGAGGTTCCATGTCCGTGATCATCCATTGGATTGTCATCATCATTTGCAAAATCATATCCTCCGATTATCTTGCTGCAATTTCCCCCTAAAAACTGAGATTGAGAGCATCCTCCGAGATTTGGATGAGTATAATCAACGCCGCTGTCCAAAATGCAGATAGTCTCTCCCTTTCCGGTAATATTCATTCCGCTGTATTTTAATCTCCACGCACTAAGCGCATTTACTATTGATTTTGAATCACTCAAGGATAATTTTACAACCCCATCTTCATAAACTGCAGCGACATCCGGATTTGACTTCAGTCTTTCAAGCCCATCTTTTGTCACAGTTCCTGCAAATCCATTTAAGGTCGAAAATTTTTTTATTGAGGTTAGTTTTTCTGTAATTTTTTTGGTTTCTGGAGATATTATTGAATTTATTTTCTGCACTGATGGTTTTATTTCTGTTGATGCTTGCAAGCCGGAATATGGATTTTTAATGGATGCATTATCCTCCTTAGTGTAATCAGTATTTTCATTAACACCATTAATCTCTTCCAGTATATTGTCTTTAATTTTATTCATCCTATCCTGTTTTTCTTTTGCGCTTTCAGGCATCCTGATATTTGTCTGTTTAAATCCGCTTTTGACTTCTTTTCCCTCTGCATAAAGATTAATTGAGCCTTCTGATTCTTTGGATTCTTTCAAAACAATTATTACTTTAGCCCTTCCATCCCTGCTTAGCTTATCTTCAATATTTTTTCCAATAGAAACGGCAGCGGTTATTGACGGGAACAGCATAAGGAGAATTAAAAGAGATAGAACAAAAGCAGGCAAATAGCGGCACACTTTCTTTTTTTCCATTTCAGATACTGCATAATCTGGAATTATTTAAATTTATTCAGAATATTTTTTAATCTTATTTTCTTTATGTCTTTTGTCGTATAGCCTATCAAAATTAATCCTCCAATTACCAGCAGGGTTCCCGGAACAAAAGGCACAAGCCATCCAATGATGCCCGCGGATATGAGTATTACTCCCAAAGTTACCTTCAGAAAGTGCTTTATTGATAGATTAGGTTTAGTTTTCATTAATAAATCAACTGGTAATGGTTAATTTATTGTATGTATTGGTTTCAGTGAGGGACTTTCCAATCCCCCTTCCAATATAGAATGACTGCTTGCTGAAGGATTTTGTAAGCAGGTCAAGAAGGCTTGTCTCGGTCTTGTATTCAGTAAGTTCTGCTGTTATCCCTTCTTTTTTTTCTATGTAGGACAGCGCTTCCTGTTTCCCTCCCAGCTCATCAACAAGACCGAGGGATTTTGCTTCTGCTCCCAAAAAGAACATCCCGGTAGCCAGCTTTTCCACATCTGATTTTTTCATCTTCCTGTTTTTTGCAACTTCATCAATAAAATAATCCCTTATTGAATCGAGGTCTTTCTGGAATATTTCCTGCTCTTCCCCGCTCATCTCCCTGAAAGGACTCCCAATATCTTTATATTTCCCAGATATTAACCTCCTGTAAGTTATGTTGTATCTATCTATAAATTTATCAAATTCAAGGTAAGACGCTATCACGCCTATGGAGCCTGTAATTGAAGCCCTGTTTGCAACAACATAATCTGTGGAAGATGCAATCCAATAGCCTCCTGAAGCTCCAACCTCCCTTATCCAAGCAACGGTTGTCTTATTTGTCCTTTTTATTGCGTCTGCTATCTCAGCAGAGGCAACTGCCGAACCTCCCGGACTGTTTATCTCAAATATTATTGCTTTTATTTCTGGATTTGATCCTGCTTTTTCTATAAGCTCAATTATGTCTGTTGATGAAGAAACATCATCTGACAGGAAGCTGTCGCCATCATCAGAGACTATCTCCCCTTTTATGCCTATAACAGCAACATTTCCGGATTCTTCATAGTCTCCCCCAGAAAAAACATTCAATATTCCTGAAATTATTCCTGCCGCAATCATAAGAAAGATTACAACAAATACAGCATAACTCCACCTGAACTTCTCTTTTTTCTCAGTTTCTTCATTTTTTGATTTTGCCATTTTAAACATCATATCTCTGCACAACTTTTGTCCTGCTCAATATTTCGCTTAGCCTCATGTTTTCCTTATTGAATGCCATAAACAAAGGATCAATAATCCAAAGCAGGAATATAGGGAAAACTGGTATAAAAAACAGATTTCTCACTACATGCTGCCATAATGAAATATGCTTTTCCTCTCCCTCAGAACTTACAATAGACAGATTCATAAGCTTTTTTCCTATTGACTGCTGCATCTTCTTTTCTATGAGAATGAAATAGAGCATCCCCAAAAATCCAGCAAAAAACGCCGCTGTTGCTATGCTGCTGCCGATTTCCGGATTTGATTTTATGGTTTCATACACTTCAGAGAAACTGCTTTGATTTCCCGCAAACCTCTCAAATATTTTTTTGAAGGGAGAAAAGATAAAAAAATTAATGATAAGAAAATCTATAGCAAAAGCTGCCAATCTTTTCCATAGAAGGGCATTTCCGACAAAGGTTCTTTCCTCAGGAAGATTGAGTTTCATAATTCCTGTTACTTCAAGATATATTTAAATTTAAGTGTTTTTATGTTTTTATACTTAAAAGTAATAACAATCTATAGAAAAGTTTATTTAAGAGTATAAAACCCCAATATCTTCTATGAATGCTAATCAAAGAGAAAAACTGGAACAGGAATTGAATTTTTTAAAGGAGAGTTTTGATGCTGAAGTTATAACTGAAGATGAGTATGAAAAAGGAAAAGAGAGAATAGAAAAAAAACTCCAAGAAATTAAAGGAGCAGATTCTGGGAAGAAAGAAGATAAAAAAGTAGAAGCGGAAAAATACGGCAAAATTGCTGAAAATTCAGAATCTCAAAAAAAGAATGAAGAAGCCAGCAGCAAGGAGGAAGAAAAAGAAAAAAAGATTGAACAAGGTAAAACCCAAGAAGCAGGGATTGAAGAAAGCCCGAAAAGTATTCCAGTTATCCTTAACCTGAAGAAAGATGAAAAAAAAGACGCCGCTAAAATAGAACTTTCAGATGAATATAAAAAAGAAAAAACAAATGCTGAGATTCATAAAAGTGATGGAGAATTAGGCAGGAAGCCTAAGAAGAAGAAAATTTTGTGGATTGCTGTATTAATCCTTATACTTGGAATTTACCTGTTCTATGGGTACAAAAATACTCAACAAAATGAGATTACTGCCACTACGGAAATTCATAATTCTATCGGAGCCCACAATACAGAGTCTTCATCTGCAACCCTCACAGTCATAAACAGCGATGAATGCTTTAATTGCGATTCTTCCAGAATTCTTGGAATAATGAAAGAGTGGTTTCCAGGAATGAAATACCGTGAACTGGATTACAAAAGTGAAGATGCGAAAAAATTAGTTGATACTTTGAGAATAGATATCCTTCCTGCCTATATATTTGATAATGGCAATGAGCTGGAAAAAATGGAAAGATTTGAAGATGTGAAAGGGGCTTTTTCAAATATTGAAGGAAAATATATTTTGAGCAGAGATGCTGCCGGCTCAACATATTATATAGGCAGAGAGCCAATAAAAATGAAGCTAGATCTTTTTATAAGAAATGGGGATAAGGCAAGCCTTAGGGCAGAGGAGAATGTAAATGCGTTTATAGAAGCCAGCGAAGAAGAGATAGATTTTAATGTAATTGATGTTGAAAGTGAAATGGCAAAAGAGCTTGGAATAAAAATTGTCCCGGCTTTTATCATAAACAACATAATAAAATTTTCAGGGGTTCAGCCTCCTGAGGTAATAAAACAGAATTTCTGCGAACTTAATGAAGCAGAAGTGTGCAAAAAAGAGCTGTCAAAAAGCCTTATTTGACATTCTGATTTGATTTTTTGTTTAAAGCTCGCTTGATGATACTATGCTTATTTTTGTATCATTCTGCCTTACATGAGAGTCCCTTGCAACTATATATTTTACATTTGAGGATTCTGCATTTTTGACTAAGTCCTTGTCAACTATGCCGTCAAATATTATTGCATGTACATTGCTTATACTCTTCAAAGCTGTCTGAAGCTCGCTTATCGGAACTTTTCCAAGAACATTAAAGTGTGTGTCTACAACTTCAGCGCCTTTTGTTCCTATAAGGTCTTCGAGCATTCTTTTAAAAGTCTGTTTTTCATCAGAAGTAAGCTGTAAGATTCTTCTGCTAATCGCTGCTGGCGGGTGGCTGCTGAGATTATTATTCTGATTAGTCCTTATTGGAGGTCTTTGGAATCCCTGCTGCGGCTTTACGAGTTGTGGGGAAATCCGGTCTACTTCCTTGGACAATTCAAACTTTGCCTGCTCGGCAGATATCCTGCTCCTCAATGCCTTGTGTATCTCTTTCTTTGTTATTTCCTCAACTTCCTTTCCATCAGGGGCTTTTGCAACATAATCTATGTCTGCGACAGCAGTAAGCTCCTTTAATATTAGATTACCGCCTCGGTCTCCATCAACAAATCCCGTGATGACTTTCTTCTTTGAAAGCTCTATGATTGTTGAGGGTACAGAAGATCCATTAAGCGCGATTACATTCTTGAAGCCGTGCTTGAGCATATTAATAACATCTGCCCTGCCTTCTACAACTATAACTTCATCACTCTCGTCCAGAGAAGGGCCTGCAGGAAGCCTGTCTACACCATATTCCTGTATTTCCATTACTCTTACAGAAGCTGCGACCTCGTCTGCAAGTTCCTGCGAGTCTGGCATCACTGTTTCCATCATTCTCTTTAGAAGTGCTTTTGCACGCTCTACCACCATATTTCTTTTGCTTACCCGGACATCTTCTATACTTTGCACCTGAAGCTTAGCATTGCAGGGACCTATTCTTTGAATTATTTCAAGAGCTGCCCCTATAATTGAAGTTTCAGCTTTATCAAGAGAAGATGGAACAATAATTGTTCCTCTTGTCTTGCCATTTCTGGTTTCTGTATTAACCTCTATTCTTCCTATCTTTCCTGATTTCTGGAGTTCTCTTAACTCTAAATCAGCTCCTAAAAGACCTTCTGTCTGACCAAATATAGCTCCAATCACGTCAGGCTTATCAACGACACCGTCTATTTCAATAATAGAATGAATTATGTATTTTGCAGATACAGGACTTATTTTTCCCATTTTTCCTCCAAACAACATTAGAATTAACTACCTTATTAACTGTAATCATGCAATTACTAAACACAATTACCTATTTCTTATCTCTTCTTGCCTATCATTACTATGTGAAATAAGGAAATGAATTAAAGGTACTTTCTAATGTTATTATTGATGTTTTTTATTATTTTGATTGTGCAGCCCGTTACACTAACTCCCAAGGCTCATCGCCTGCCGCCTGAGTGCAATCTCCAGACGCCCTTGAAAAGGGTTTTAGCGTAGCTCCGTTGAGTACTCTCGTGACGGGCCCCTAGTATAAACTAGGATTGATTAAGAAATTTACTTTAGTATATAAACTTTACCAAGAATTGATATTTGAATAATAAAAATGTCAAAACTTATATATAGTAAAACAGAAAAAAAAAGTTATGATTATCACTATATCTGGAAAAGCCGGAAGCGGAAAGAGCACTGTTGCAAAAATAATTGCGTCAAAACTTAATCTTGTGCACTATTCTATAGGGGATTTGATGAGAGAAATGACAAAGGAAAGAGGTGTATCACTTATAGAATTAAATAATCTTGCAGAGAAAGATGGAACAATAGATAAAGAATTAGATGACAAACTCATAAAACTCGGAAAAGAAAAAAAAGAGTTTGTGATTGATGGAAGGCTTACAGCTTTTTTCATACCTCATGCTGATTTAAAAGTATTTCTTGATGCTGATGAAAGAGTAAGAGCGCAAAGAATATTCAAGGATAGAAGGGATCAAGAAAAAAATACAAGCATGGAAGAAGCTGTAACAAACCTTAAAAAAAGAGAAGTGAGCGAAAAAAAGAGGTATATGAAGTATTACGGAGTTGATTATTTTGATTGTTCGTTATATGATTATACAATTGACACTACTTCGTTATCACCCGAAGAAGTTGCCCTAAAAATCATAAAAATTGTCAAAAAGAATTGAATTACAAATTAGTTTATAACTAAACTTTTGCGTTTTCATTTAAAAGCAATTCTTTAGCCATTTTAATCCTTTCTTTTTTATCCTCAATATTCACTATCTCTATAATCAAATCATCAAATTCCTTGTCTTGAA
>Ga0209541_10014764_pt1 | contig 11740 bp, 14 predicted proteins | sample RifCSPlowO2_01_FD_184027 | JGI IMG/M metagenome (GOLD analysis project Ga0209541, IMG submission 184027) | Groundwater microbial communities from Rifle, Colorado - Rifle CSP2_plank lowO2_0.1 (SPAdes) (version 2) | ecosystem: Environmental > Aquatic > Deep subsurface > Groundwater | place...
TTGAATTTACAGGGGGTTTTCTTATAATTTCCCAGAAAGCTTCTCTGTCTGAACTATCTGGCAAAAGGGTTTCAATTCGTTCTTTGAAAAGAGGTTTTGGTTCAAGTTGTTGCATATTTATGAAAAATCAAATAGGTTTTTATATCTTGCTTAAGTTAAATTTAAATATTCTAAAAAACATATCTTACTATAAAAAATGAGGTTTGGAGAGCTGTTTGGTAAGTCTTGGCAAGATTATAAAAATAATTTTAAATTAATCTTAAAAGCTTACTGGTGGTTATATGCAATCCCATTTGTAATTCTTTTTTTATTTGGAATTATTGTTAAAGGTTATTTAGAGGGTAATGGAGGATTGTCAGGCAATATAATTGTAGCTCTTTTAAATATCGTTTTAGTTATTGGAGCTTTCTTTTTGATATACTGGTTTTATCTTATTTTATATTATCTCTCACTTTATAATGAGAAAGGAGGAATGACATTTAAACAAGCTAGAAAAGGAGGAATGACTTATTTTTGGAGATTTTTAGGATTATCAATTGTTCTTGTTTTAGCTTTATTTGGTTTGTCTCTACTTTTAATTATCCCAGGAATTATTTTTTCTGTATACTGGATCTTCTCAGGTTATGTTTTAATGAGAGAAAACACAAGAATTACAGAATCTATGAAAAGGAGTAAAATAATTGTTAAAGGAAGATGGTGGAGAGTTTTTGGCAATTTCTTTTTGTTAGGAATTATAATCTTTCTTATCTCTTTGATTTTTATAGTTCCTAATTGGATGATAACCATTTATTCTGTTTCTTCAATGGTTTCTGGAGAAACAAGCTTATTATCAGCATATATTTTACCCTTGATTAATCTTATCCTTCAATTAGTAGTATCACTTATAACTACTCCACTTTTAATATTCTTTGGTAAAAATCTATATCTTGATTTGAGAACAAGTGTTGGAAAAGATAATTAAAACTCCCCCAGCTTTTTCTGCCTCTTGCCGTCAATAATTTCCTTGAGATTTATGTTGAAAACCTCAATGATATTTTCAACTGCTGGAAGAATTTGATGTTCAAGATAGTATTTAATATTATATTCGCCTTTTTCATCTGGAAGTTTGACTTTCTCGCGAACTAGGGCTTTCTTTTCGCGCGTTTCTGCAATAAAATATTCAATTACCATTCCAATATCAATTGGTTTGCCTTGTTCTTTGATTTTTTGAGCAGCAACAACATGTGGCATGATAGATTTGTACTCACTTAATGGCTTTTTTAGTTGTGTTCTTATCATAATATCCTTCTTGTCAATTTTTCTCTCTTTGATATTTTTTATTGTTTCTTTTATTATCTCAAGAGCACTGGTTTCATTGCCATCTTGCAAAATACTGGCTAGAACTTTGTTTTGCAATTGCCTTGCAAGAGTGCACCAGTCTCTTCTGACTGTTTCAAATCCGCGGATTTTAAGCTTGCCTTTTTCGTCGATGAGGGCATACTTTTTCTTTGCTCCGAATTCGCCTGTACGCTTTGTTACCCAAAGTCCTCGCTTGTAAAAATCCTCTAACTCTAACTCCATAATTCCTGGAAGCTGTTTGTTGAGTTGTTTTAGGAAGTCAAAAGTTTGCTTTTTTGTTTTATCTTGCAAAAGAAATGAGACACCATCTGTATCTGCATAAATTACTTTGTAGTCTTGTTTGTTTATTTTTTCTATTAAATTGTGTATAAATTCTCTGGCAAGAGCAGCTGTTGCAGCTGCAGCTTCAACACAATAATACCTTGCTCCAAAAAATCCTTGATAACCATAACTTGCATTTGCAAGCAACTTATACGAATTGCTTGTTGCAAAGGTTAAAGCTGAAGGATGAGTTTTATATTCTGCTTTGTATTTTTTTCTTTTCTCTATAATTTCCGAAAGCATTAAGGCGAAAAAAGATGGCTTGCTTGAAAAGTAAACTTTATGGCTTTTTTTATCTTTTCCAATATCAACTTCTAAGAAACCTGGCTGTTTTTTTTCTGAGAAACTTGCCTTTGAGAGATTATGTGTAACAATTATGCTTGCATACATACTTGTAAAATCAAAAATTGCGAGATTTTCATACAAAGCTGCTGTTGGCTGGAAGACAAAAGCCCCTTCATATTTTTCTCTCTGCATTCTTTCGCCAATTTCGTCATGTGTTGGGTGTTTTTCAGCTATCTCGTTGTATTTTTCTAAATTATGAATAATATAATTTTCAACATTTTGAGCCATTGTGTTTCTTGCGATTTCAAATAATGGTTCTTGAACTATTTTGCTTAATTCAAGCATGTCAGGCCAGAATTTTTCTGCAAGCTTGTATGTAAGAATTGAATCTTGCAGATTATATTCAAAATACTCAAGCCATTCTTGATGATCTAGCTTAGATGAATGTTTATGATTGAAATCTTTTTTTCCTTCTCCGAGAAGTTCAGATGAAACTTCATTTAAGCTGAGAGTTTCTGATTGCAAGTACTGGCTGTAAACAGAGGAGATAAAACGGAATAAATCAATATGAACTATTCCAAATAATTGTGCACTTGGCAATCTTCCACGAGCAAAAGCTGGCTGTCTGCCATCTAATCCAAGCGAGAGTTTTACTTTGTTATGCTCGGCTCTTGCTCGCAAGTATGGCAAGTCAAATCCATCTGAGAAATAACCAACTAACAAATCTGGAGATTGTTCTTTAACAATATTGACAAAAGCTTCTAACATGTCAGCTTCGTCTTTGAATGTTTCAACATAATCCTGCTTTTTTGCTGTTTTCTTGCATGTAAGGACTTTTTTTAGGCTGTTGCTGACAAGAGAAATCATGACAATCTCGCCTTTGCCTATTTCAAATTCATCTGCTTCTATGTCAAATGCAAGAATCTTAGGCTGGAATGCTGGTTTATCTGATAATTCAGAAATCTTTTCAACTTTAATACAAGTATCAACCTCTAAAACAGAGTCAATTCCACCAAATTCCTGGCTGTTGTTTAAAATTTCTCCAGAGATTTTATACCAGCATAAGGGCTTTAACTTTTTTTCAATTATGTAGTGTGTAACTAAAGGTAAGTCATATTCTCTTCTTGCTATTATTTCTTTCATGCCGAGATGGTCTGCAACAGGGTGCGCGTCTTTGTAGTTTGTTATGAAGATTTTTATGGCTTTGACTGGCTTGCCCAGAAAGTTTTTATTATGGATTTCTGTCTTTTCTACATTTGTTATCCTGCTCATTCCCTTGATTTTAATCTTCTTGATTTTGTCTTGAATTTGCTGGATTTTCTTGTCTGATGTTCCTTCTTTTAGAATAGCCCAGAAATAAGGCTCAAAGCGGTCTATAAGGCAAACTCGTTTGCCTTTATCATCTCTGCCCAGAATTTTGACATAGTTCTTGCCCTGCCAGTCAAAATAGTCATAGTCAAGTGGGATGAAGTTGATTTCTTGGTTCATATAAGAATAATCAAGGTTTTATTTATTAAACTTTGCTTGGAAGCTGAAAATTCTGGTTTAATAGATTTTATGATTACTATAGAATAGTAACAAATAGAAAGGTTTATAAATAATAAAAGATTGTATAGATTATGAAAGCCAGACCTCAAATAGAAGACAAAAGAAGAAATAAACTTAGAGCTAGATATTTACATCTAAAAAGCCAGTTGCTTGTTTTTTTGACTGACAGAATGAAGGTTTTAAACTCATTTTGGTCAATTATAATCGTTGGCTTTGTGTATGAGGCAATGCAAGGAAGTTAAAATGGCAAGCACATATCAAACAAGCGAAGAAATAAAAAGAGTGTCGGTTTTATATGTTCATACTGGAAATATTGACCTTCCTATAACTAGAAGAAAAACAGGAGAGAATTGTTATAATTTAAATGGGCAATATGAAGGCCCTCAGATGTTTGTAGTTAATGATGGAACTGAACCTGGTGGAAGAATGATAGTACCGGATGGAAAGAGGTTAGTTTAAGAGGTAAAAAATGGTAAATCATAAATTGCAATCTGAAATAGAAGCACTTAATAATAGAGGAGCTGTTCATTATATTATTGATAATAAAAGAGGGATTATTCATGGGTATTTTGCTGATACACCTGAGGGCGTTTCTGAATTACTTCATGGAGCTAAAACTTTGTGTTTAAAAGGTGTAGAAAATATGGAACGTGTTGAGAAGTTAGAAAGTGCAGGAGTAGGGAGGTAAAATGGGAAGAACATCAAATAGACCAAGTGTAATAAACATGGATTTTGATCCTGCAAGGCTTATTATTCAGAATTATAATGAAGCTAACGAGACTTATTTAAGAAATTTAGTTAGAAGGCATGTTCCAAATGCTGAAGATGTTTTGTCTTGTGCTGACAGGCAAAATTTACTTTATCATACAAAAACAATCAGAGGAGTTGCCAGAAAAATTAACAGACATGATTTAGAAATATCAAAGCAGAATCAGGATATTTTAGAAAGAATAAATCAATTACCTGATCTTGCTGATGATGCAGAAAGAGAGGCAGAAGATGAAAGAATCTGCATTCAATTAGAAGAAAGAAGAATTCCTGAAGGATGTAGTGTGTCTAATGCTTATACAAGAGCTAAATACACAATGAGTTTAATGAGATAGTTTTTTATATTTATACTTCTTAGTTTATTTATGGGTTTAAAGATATCTGAAATTGTGCCGAAAAAGGCAATTTCATTTTCTGATTTGAAAGGAAAGACACTAGCTGTAGATGCTTTCAACACAATTTACCAGTTTCTTTCTACTATCAGACAGCCAGATGGAACTCCTTTGATGGATAATAAGAAAAGAATTACCTCGCATTTATCTGGGTTGTTTTATAGAAACATAAATTTGCTGCGTGAAGGGCTTAAGCTGGTTTATGTTTTTGATGGGCAGGCTCCTAAACTTAAGACTGGAACTTGGGAGAGGAGAACTCAAGCAAAAGAAAATGCTTTTGAAAAATACGAGCAAGCAAAGAAAAAAGAGGACATTGAGGAAATGGGCAAGTATGCCAAGCAACTAGCCACACTTGATGAAGAAAAGATTAAAGAGAGCAAGGAATTACTTGAGGCAATGGGAATAATGGTTGTGCAGGCTCCTGGAGAAGGAGAGGCGCAAGCTGCGTATCTCTCTCAGAAAAAAGATGTTTATGCCTGCGCATCTCAAGATTATGATTCTTTGCTGTTTGGAGCGCCACTTCTTGTTCAGAATTTAACTCTCGCCAGGAAGAGAAAAACTGTTTCTGGTTATGTGAGTATTGAGCCAGAGATAATTGAGCTTGAAAAAGTTCTTAACAGCTTGCAGATAAATCTTGACCAGCTGATTTGTCTTGGAATTCTTGTTGGAACAGATTATAATCCCGGTGGAGTTAAAGGTATAGGGCCGAAAAAAGCTCTTGGCATAGTTAGAGCAAGAAAAGCTCCTTCACTTATATTCAAGCAAGTTGAACCAGAACTTGATTTTAATTGGCAGGAAATTTTTGAGTTGTTTAATAAACCAGATGTTGCAAAAGGAATCAAGATTAAGTTTCCTAAGTTTGATGAAGATAAAGTCAAGCAAATTCTGCTTGAACATGATTTCTCTGAAGAAAGAATTGATAGTGCGCTTGCAAAGTTGAATGAGGCAAAAGAAAAAGGAAAACAAAAAACACTTTTCACTTTCTAATGTCCATAAATTGAAACCATATCCTTTAGGATGTGGTCTCATTAAATTTACGTGTTTCAATTTTGGATCATCCTAAAATCCCAAACAAACCAACACTTTTAAGTGTTGGTAAACTAAGAGGGATTTTTTGATTTTAATTTTTATAGACTAAAGTAAAAAATGTTTTAGACGTTGTTTTAAGAAACTATTTTGATACCCAAAGAGTTTTATCTTATGCCCTCACCTTTTAATCTAATGTCATTAATTGCTTCAACTGTTTTTTGTTTTTGCTCTCTTCTTTCTTCTTTTTCTTGTTTTTTCTTTTCTTCTAATTTCTTTCCTAGAGATTTCATAATCAAGCTATAAATTGTTATGAAAATAATTACACAAACAACAAATATCGCTGTCCAGTACCAGTTTATGAGAAATGTGTCTATAAATCCAACAGCCTGTTGTCCAAATATATTGAATATTAATGACGCAGCTAAAATTCCTGCTGGAAAGGATATTAACATTCTTATTCCAAGAATATTAGTTATAAACAAAGCGAGTACTGCTATCAAAAATATCCACAAGGAGAATACAACAGCAAACTTTCCTGAAAGCCCTAATTCAATTCCCCAGACAAACTTTGTGATTGGTTTTAATACTACATTTACAGTTTCAATTCTATCTTCCACTTTTGTCTTGTTTATGTTTAATTTTTCTTGGTCAATGTTCCCGCTTTCATCTATTGGAATCTTTTCTAATGCACCCTGAATTTTTTCTGCATCTTCTTCTCCAATTCCAGTACCTGTATCATCTTGCGCATATGCCAGGCTAAAAAGAGAAAATAATAATATAATTAAAATGAATGCTATACCTGCTTTTTTCATGTCCATAAATTTTTAAATTTAGTTGTTTAAATTTTGGATCATCCAGAAATCCAAACAAACCAACATTTTTAAGTGTTGGTAATCCTCAAGGATTTCTTGATTTTGACACTAAGAAAAAGGAGTTTTTAAATTTTGACATATTTCTGACTTATAATAAAAAATAAGAAAAAGTTAAAATAAAAAAATATTATTAGCTTCCCTCTAAAGCATTTAGGTTTGCAGTTTCCCTTTTTATGTCTTTAAGAATTTTTTTTCTGTCTGCTGCATCTGTTGCTTCTCCTAGTCTTGTTTTTAAGTCATTAATCTTTGCTACCTGCCTGTCCATCTGCACACTTGTGGCTGCGACTATACCTCTTTTAGCTTTTGCGCCGCCAAGCCATTTCTTCAAAGTTCCATCAAACCAGAATGCTATTATACAAGCTGCAATAATTGCTACGTATATCCAGTTCCAAGATTGCCACGACCCCTCTATGCCCCACTTATATAGCACTAACACAAGTATAAGTGCTGCATAACCTGCCCAAACAGCTCTTCTTATAAAACTATTTTGTATTCTCTGTAATGTAAAGAATAGAGCTAAAAAAGGCAGACCTAAAAAGAGTATTGCAACAAATGCACTTGAAGGTGCAGTAAGGCTTGCTAATAAATTCTCTGGCAAAAATCTTATACCAATTATAGCTATAACTAATCCTAATATGAAGTTTAACCAAGTTCTGCCCTGGAATATATCAACTGCTGAGAAGACCCCATACACAACTACCAATACAAGGATGAATGCTAATATCTGGATTGCAAGTTGACCTCCATCTGTTGATGCTCCAAATAAAAAATTAAAGATTGGTTCCCCAACTTGTTTTATTCCATCTATAGTGTTTGTTACAGCAGTACCAGCTTCATTTGCTGTCACAGCACTTACTAACATTGATGTCATAAGAATAGCAATTAATGATAAGACACTGAAAACACTGAGTTTTTTCCAATTCATGTTTTACCTCCTTTTATTTTAATTATTATAGATTATCATCGCAATGATATTTTATAAATGTTTTGTTTGTCTTCTTGAAATTTTTATCAGAAAGGAGGGATAAAAATTTTGGAGTTTCTCTTTGTTGATTTTAGAAATGTTTATAAATACTTCTGTTTTATATAAATTATGAAAAGAGGAAGAGTTGTATTAGTATTTTTGTTGGTAGCTTCTATTTTGCTAATTAACTTGGTTTCTGCTGCAAGCATAGCTGAAGATATTACAAAAGCTCTTGACAATGCTGTTAGTGCAGGAAAACCACTAATATCTCAAATCTTGGGGAATGTGCCTTCTGGCGAATGGCTTTTCGCAAAATTCTTGTTTTTCCTTATAATATTTGCAATTGTATGGACTGCTTTAAATAGAATAGAATTTTTCTCAGAGAAAACATGGGTTCTTGCTATTATCACTATTGCAGCTTCGATATTGGCAACAAGATGGATTGGAGGCGAAGGAGTTATAAGGACAATTGTTCTTCCTTATTCAGCTTTAGGAATAGCTCTAACTGCAGCATTGCCTTTTATAATATATTTCTTGCTAGTCAATGTTGGATTAAGTGGCCAAGTACCTACTGTAAGGAGAGTTGCTTGGATATTTTTTGCAGTTATCTTTATTGGATTATGGATTAGCAGATATTCTGTTATAGAAAGTGATGCAAGATATATTTATCCTGTGACTGCTTTGGCTGCTTTTATCATGGCTGTAATGGATGGAACCATACACAAATTCTTTGCTAAAGTTAGATCAGAACGAGCTGCTGCTTCTGGAAAAACAACTGGATTGATAGCAATAGACCGGCAGATAAACGATACACATACCAATTACTCTAGTATGGGTTCAGGATATCAATCTTTCTCATCTACAAAAACAGGCTCAGCTGGTTATAGGGCTGACATAGAACATCTTAAAAAAATAAGAAAAACATTAATGTCAAGTTAATAATATTTATAAACTTGCTTTTTCTGTATAGACTATGAAAAAAAGATGGATTGCATTGATTAGCTTGGTTTTTGTTTTAATTGTGATTGCAGGGTTTTCGGCACTTGTTTCTGCGCAGTATTCTAATCTCGGTTCAGAGCTTGCAAGAGGTTCAGAGATGCTTATGGACTTGATCAAAAGTGTATTTGGGCCGTTTTTTGGAGCTTTTTTCGGAGGAACTGGAGAATTTCTGTTTGAGAAAGTTCTATTCTTCTTTATTATTCTTTCTCTTACCTATGTTTCTCTCTTAAAAATACCGATGTTTAGAGATAATCTGGCAATTATGTGGATTGTAACTTTTGCTGTTGCTTTGCTTGCTACTCGGTTTTTAACAGAAGTAGCATGGATAAAAACAATACTTCTTTCGTATTCTGTTTTAGGCATAGCTCTTACGTCTTTTATACCTTTTATTGTATTCTTCCTTTTTATAGAAAGTTTTGAAAGTTCTGTTTTGAGAAGAATAGCCTGGATTTTTGTTGGTGCAGTGTTTATTGGGTTGTGGATAGCGAGGTATAATGAGTTGGGCGCTCCTTCATGGATTTACTTTGCTGCAGCAGTTGCTGCTTTAATTTTCTTCTTGCTGAGCAAGACTATCCATATATATTACATTATGCATTTCTTAGGGGCTGGCGGCGGAGGTTATGACCAAGATATGAGAATCCTTGCTATAAGAAGAGAAATCACTCAATCTCAAATGATATTAGATAATCCTCGGTCTAGTCCTGATGACAGAAGAAGAGCAAAGAGAGTTATAAAAGACCAAAAGATGAGAATTAAAGATATTCTAAAAGGGTATTGATTGTATTAAATAGAATTATTTACTTATTCTATAACCCACAATTTTCTTGCCCTCGTAAATAGGGACTTCTTTTTCTGCCTGTTTTCCATAACTTTGTTCAAAGGCAAGAAATGCGCCGGCAATTGCAATAACTGCGCCTGCTATGCTTATGTAAAGCGGCTTGAATGTTGCAAGAAAAGGAATATTTACTTTCCATAAGCCGAGGCTTATAATTATTATTACTAGGCCTGCTCCAAGCAAAATCAATCCAATAATTTTCTTATTCATTTTACCTCTTTTGATACTTATAATTCGCTTTTGATATTTATAAATGTTTTTAAATTAGCTTTGCCATAGTTTGTCATGGCAAACTACGACATTCTTGGAAATATTGCAATAATGAAGTTTGACAAGAAAACGAGCAAAAAACAGAAATTGAGAGAAGTTAAGAGATTATTGAAAAGAAAAGATGTCAAAACTGTTCTTGAAAAGACAGATAAAGTTTCTGGAAGGCTTCGAACAATTAAAACTAGGTTTATTGCCGGCATTAATACAAAAGAAGCTGTTTACAAGGAAAATGGCTGCAAGTTCAAGTTGAATGTTGAAACTTGCTATTTTTCTCCGAGGCTTGCTGAAGAAAGAAAACAAATTGCCTTGCGAATTAAAAAGAAAAATAAGGTGCTTGTTATGTTCTCTGGAGTTAATCCTTTTGGGATTGTGATTGCAAAAAAAACTGGCGCTTCTGTTGTGAGTGTAGAGCTTGGAAAAGATTGCAATAGGTATGCTAAAGAAAATTCCAAGATAAATAAATTATCAAATAAAATTCAGATTATTCAAGGAGATGTGAAGAATAAGGTGACTGGCAAGTTAGGAAAATTTGATGTTATTGTTATGCCTCGTCCCAACCTTAAAGAAACTTTCTTGAAGCAGGCTTTTTCTGTTAGCAAAAAGGGAACAATGATTTATTATTACTGCTTTGGACACGAAGATAAACTTGGAAAATTGGTTGAAGAAGTTTATAGAGAAGCAAGAAAAAGCAAGAAGAAAATCAAGATAATCAAGATAAAAAAAGCTGGCGAGATTGCACCATATAAGTTTAGATATCGGGTTGAGATTAAAGTTGGTTAATTAGCTGATTTTTGCTGTTATACAAAGATTTTTAAATTAAATTATTTTTGTTTTGGGACTATGGGAGCGTTTATATATGTTACTAGAGAGAGTATGCCTATTTTTGGCAACTCAGTATATGATGATAATCCTATACATACTAAGGTGGATATTGCTAAAAAGACAGGGATTTTTAGTGACACTCCAGTTCATGGAACAAGGATAGCAGCATACGCAGAACAAGATGTTTTACATGAACTTAAAAAAATTAATAAATCAAGAAAAAATGGAAAAAAAGACCCTCTTGTTTATTCTGGACAGACAATTAAATTCCCAAAGCCTTTATATCCTGAAACTGAGGCTGAATGGGAAGTTGTTGAAGCTAAGAGAATAGAAGATGGATTAGATCTTAATATTTCTTTAATGTCTGAAGGAGAAAAACTTGCTTCAGGTACTGCAAATTTAAGATTAAGAAGACCAGAGTTTGATATTGGAAAAATTGAAGATATTGTTAGACAAAAAACAACAAAAGTAGATATTCATAAACTTGAAGATTTTTATGAGTGTTTAGGAAGGAGTTTAGATGGGAAAATTGCTATGATGTATTTTGCTGCTGGTATTCCCTCAGCTTTACTAGATTTATTGCCTAAAGATGAAAAAAATAAAACTCCAAAAGGAGCTTATCTTAAAATGGAATTAAAGTTTTATAATCAACCAGATTTTGAGGATTTTGAGACAATAATCAAAAAGCCTGCACCCCCAAAAGAGATGAGAGGAGGATATTTGTATTCTTTTGAAGCTTTGTGTTTGCAACAGGGAAGACCAATACTTAGTGGAGAAGTTTTATGCTCTTCTGAAACAGAAGTAAAATTTAATTAATTTAGTTAGTTCTGATTAGTCATAATCTTTTTTCAACCTTAATAGCGGTGAGCCTTCTAAAAGAAGCTTCAAGAATCATAGATTCTTGATAGTGCTCAGAAATAAGAAGTATTTCTGACACTTCGGGAAGAGTGCTATTAAATTCGTTTCTCGACTCTAATAGCAGTCGGCGCCTCGCCGCCATGCCAGGTGAATCTTGGGCGGATTCTCATTGGATAAATTCGCTCGCTGTTGTCGTCAAGAATAATTGCGCTTCCTTTTAAATTTGGCAGAGCATCAAGTTGCTGCTTGATCGATTCTAAAAGATAGGTTTGCATTATGTTGTTCAAAGCCATTATATCGGGCTTTGCAGTAACTCTGTGTGCAATAATAATGTCTGATTGTGTCATAACATCTCTATGAATTGCTCCTGGCTGTTGAGTTGCCAAGACAAGAGAAATTCCGGGCTGCCTTCCTTCTCTTAGAAGCTGGATTAAGGCAT
>Ga0209541_10014765_pt1 | contig 11739 bp, 16 predicted proteins | sample RifCSPlowO2_01_FD_184027 | JGI IMG/M metagenome (GOLD analysis project Ga0209541, IMG submission 184027) | Groundwater microbial communities from Rifle, Colorado - Rifle CSP2_plank lowO2_0.1 (SPAdes) (version 2) | ecosystem: Environmental > Aquatic > Deep subsurface > Groundwater | place...
AAGGCAAGAAGCACTGCACAATGTGGGCTGGCTCATGGGAAGAAGTGCCGTTGTAATACAAACCTTTGCAGCACGTATTTCTTTGATAATGTTTATAAATAATCAGTATTGCTTTATTCTTTTTGCGCCAGTAGCTCAGCTTGGATAGAGCGACAGCCTTCTATCTGCTGAGGGCCGAGAGCTGAGAAGATTAACTCTTCGTTAATTAGGTCGGGGGTTCGAATCCTCCCTGGCGCGTTTTATTCAAAATAATAGAAGTCTTTAAATAGCAGGATGTTAAGAGGGAATATATAGAATTAAAAAGGTGATTTTAAATGAAAATTTTGAAATATAAAAAGGGATTTATTACCCACCCCGGCATGATGTTTGCCATTGCTTTTATCTTGGGGGTTGTTGCCACAATTTTATGGGCAAAGCAGCTAATAGCAGTTCCGTTTCCGTTCTGCGGCAGTTAAAGCGCTTTCGCATGTGTGTCTTTCTCGCCGTTTTAATTTTTGAATAGAGAAAGACAAAAGTTTTGATTTAACTTCTTTTGCCTTTCTAATTTTAGTAGCTGAAATTCACAAACAATTACTTTTGTCAGCTACTAAAAAATAGAAATCTTTAAATATACGGCTATTCAAAAATGGCATATCAAATCAAAAAGGTGATTTTATGGAATTTTTAAGGAATAAGAAAGGAATCGTAACTCATCCAGCCATGCTGTTTTTGATAGCATTCATATTGGGAGTTGTTGTTACAATTTTATGGGCAAAGCAGCTAATAGCAGTTCCGTTTCCGTTCTGCAAATAAATTTTATTCTTTTTGAATTTTATTTAGAAAAATAGCTTAAAGCTCCATGGCAAAAGTGGCCATGGCAAGCAAAGCGCCTTCTATCACTAGAATTATTTTGTAAATTACTCCACCCACCCATCCAAAGGCAGCCCAGCTTCCTAGCATACCAATTGAGTTAAGCGCAGGCAGCAATGAAGCAAACAAGCAGATTCCTGCAATAATCAAAGATACCGTGCCCATTATGTTGCTGTTGGTTATCTCTATTATTGCCGCATACATAAGAATCAAGGCAGAAACTGCAGCAATCCATACCAAGGCATTTTTTTGCAATTCAAATGGCAAGAATCCAATCAAAGACAATAATCCAACAGCGCCGATAATTAAGCCTATAAGTCCAATTATCCAGTCGCGCATCTGCATCATTTTAATGGGCCTCTTTTTTTATTTTATTAAAGATACCTCAACACCAGCTTCATTGGCTAATCTCTGCAATCTAGAAATTAATATTCTAAAAGCTTGAGCAACTACATGAAAGTGCTTAGATATTTCGAGTTGCATTCCCATTATCTCTTTGTTTTTATCGATCATGGCTGATCGTGGTATGAGATGATCAGCGGCCCATCTCTTATTCGCATTGATTAGATTGTGTAAGTCCAATAGAACCTTAAGAATCCAAAACATATCTCTTTTTTTTAACAAGAATAATTCCAGAAACACATCATGAAGGTCTTTTTTGACCCTGTCCGTTATGTTCTTCATCTTTTTAGTGTAGTTATGTTCCATCTCACCTACCGAACTTACTTTGCTTTGAATATCCTGTGTTAAACCTTCTATAATACGCGGGATTTTCTTTAGATCGAGAATATCAACTTTTATCGTCCTTACCTCCCTGCGAGCAGCGAATTTGGCAAGAATCGTTTGCGTAGTTTCTTTTTGGAATGCCAACCTTACCGCAGCCATGAATTTTTTTGGGTCTTTCTCCTCGGCTTCACCTATAATGGTCATTATCTGCTGGTATTCCCCTCTATCTCCTTTTTGAGCTTTTTGTAACGCTTCCAGGATTGCAAGAGCAAATTCTTTATCCACTTCCCTGAGTTGTCCAGTTGGAAGAGTCCTAACGACATTTGAAAATTTATCGAGCTGTTTCAGTATATCCTCTATAGTTTCTAAGAGTGTGAATTCCTCAGTTGACAAATTAAAGATCAAAGAATAAGCATTATCAGCTGAAATTTTCAGCTCTTTCAATATTTTAGTTTCTTCCTTTTGTGCCTGAGTTACTTGATGTGTCTTTTCTACATCTTCAAATAAGCTCTTATAAAGTGTGTGATCAGCTTTTCTTAAATTATTAACTATTCTTCTAATTTCTATTCTTTCCTTAAGGGAAGTCATCCTTAATCCTTTTAGAAGTGTACTCCAGTAAGTTGCATAATATCCCATTATTTTCACCTTTTTGATATTCTTTGAATATTTTAGGTTTATTTATTTAAATCTTTCCTTTTCATTGAGCTTTGGGAAGTGGTGAATAATATTGCGATCAGCGCATAAATTATTATTTTCTGAATTTTCATTAAGTTTTTATATAACCTTTTAAATAATAACTCGTTATGAAAGCGACCTTTGAGGCAGAAGATGCAGTAATCGGAATCATCTGCGGGCTTCTGCTGCTTGGCTATACCGAACACTTTTTTTCTTTGAAGCTAAACAATTATGTTTATGTAGGCGCTTTTGTTATATTCATAGTGGAGTGAACCCCTGAAAGTAGACAAATAGTTAAGGAACACCAAATATAAAAAAAACAAGTGAGGTGTACAAAATGGGTTCACGAAGAAAGTTTACAAAGGAGTTCAAGACAGAAGTTGTTCAGCAAGTCTGTATTCGCCCTGCCGCTGAAATCTGCAGAGAGTATGATATTCAGCAAAATCTCTTGTCTCGCTGGAAAAAGGAGTTTGAAGCCGATCCTGCCGATGCATTCCAGGGCAATGGGAAGCTGTGGAAAGAGGACGCAAAGCTCGCCCACAGCCAAAGGCTGCTTGGCCAAGCCTACATGGAGATTGATTTCTTAAAAAAAAGTATAGAGAGCTTGAGGCGATTGCATCTAGAAGAGCAAAGAAAGAGGGTGTTTACAAGATGATTGAAAAAGCCCCTATTTCGGTCAAGAACGCCTGCAAGGCATTCTCAATAAGCAGGCAGGCTTTCTACAAATGGAAAAGGCATGAATTTCTGAATAACACAGGCGATAATGTTCTTGCAGCGATGCAAGATATTGCACTTGAATTCCCAAAGTATGGGTATCGGAGAGTAACTCACGCTTTGCGGCGCAATGGCGTCATTGCTAACCACAAGAAAGTCAGGCGCATCATGAAAGAAAACAACCTGCTTGTGAGAAGAAGGAAATCAAAGCCAATGACAACGCAGTCGAATCACAGCTTGCAAAAATATCCCAATCTTGTCAAGGATATAGTCATTGCAAGAATAAACCAAGCATGGGTATCAGACATCACCTATATTTCGCTGCTTCATGAGTTTGTGTATTTAGCTGTGATTATGGATTTGTTCAGCAGGTGCTGTATTGGATGGGCACTTAGCAGAAATCCAGACAGCCAGCTTACATTGGACGCACTGAACATGGCAATTGCCATGCGTGGCGATGTTGCCGGATGCATTCATCACTCAGACCACGGCGTACAATATGCTGCCCATGCCTATGTGCAGCGGCTTCATGAAGCTGGCATGAAACCCAGCATGGGAGAGAAAGGCAATTCTTATGAGAATGCATTTGCCGAGAGCTTCATCAAGACAATCAAATACGAGGAGGTGTACATGAACGAATACAACACAATGGAGGACGTACGCTGCAATATTGAGCAGTTCATCAGTGAAGTATACAACAAGAAAAGACTGCACAGCAGCATCGGCTATAAGCCACCAATGGAATTTGAAAACGAGGTTTTAAATAAAAGTTCTCTTAACTGACTGTCAACCAAATGGGGTTCACTCCACTTCCCTGCCAACATACATCATAAAAGTCTTTAAATCCTCCTGCTCCTCTTCCGGAAAAACGCGCTGATATACATCCCTGTAAAAACCCCTAAGGTCTTTTGCAAAAGGATTTTTCACAATGCTAAATGTTATGAATTCCGAACTGAGCTCTGCAGTCAGCCAAGTCCTTAATTTTCCATATCTTTTATCTTTTGGAATTGTAGAAAGATGGACTAAATGCTCAAGTAATTCTAGCTCTTTTTTTGTGAATCCTCTTCCTCTCAAATCCTTTTGAAATGCACTCAAATTGCTTAGAAATAATTTATTGTCTGGAACATCAGCGTTCATAAAAAAATTAAAAAAATCAATATTTTTCAATATGCTTATTTTTTCATCCACAAGTTGGGATATCTTATCTGATTGGTCCATTATTGAGAATTTAGACCACTAATATTTAAAATCTTCGAACTTTCAGATGAAATAATATTTTACATTTAAATTGACTTACTAAATCCTTCTTAATCACAAATTATTTATATTCTTAGATTATTCCTTATACAACCATTGGAGGTGTCTTAAATGCATGAATTGCCAAAATTACCATACGATTATGATGCTCTTGAGCCATACATTGATGCGAAAACTATGGAGATTCATCATACAAAGCACCATCAGGCTTACATTGACAAATTAAACGGCGCAATAAAGGGAACAAGCTTTGAAAATATGGACGTTGACAAATTAATTTCTAACTTAAATGATGTGCCTGAAAATATAAGAACGGCCGTTAGAAACCATGGCGGAGGGCATTCAAACCATTCATTCTTCTGGCAGATAATGGCACCTGAAGCAGGAGGGGAGCCAAGCGGAGCAGTTGGTGATGCAATAAGCTCAGCATTCGAAAGCTTTGATAAGTTTAAGGAAGATCTTACAAATGCAGGATTAAACAGATTCGGCTCAGGATGGGCTTGGCTTGTTTCGAATAAAGGCAAATTAGAAGTATATAGTACTGCGAATCAAGATAGCCCGATAATGGAAGGTAAGCATCCGATTCTTGGTGTTGATGTTTGGGAACATAGTTACTATTTGCTATACAACCAGAGGAGAGCAGACTACTTAACAGCTTGGTGGAACGTCGTCAACTGGAAGAAAGTAAGCGAATTATTTGATAAGGCAAAGAAATAATTTATTTCTTATTTTTCTTTTGAGGTTTGTTTTTCTTATCATTCAGCTTCACAACAAAATAATATATAGTCGCTCCTAAAATCCCCAAAAGGGCTATGATTATTATCCACACTATCTTTTCATTGTCATTCTTGAAATCTCTTTTGGCGCAGTCAACCAGCATAAAAATCCAGAATACAAGCCCAAGTATAATTAGTGAAATTATAACAACAAACAAAAATACAATGCCTGCTACAAGGAATCCAACTGCCATTTTACTCTTCCAAATCCCCTTCTTTTTTCTTTTTCTTTGATTCTTTCAGCTTTTTTGTGATGCCAATCTTCTTGTTGCATTTCTGGCATTCAAAAACATAAGATGGAACGCCTTCAAAGGTTTTTCTCCTGTATTCGGTTGTTGTCTCCCCTTCGTTTCCGCAATGGGGGCACTTGTACCCTATATTAAGGACTAAATTATTTTCAACTTGTTCGTTGCTTTCTTGATATCCGCATGAATAACAATCATAGTGGTCAGCCTTTTTATCCACTTTGCCTCCCTTTTTTTGCGGCTTGCCCATAATCCCTTTCTTGCATTTGGGGCATTGCTTCCTGAAAACCCAAGCAATTGCCCTTCCTGAATCAATAGTCCTGTTGGTGAAATATACGCATTCTTCCACGCTGTTAGGTTTCTTAAGCATCATTCCAACCCCCTTAATTTTTTCCAGATAATAGCTGCTGTCTCATAGTCCAAATTGGTTATATAATCTTCGCTATAGTCTGTGCTTTTTCTGAACTCTTCCTGGTACAATTCAAGAACCCTTGATTTAGGGCAAAAATTATTGATCACTTTGCTGTCCTTTTCTGCGTCATTATATATTTGATAAAATGTTGCATTGAGGAAAAGCACATCTTTGCTTGATAAGCCTGCTGTGTTGGCATCAGCAGGATACTCCGCTATAAATTGGTTCAATAAGCTTGTTGCCTCGAAACCTTTTAGTGCCGAGCTGTTTCTCAACATTGCTGATTCAATAATCAGAGGCCTCTGCTTGCATCCAAATCCGTGTTTTGTAGTGCCAGCATCGCCATATTTATTGCTGCTAATAATGAATTTTTCTGCCTCTAGATTGAGCGTCCTGAATTTTATAACATATTCGAATGATTCCTTTCCAGTCTCCAATTCAAGGCTTGCAATGGCTGAAAAGTCGCTAAGCATGCTGTTGATTTGCTCCTGGCTTGCCGGGTATGAGGAAATAGTAGTATTATATTTAGAATTTATTTTCCCAATTTCCCCCAAGCCGTAGCTGAAATCTTTCTGTTGAGCGCATCCCGCAATAATCAGCAGCGAAATCAGCAAAATAATTTTCTTCATTTCTATCACCATTAAAATCTATGAAAAATATTTAAACAATAGCCCCTTTTTAAAAGTTATGCCTTATTATGACTCAATAGCCAAAGGTTATGAGGAGCTTTATAAGGAAGAGCAGTCTAATAAAGTCTCAATAATCAAAGGCAGCATCTCAATAAGCAAAGGCACAAAAATCCTTGATGTCGGCTGCGGCACCGGCATATCGTCGGATTTTGAATGTTTTGTTGTCGGCATAGATCCGAGCTTGAAGCTTCTCATGCTTAATAAAAATCCTATGAGGGTTTTGGGCTTAGCTGAAAGCCTTCCGTTCAAAGACAAGTCTTTTGACTATGTTATTTCAGTCACTTCAATCCATAATTTTGATGGCATTGAGAAATCAATTTCAGAAATGAAACGGGTAGGCAGGCATAAGTTCGTATTTACAATTCTCAAAAAGTCAGCTAAGCTGGAATCAATAAAAAAATCTATAGAAAAAAGCTTCAAGATAGACAAGGAGCTGGATGAGAAAAAGGACATAATAATGCTATGCCGCAAAACATAACATTTATATATAGAAAATAACCACTAGTTAATAATTACAAAAATGAAATTAGCAATCTTTGCGATACTATTTGCTGTTTGTATAGCCTCATCTGTGTTCGCTGATGGGCTTAAAATTACTGAAATAGAATTTAGTGTAGATTATGACGAGGCATACACTTACAGGGTTGAGAACAAGGACAAAAAGGATTCTGGATCTGTTAATCCTGCCAACAGCTCAAAGATAGATGCCGATGTATTTCCAGGCTCAAATATAACATTCACGGTAAGGGTCGAGAATTCTTTCCCCAGCAGCGGCCAGGACATAAGGGGAGTTTTCACAACAATGGTCATAGAAGAAATTGATGACGGAGCCGACCTGGACGAAGAAAGCCTTGACTTTGACCTAGAGCCCGGGGATGACTACAGGTTTGACTTGAAATTTTCCATCCCGCTTAAAGTTGACACTGGAACTTATGTAGTTTTGCTGGAAGCAGAAGGGGAGGACAGAAACGAGACTTTGCACAGCACAGAGTTGACTTTGAAGCTTGAAGTCAAGAAGCAGCAGCATGATATAAGAATAACAAAAGCTGCCCTCGCCCCAGGTTTTGTGAGCTGTGACAGAAAATCCAAAATTACGGCTGAGATCATGAACCTCGGCTCGAATCTTGAAAATCAAAATGCCATAGAGTTCAAGTCTGATGCTCTTGGCATAAGCTCAATTGATAAAGATGTATCGCTTGAATCGTCAGATGAGGCAAGCGTTGATGAAAAAGTCTATGAAAAGAATCTGAATTTTGTAGCGCCGTCTTCAATGCAGGCCGGCATTTATACAATTTTCGTAAATCTTTACTGGAAAAACTTCGTGCTTTTTGACCAGAAGGAATTGTACTTCACAATAAGAGATTGCGGCGCAGAAAAGCCGGAACAGCCAATTCCCGAAGAAGGCGCTAAACAGGATAATACTGAAGGGCAAAATGAACAGCAGGAAACTCCTGGACAAACCGATTTTGTCCAGTCTATCAAGCCAAGGATTTTGGCTACTCCAGCGCTTGTGCTCGCAGTTCTCGGCGGATTCATCATATTTGTAATTACAATAATCGCTATCTTTGCAATTCAAAAAAGGAACATCAAATAATGGGCGTTGCGCGGATATTGTCCAAACTTTATAGATTCAAAACAGAAGATTAAAAATTGCCTTTTTCTTGAATATTATTTGGTGTCATTACCAATATATTAAGGCGTACTACTAAATAAATATTATTGTATTTTAAACCCCAAATGCTTAAATTGGTTGAAAACAAGAATACTCAAAGGAAAGAAAGACTGCTTTATGAAGATCATTCAATGGCTCATGAGGAATATCCGCGCAACGCCCAAATAATGCGAAAGTTTAAATAATAGTTTTGAAAGTGTAGTATATAAGAGGTCAAATATGGAGGAAAATAAAATAAGCATTTTTGATGCCGTACTTCTGGTTGTTGGTGTAGGTGCTGCTTTTCTAGGTTTTGGGCTGATTAACCGGGCATATGCGGCTGAAAGCGGCCAAGTGAGCTGGCTAATGATAATCGCAATTTTCAGCTGGCTGTCACTTCTTGTTATGTTTATACTTCTCAGCGTCATGGTTGATGTGTCCAAAAAAGAGCTTAGGGAATTAAAAATGATGGTATACCTGCTCTCTGAGAAGAAAAAGAGATGATTATTTTGTGTTTATAATGATAAGCTCTGCCTTTGTTGTTTCAATCTTTTCTATGTCACTTAAATCTACAAGAGGCTTTGCAAATTTGTCGTAATCATCAAGAATCCTGTTGCATGCAGTATTGGCCCAGCATTCTATAAAGGGGAAATTCTCAATCTGGTTAAAGTCGAGAGTATCAAAAGCGAATATATAGCAATTCTTGTCCTTTAGCTTGTTTTTCCATTCTATGGCTTTCTTAAAATTATTTTGCCCGGGCTTCAGCGAAACAAGAAACCCTATTTCTTTCGCTTCAAGGAATCTTAAATACGCTCCTTTTCTTTTTGCATTGTATCTTTCAACCTGATTCATATCGATTTTTGACATGATTGCGTGCAGCGGATCATAGCAGAAGACATCTTTGTTTGCATTCAATGCTATCCCAAGCGGATGAAAAATACCGGTTCCAATATACAAAAAAGCGCCTACCTTGTCCTTTATTTTTTCAGCCGCGCCCTGGTCGCAGCCAAGCAGCTGGCCTTCGTATTTTTGCCTCATTTTGTCAATAAGGACTTCTTTGCCTTTGCTGCTTAGGAATTTGGTTATCTCTTTCATATGATCAAGAAACTGTACTGTGGTGGCCAATCCTATGCTTTTAGGCAGTAAATTGGTGTCCAGATTAGACAAGTCTATCTCACCTTTGTACCTGCCTTCCACCATCATCATTTTCATAGATATAAAGTTAGGCAGTATGCTTTATAAAGGTTGTTGAAACGGAATGGAATAAATGAGGATGATGAGATTATTAGCGAGGGCAAACAAAACCAATAAATTAAAATATGATTATTCAACTTAAAACTAAAAAAGGGGAAATATGGCTGAATTAAAGAGGGTTCTGGGTTTTTGGACTATATTGTCTTTGTCAATCGGCTCGATTATGGGAACCGGGATGTTTTTTGGAGCGGCAATTGGCTCAAGAATATCCGGAAATGCGTCAATCCTTGCATGGATAGTATTAAGCATTATTGCAGTATACATCAGCCTTTATTTTGCAGAGCTGGTTTCTATGTATCCAAAGGCAGGAGGAATTTATGAATTCAGCAAGCACGCATATGGGAGATTTTTCTCTTTTATAATGGGATGGACTGCCTGGATTGTAAGCAACCTAACGACCGCATTGCTTGTTGTGGCAGCAACAGATTATCTTATAACTGATTCCACAAACATATGGATTAAAATTGCCATTAGCATAATCTTTATCATTAGCCTAAATCTAGTAGCTTATTTTGGAATTGAGGCAAGCGCACTGATTCTTGTCCTTTTTGCAGTTGTCTCAATAGGTGTTTTGCTTTCTATAATTTTTCCGGGGTTGTTTGTTTTGGATTTTACAAACTACTCGCCTTTTTTTGTTTATGGCTTTTCCTCTATTATTGTCACTGTTTTTTTTATGGCAGAAAGCTTTTTTGGATGGGAATCTGCCACATATTTGGCTGAAGAAACTCACGACCCGCAAAAGGTGATACCACAAGCAATCATTATTGGGACTGTAATTGTCGGGATTCTAGGCATCCTCATAACTGCCGTTTCTTTGGGGATATTGCCCTGGAGGGAGCTTGCAGCCTCTGACACTCCTCTTTCGCTTGTCTCTCAAAAGTTGCTTGGCGGTGTGGGAATGAGATTGATAAGTGTGGGAATTTTTGTAACATTGATTGGCTCTGTTGCAGGCGGCATCATCACTATGCCGAGGCTTATATTGGCTTTAGCGAGGGACAAGCTGTTTATAGCACAATTCAGCGATGTACATGAAAAATACAAAACTCCGCACAAAGCCATATTGTTCCAGACAATAGTATCTCTCATAATTTTTGGAATGGCTTTCGGCAAATACGAGCAATTGCTGAAATTGATTCTTCCTCTCGGGTTTGCAATGTATTTTTTTGTGATTCTTTCAGTGCTTATTCTAAGATACAAGGATCCGAATGCGAAAAGGGCCTTCAAAGTCCCATTTGCCAAAATTGGCTCTGTTATCCTGATAATTCTTATACTTGGTATTGTAGCTAATTGGATTTTTCCTGATTTTAGCCACATAAACAAAGAGGTCATAGAGGTATTAAAGCTTGGATTTTCGTTAATTTTTGTTGGCGTACCGATTTATCTCCTGCTCAACATTTATTATAATCCTGATACAATAATAAAATTAAATGACTTTCTTGCATACGCTACTCTGTTAACGGAATGGTTCATTCTTCCAAAAAGCATAAGGGCGGAACTGCTGGCTTTGCTTGGCAATGTAAAGGGGGAAAAAGTTCTCGAGTTTGGCTGCTCTGTCGGGACTTTTACTTTAAACCTTGCTCACGCCGTGGGCGATAAAGGAAGAGTCTATTCAACAGACCTTTCAAGAAATGAATTGATGATAGCTAGCAAGAGGCTATTGAAAAAAGGGCATTTGCATGTTACTATTCTGCATGATGAGCACCAGGTCAACAGAGTGCACCCTTCCATTCCGCATGTTGATGCAATTGTGAGCATCGGAATGATGGGTTACATGCAGGACGTAAAAAAAGTGCTGAAAGAGATGCGGGATTTGCTGCCTTACGGAGGCAGGATTGTGTTTGTGGATTACGCAGATTTCTTTAAAGTGATTCCCAATGTTGCATGGCTCTCTAATGACCGGACAATTGAAAAAATATTCAGGGAAGCCGGATTTTCTGTGTTCGTGACAAGAAGAAAAGGATTATTCTGGAATTATATTTATGTTTATGGAATTAAATTTTATGAGAATGTGCCTTATATTTAATCATTTATAACATTGAAAATTTCAAAATAAATAAAATACAGTTATGCAATTCTGCAACATATTGCCCTAACAACACTTGCAGCTCCTGAGTTACTACATGTTATTTCCCACCCGTTACCGCTTGGCCTAGTGTTTCTTAGTGACCCGACATCACAACCTCCGCCACCTCCTGTAACTGTTTCTCCACCTGAGCAGCTTACAGAGCCAGAAGTTCCTCCAAAAGTGGCTGTTCTCTCAACACAGCTAAGTGAACCTCCAGAAGGCCATGAACTCCTGCAGTCGTTGGATATACAAAGTCCGCTTGATCCTCTGACATACCCAATGACATCAAGCTTTTGGGAAGGGTTTGTAGTCCCTATGCCAACATTTCCATTATCATAAATAATTGAATTGCCTAAAGAAGTTCCCCCCGTCCATTTAGAAACATAATTTGTTGAGCCCCCTCCAGTTAATGTGCCTCCGCCTCCA
>Ga0209541_10014766_pt1 | contig 11739 bp, 8 predicted proteins | sample RifCSPlowO2_01_FD_184027 | JGI IMG/M metagenome (GOLD analysis project Ga0209541, IMG submission 184027) | Groundwater microbial communities from Rifle, Colorado - Rifle CSP2_plank lowO2_0.1 (SPAdes) (version 2) | ecosystem: Environmental > Aquatic > Deep subsurface > Groundwater | place: Rifle...
AGATTATCAGCAAGATAATTTCTGATAACAGCTAAAGCCGTATGGCTAGCTTTTGTTCCATTATGGGCAGTAAGACCATCGGCTACCATATACAGGCCCCATTCTTTTTGCGAAGAATCATTAAGTATAGCTTCTAAAGAAGAATCTTCACTACGTTCGTGGGCTCGTCCAGGCACTTCTTTGGTGTAGGTAATCATTGGCGTTTCTTATTAATCTGTTAGTTCCTTCATTCTTTTAATCAGTGTTTAATAATTTTAATTTGTATTCCAAAACATTTAATCTTTCTAATTTACTTTCCAAATCAATTATTTTTTGGTAATCAGTGTGTTCTGTGATGTTTTCTATCTCTGATTTTGTTTGAAGAGTGGCTTCTTGGTAATATTCAATCACTTTAGTATTATTCTCTTGTGATTGATCTAATTGGTAAAGTAAAACTGCGTTTTCTAAAGCGGTATGATAATACTTAATATTTGCGTGAAAATTCATTTCAAAGCGTAGATTAAACGTTAAATCAAAGTAATCATCAAATAAAGTTTTGTCTGTGGCAATAAGATACTTTGCATGGGCATATTCTTTTTTAAGAGTGGCATACAATTCTACTTTTTCTTTTATATCTTTAATATTTGGAGCTATTTGAAGCATTGTTTGATAGGTCTGCTCTTTTTGTGGAGTTAAAGTATCTTTTCTTTCTTCAACTTTTTCTTGAGTCTGTTGGAGCTCATATTTTTTTTGCAGTTTTTCTTCAACAAACCTTAGGCGTTCGTTTAGCTCTCCAATTTTTAGTTTATATTCGTCATCTAACCTTTCATACTTTTGTTCATATTCTGCTATTTCTTTGGCGTATCTAAGTTCTTGTTGCTTATATCTTTCAATTAATATATTAGTTTCTTCAATATGTTTTTCTTCTAGCTGATTGTTTCTTTGTTTTGCTGAATTTATTTCCTGAGTAGATTGTATTTCTAGCTGTTCATATTTGTTGTTTTGTTCACCTAATTGTTGTTCTAGAGTGGAAATTTTGCTTTTAGCTTCTGTTTCGTTATGTAATACTTTCTCTTCAAGTTGCTTAATATGGTCTTGCATTTCTTGTAATTTACTTGTATTATCTCCAGTATCATGTTCTGCTACTTTTCTTTTTTGTAATTCCCTTTCAACCACATCTTCCAAATCAACATAAAGCATTGTAACATCATCAATATCCGACTGACGTCTCTTAACAGATTGTATCTCTGTGGCCATTTGGTCCAATATTTTTTTTGGATTGGCGCCTTGAGGTATTTGGAGCAAGAACCGTTCTTTTTCTTCTTCTTTTAGTATAACTCCATCAGTTTCTAAGTAAATTCCAGAAATGTTATATTCAGAAAGCTGATATTGTTTAACAACTAAGCGTTCTCCTATTGGTCGACTATCTCCTTCAACAAAAGTACTGCCCACATAATCTGCTGGTGCACCAAAAGAAGTGATTTGATCTTCAGTCATCAATTCTAGACTATCATTATAGACAAAGTAAATTCGGCTATCACCTAAATGTGTAAGATAGATATTATCAGGACTGACTAGAATTAAATCGAGAGTAGTGCATGAAACAGTAATATCCTGTAGTTTTTCGTTAGCTAGAACTACGGCTTCTTTAATAATTTCTTTTACAACCCCCCCTCCTTTCTTAAGATTATCAGCAAGATAATTTCTGATAACAGCTAAAGCCGTATGGCTAGCTTTTGTTCCATTATGGGCAGTAAGACCATCGGCTACCATATACAGGCCCCATTCTTTTTGCGAAGAATTATTAAGTATAGCTTCTAAAGAAGAATCTTCACTACGTTCGTGGGCTCGTCCAGGCACTTCTTTGGTGTAGGTAATCATTGGCGTTTCTTATTATATCTTAATTATTCATTAATTATGGAACCATTAGATATTCAAAGTCTCTAAAGTGCTAACACGATGAGGAATGGCACAAATTTGTTCTAAACTATAATGTTGTTTTAGTTGAGTTAAGTAGTCAATATACTCTCCAGAACTGATTTTAGATTCATTATAATCTCCTATGGATTTTTCGAATTTATGTGGTATAACCCCTTTATCATGCTCTTTTAATTTATTAAAAGACACTCTGATATAAAGATTAGAAGTAGTAAAATCAACCCAATCTTTAGTAACACGTAGATTTCTGATGTAATGATCTTTACCTGTTTCTTTTACTAATTTATTTGTTGAAAAAAAAGATATTGAGCTATGATAAACTAATTGTGGATTTTTTGAATCAGTTTTATCTATTCTGTATATGCGTAGCACAGAATCATCTAATCCAAAAAGAATATATCTTTCATTCGATTCAGAGCCGGCAATCGCTACTGATTCTGCTTGATATGGTAAATATTTTTTACTTTGGTTTTCTTGACTAAAGTAATGATAATCTTCTCCTGAAGATAATTTGGATGGCGGGCATCCATCTATTTTTCTTCCATTTACATCAATAAGATATCCTCCTTGATTATCTGTACATGCTATAATGTCTCCTTTGTGTGCAAGTGCTAGAATAGGAGCTCTGGCAGCTATAATTGTTTGACCGTCTAAAGAAACAACTTCTTTCTCTTGAGGGATTAACAATGAAGAAAGACTATTATTTTCTGGTGCAGTAAGAACTAAATTTTTAGTTGGATGGATGTCTGATTGAAGTTTTAGTTCATTAAAAGATAAATCAGAAGTGAAAAGATAGCCGGGTGTAGTTTCTCTATTCCCTTTATTTAAATAAAGAGCTAAGTAAGCATTGTTGTTATTGGCTACTAGGGATGGTTTTGTAGTTTTTTTATTAACTAATTGTTCTAAAGTTGTTTTCTTCTCTTCTTCTGTTATAGCATCATTAAGTAGTTGTTTTAGTATTTTGCTTTCGTTTATTTTCCAATTAGTCCCATTAATATTAAAAAAACCAGCCCTAGTTATGGCTATAAGATTATTACCCACATTACTAATGGTAATTGGTGTATGCGGTTCATCAGTTATTAAATGAAGAAAATGTGTCTTTTTCTCTTCATCATCTTTTGAATATACTATTGCTTTATCATTCCAAGGAAAGCGAAAAATACCTTTATATTCTCCACTTGGGTCTTCACAACCTAAAATCACCCAATGTTTATTATTTGATTCAACCATTTTATTTTTTAGAAATGTTTGCTTGAGCAAGGTGTTCTACCTCCATCTTAATCATTCCAAATAATTTGTGCCTAGTATCTATCTTCAAGGGGTCATATCCAAACCAGGAAATACGTTCTGATTCTAAGAACAGTGATTTATTTTCTCTTCTAGCGGTGCGTATTTTTAGAACTAGTTTTAAAAGATGGGAGTTCTCTACTTTTTCATCAATTTGGATAAAATAATTGTTTAAAGTTCCACTATTTCTCTTATACCCAGAAAAAGCCATAGCTACAAGATCTCCCGATGGTCCATAATGGCGAGCAATATCTTCTAATATCTTTTTTTGTTTTTGTTTGTTACTTTTCCTAAATTCTGTAGAATATCTCTGAAAAAATTGTTTATAATAATATTCTGCAGATTCAAATTCTTCTCTTTGAAATGATAGTCTTCCTAACATTAAACTAGATTGTGAATCGTCTGGCTGTAAAATTAGAATGTTTTTATAAAGAGATTCTAAATTGATTTTAATATCTCCAATATTATCATTCCCTTTGTGTTTGTACAGTTCGACCAGTAAATTATTTAGGTGCCTATAATCTTGAGTAAAATTTTCTTTATTTTCTACAAATAGCCTTAAAGTGTCATCTATGTTATAATTATGTTGAACATTTTTTTTTATTACGGAAATGCGATGAAGTGGCAATTCTCCGGCATCAAATAAAGAAAATATTACTTTTTCATCCGTTATTTTCAGCGCTACTTTTTCTACTTTTTGCAAAGGATGATATACCTGCTGTTTTTGTACTATTTTATCTCCTATTTTAGTAGTTAATGTATGTAATACCGCTCCAAGCTTTTTTTCTTCAGCTTTTCCTACTTCTGGTGTTATTACAAATTCTACATTTTCTGAGGGAGAACATTCTACGCTTGCTAATGGTATATAATGTGACAGTTGTAAGTAAGCAAGTTCTGCAGCATGAAGAGCCAGATCCCATTTATTTTCACTAGTTAGTGTTGCAGCTAAAAAGAGGTTTACTTGATAAGAATGAGTGTCTAATGGAAATGATTCTGGAGATAATTCAACAAATGGTTTAGTTGACGATTCTTTAGCAACATATATGGTTCCTTCAGTGGCTTCATTAAACCGCAGCAATCCTGTTTTTTCTAATATTTCTTCCAGTGCCAGTGCTGCGTTGGAAGAAAAAGTGCCTGTTTCTAGCATTTTTGTAGCCAAATTACCAGTTAAATCACGCTCTGTTTTAAGGTAAGAGTACAAAAGCCAATCAGCTGCAGGTCCAGTAAGAATTGGTTCATCTTTTTGCTCTCGACGATTATAAAGTAAAGCTAATTTTAAATACTCCTCTTTTTTTGGGTCATTTTCTGGTTTTTGGTCTGCACAGAAAGAAGCTAACTGATAAATATACTGTTGGGCGCTGGTACGTAGCATTACTAACTCTTCTGAAGAATATGTTTTTGGGTCATCTTTTGAATCAGAAGCGACATGCTTGAATTCTCCCAAAGCTTTTTCAAAAAGAGATAGTTTATTTTTATCATTTTCGGAAGTAAAACCTTGTTGGCAGTATAAGCCGCCTAGACAAAATCTAAAGCTTAAATTACCTGGTTCTTCTTTTAGGTAAGTCTGGCAGAGCTCTATTCTCTCATTGATGGAAGAGGCGTTATTTGGTAAACTATTAATTAGTGCAATATAATTCTCGCGTGTATTAATGTTGACCATGTGGTTTTTATCTTTTTTAAACTATATCAGTTATTCTTTAATTAGTTAGATTATCTCTTACCTATACCTTTTTCATTGTTAAGAGGTTAGATATCGTTTCTTTTTCAGTTTCATTAATCTCTGGGCTTTTACACAATAGGGTGATATATTTTGAAGCTTCAGTAAGAGATGCAACTGGAAGAGCATTGCATTGGTTTGTAAGTCCTTTTATTTCTTCACCTATCATTAGTATTTTCGCTTCTACTTTTTTGATCTCACGGTTGTTATCAGTTAGTTTAGAAGTTATATCCGCAACCACTTTTCCATCCTCCTCAGAAAAATTTACTTGAAACTTAGTGTTAGCGGCGGTGTATCCATTCTTTAAATTTTCCTGTTGTTCTCTTAGTTTTTTTAATTCAAATTCATTTTTAGTTTTATTTTTTTGTTCTGCCCTAATGTTGTCTTGAAAGGGAGTATGTTTTGCCATTGCTTCTTTAAGACCTGAAGAGATTTCTCCAGCGTTTTTAATCAGTATCTCTACTAAACTATAGCGTAACTGCTCTTTTTCTCCTGAAAGCATCTTATCTCCTCCGCGAACTTTTAGATTAGAGTAAGAATGATTATCAGCACTAAAACACTTTTCTAATTGATCTTTAGTGGTTAATTTCTTCTGATTCCAATCTTTGGTGAACTTGTCTAAAGGACGTAGTACTAAGAGCTGATTATGTGTTTCATCTCTTTCAGTAACAAAATATTCACCTTCTTTAGCAATCTCTTCTATTCTTTTATTTATTTCTAAAGCTGTAGGCAATTTCAATTTTTTATTGACATCATATCCCAAGTTAAATTTTAGTTCTTCATTCTTGACGTAGTCAAAAATATCCAAGTTGTCAACTCCGTACTTGAGAACAGCATATAAAGCCATTAAAGAACGGGAATCGCGTGTTTCATCTTTCAGGTTTCTATCAAGACAAAAATCTAGTAACCTATACATCTTCAAGATATCTTCAGTCATCTCTTCATTTGCCAAGGCGAATGAGCCCATTAAGTCATTAGTGATATGATCACAGACGCTTATTCTGCTTAAGAGTACTTTTTCTTCAAGTTCTTTTATCTGGTTAGATGTTGCGTTTTTGTCTTTAAATATTTCTTCTAGTTCGAAACCGCTAGTTAAATTTGCAGGCCAAAGATCATTGTGGTATATTCTACAACTATGCGCGTCAGCTATAGCCTCACTGGCGGTAAGTGTAACTTTATAGGCAAAAGCGTCTATAACTTCTGCTGGTATTTTATTATCTTTCTTCAGCTCTCCTAGTTTTTTAGCAACAGTAAGAACATCTGACCCTCCATATTCCATCAAAAGAGCAGTCAATGGTTTTTGACTATCATTGCCGTTTCTAGCGGTTCCTGTTTTTTCTATCTGTATAAAATATTTTGGCAGTTTAAATTTTTTGTCAGCTAATTCTTGAACGTAGGCCTTAAACACTTCACCAATGTGCCCTTCTGAGTCGTTTATTTTTAGCACGTGTTTTTTATGTTCTTCATCTACTACCAGGTAAGCATTACGTTTAGATGTTCCTAACACTTTTTCAACAGTATATTCTGCAGACTTATTATTATTATTACTGTCTGTAAAATAAAATTTTTCTTTTTCTGTTTTTGTCATTTTAAATTCCTCCACATAATTGCCATTTGTTTTGTTGGTTTAAATTATCTTGGATTGTTATTGTTTGGTCTCCTTTCTTTACTTGTAATTGATTATCTTTTAAATACCATAAATTTGTGCCATCATGCCAAAAGTCCTGCACTCCATGTTCTGTTAAAGCATTACAATCATTTTCTTTAGCTAGATATACTTGGCTTAGCCCACCACGGCCAATCTTAGCTCTGAAAAGTACTCTAGGTTCTTCTTTTTCTGCAGTATCTAGCTGTAGTTTGATAACAGCGGCTTGTGCATCATTACAGCTGGCAAAATAATCTCCATTTCGCAGCACTTTGCCATTTGTTGTTCCAACATACCAATTTCCAGCCGAGTCTACAGCTATGGCAGTAAGTTGTGTTTTACAGTCGTAAAGCTGTTGTGTTCTAAAAGAATTATCTAAAATAGAATCTAACGGAATGACTGACACTTTTTGTTCGGAGATGAGGTATAAATTGTTCTGATTAGTGGCGGCTCTTATTTTTTGTCCATGGTTTATTTTCTCAGGAAGATAAAATTTTTTTAAAGAAATGGCTGGTTTCTCTAGTAATTCTTCCAAATGAATTGAGGCCAGACCTAACTCACTATGTACTGCTAACAAATTGGGACTTGTTTTTCTTGAAACATTACCTGAACCATTACAAGAAACAGCAAAGAGTGAGTCAAAAACACCTTCAGCGTTAGTTGTCGGGCTAATAAAAAGAGAGCGTTCTTCTGTTTCTGCTGGGTTGAATAAGTAAATATTCTTCTGACCAGCTGCAGCAACGTAAGCGACATTATCGATGTTTAAAGATGACAGTAGGTGGATTTGGTCTTTTCCTATTTTAATAAATGGATGTTGTTGTCTTACTTCGTTTGTTTTTCCAGCATTTTTAACTACTGTAATTTCTTGAGAATTGGCTAACACAATATAACGTTCTGGAAGTAAAACTGATTCTTTTTTATCTGACGAGGAACTATTAGGAGTGTCCAGTGCAATAATTGATTCTTTACTTTGCTGCGGGTAACCATCAATTATTTCATTCTCAATAAGCGTAGCCATTACTTCGCGCATAGCTGTTAAAGAATGATGTCTTGCTTGTTTAGAAAAATGATGTAATGAAGTATCTAGGCCATAAGATTGACCGTGTCTGAAAAGTTGTGGTCCACAAAAGAACATTCCAACACTAGCATTTGAACTATTTTCATTTTGTAGTTCTTCTTGTAAATAGCCATTAGAAAAAGGCGCTTCTTTCGATGATGGTGTCAGAGAAAGTGCTTTACCTCTGCTTTGTGCAGCCGCTTTTATGGTTTGGAGAAGTGTTAAACTAATTTCTTTATTGATATCGCGTCTTTCTTCTGTTCCGCTTTGCGAATTATACCTCTCCCAGTATTTTCCCATGACTTCTTGCATATAGTTAAAAAAACTGCGTGCATCGAAATTACTTGTAATCTTACATAATGATTCGTCTTCATTTTCTTGCATCAATGGTATCATCATGTTGCGGTCATGCCATCCGACAATACCTTGTAGTTTTACCATATAATCTGGTACATTTTCTTTTTTCTTGATAGCAAGCAAACGTTCGTCTTCATTAAGAACTCGTTCCAATCGATTGAGGTCATAGCCCATGTAAGCAACTAAAGTTTTAGTCAATTGAGGACAAGTTACAGCTAAGAGGCTGGAAGTCAAGCAGGGTTCATTGACGGCATTGATGTAAGTTGGCATGTTGACGTACTTTGGAGCTTTGCTCAGGAGTTTGCTGATTTCTTCTCCACGTCGCAGCATCATGGGCGCAGAAAAAGTAAATTCGTCCAAGATACGCATGCCTATCTGAAATTCATCATTAACCTCAGTTAATTTTTGGAGAAGAAGAGATGTGATGTTCCAATCTTTAGTAAATTCTTCTTTTGAAAGAGGGATAAAATTATCATCTCGCGCTCTATTTTGATAATTTGAAAAATCAGAGTCCAGATTAATGTTTGGTTTGTCGTGCAATTTTCTCTCTTTTTTAGGAAGAAGACTGTAATTCATATATCTCTGCAAACTTGCGGGCTGAAAGCCGGCAGTGGCATCTACGATAATGTCCGAGCCCATAAAAAATGAAGTGAAATTATTTTCTAATTCGACAATTCCTCTCGCCTCTTTTATGTTTGATTCAATCGTTTCAAAATTATTTTTTCCATCAGAATCAGCACTTCGACGAAAATCAGTATTGTTTTTGTATCTACCCGTATAAAAAACTATTGAATCAATTGCTTCTCTAAATTGTTCTTGCTCTTCTGAAGAAAGTGAAGCGAGAGTACTAAACAAATGTTGTATGAACTTTCCTTTGCCCAGGATACCCAAAGTTTTTGTGGTCATAACTTTACCTATTCGGAATTCAGTAAGTATTTAAAGTTTGTTATTCTTAAATAGTAATTTCGATTAATAATCTCCATTAGGTGGTTAAATTAAAGGGTTACAATTATTCCAGATATATTCACCAATGGCCAAAGAGGCAGTTAGTCCTGGGCTTTCAATACCTATGAGGTGGATACAGTTATTAAAATTTTTATCTGGTTCTATTATGAAGTCGTGAGTGTTACGTTCTTCTGCTAAAATTCCGACATGCCCTTCTCGTAAATCTTCTCTTCTAATATTTGGAAAGTATCCTACGATTCTCTCATAAAAGAAATTTAATGAGATATCGTGTTGATAATCTTTTTTAGATGAAGCTACTTTTACTGCTGGCCCTATTCTGATTTCATTCCCAGCGACGGTAGGAGTTAGATGTACACCAAGATCGTAAAAAGTTCTTCCTTCCTGTTCAAAGGACCAAGGCAAGGGATAGACGCTACGTTTTATCTGCAAGGGGCCTTTGTTTTTAGCTACAGCATAAAGACCTTTTACTGGTACGGTTTCAAATAGATTATTTTGGTTTATATTTCTAGCTAGTTCATCAGCAGATAGTCCGGCAGCATTAATCACAGCTTTTGTTTGTATATCATAGGTTTCATCGCGTTGTTGTAAAGTGATTGTAAATCCATCTTGTTTTGGTTTAATATCAGTAACATTTGTTCCTAATAGTACATAGACTCCATTATTTTCTGTTTGCTGAAGTAAAGCTTGAAGATAGGCCATACTGTCGATAACGCCAGTTGTTTCTGAGAAAAGAGCGGAGTAAGCTTTTATATTTGGTTCTAGCTCATTAATTTTTTTGGAGTCATCAATTTTTATTATTTCTGGAACGTTATTTTGTGTTGCTTTATGCAAAAGCTGTTCTAATATTTTATCTTCTTCTTTATCTTTGGCTACAACTAATTTTCCTTCCATTTTTAAAGGCACTTGATAATCATGACAGAAAGAACGAAGCAAAGAATTGCCGCGTAGGCATAATTTTAACTTTAAACCTTCATCGTATAAGCCAGAGTGCACAACCTCAGAACTGCGGCCAGATTGTTCCTGACCAAGATGAGTGTGTCTTTCTAAGACCAATATTTTTTCTGGTGGAATATGACGAGAAAATTCTCTGGCAGTAGCTAGTCCTACTGCTCCTCCCCCCACAATAGTTAGAAGAAATTCTTCCATTATTTAAAAAAATAATTTAAATCTTTATAAGAAGGCGTAGTAATGAAGCATACTAATTGGGCACACTAACAAGGACAACAATAAAACTAATAAATCTATAACCATATCATTTTAGATAGTGTAAGTATGGCCAATGTAGTTTTATTAATTATTCATACATAAACTATATAAAAAGGTGTAGTATTTAGCTATACACCACTATGGTAAATGATGATATTTTAATAGATCTTGGATTTTCTAAGAATGAGAGTAAAATTTATATTTCTCTGCTGGAGAAAGGGGCAGCAACTTCTACAGAAATCGCAGATATTAGCGGCATTCATCGTGTTAATGTTTATGATTCGGTAGGCAAGCTCAAGAAAAGAGGATTAGTGGCTGAGGTTATGCACAATGGAAAGAAGTGTTTTCAAGCTGCGTCTCCCGAAGCTTTACGTAATATCCTCAAAGAAAAAGAGATTAAATTGGAAGCTGCTATGCCTCAGTTTCAAATGTTCAATTCTTTACATCCACATGTTCATAATGTGCAAGTGTATGAAGGCTATGATTTCATCCGTAATATGTTTTTACAGTTTCTAGAATCGCGACAGGATATTTATGATCTGCAGATACCTAATTTTGTACTAGATCAGATGGGTTCTTATTTTCAGGAAGTTATTCATAAACGTCGAGCAGAGCAGAAACAAATGATGTATCATATTTACTCAAAAAAAGCTCTTGAACGCATAAAGTTTTTGAATACTTTGCCCTATACGGAAGCTCGTTTTCTGGAGGCCATGGAAGAAGAACCGGTAACTACTACTATTTGCGGTGATATTGTGGCCATTCAAGTTTATTATCTTGACCAACGTCAAAAACCTATGACTATTTACATCAAAAATGCACAGATTGCGGCAGGTTATCGCAGTCAGTTTCTACTTTTGTGGTCGCAAGCGAAGAAGCCTTAGGGAAGTGAAATATTTTAATGCTAGAATATACTCTAACAACAGTTATTTTATAATCCCTAAATAAATATAAACATTTTGATTATTTGTTATGATATGTCATTAAGACCAATTTATACTTTCTCTGTTCCTTTGGATGATACTATTAAAGGAATATTAAATGACCGTGGTCGTTCTATTGGCGGTTTGATGCATGATGTGGCTATGGAAGCTTATATCTCACAACAAGAGCAGTTATTGAATATGAAGCAGAGTAACACAAATAAAAATCATTGTGGTGTGCATATGAAATATAAACAGATAATAGATCATAAAAATGAGATTATTTGGACTTTAGAAATGCACGCAGGTGGAAAAGATAATTTTGGCGGTATGATTTACACCGGAGTGGACGGAGAAGGGGATGGCAGTAAATGTTCTGACAAAAATTATGTTAGTTATGGCCATTTTAACCAACATCAGTTTGTAAAAATCCCCGCACAGTTTTTGGCAACTGGTATTAGCACCGAGTTAATCAAACAAGGTCTTCCTTTTAGTGTAAAATATTATCACCTAGGAGAAGACTGTGAGTCATTTAAGAAATCTGAGGCTTATAGGAAAGTATTTGCTAAATAGTTGTAATTTCACTAAATGTCAAAAAGGAAAGCGGCACCACCGGTCAAAGACCGGTGGCATGCTCGCTTCGCTCGGCCGCTTTCCTTTGGAC
>Ga0209541_10014768_pt1 | contig 11738 bp, 10 predicted proteins | sample RifCSPlowO2_01_FD_184027 | JGI IMG/M metagenome (GOLD analysis project Ga0209541, IMG submission 184027) | Groundwater microbial communities from Rifle, Colorado - Rifle CSP2_plank lowO2_0.1 (SPAdes) (version 2) | ecosystem: Environmental > Aquatic > Deep subsurface > Groundwater | place...
GGCCGCGCAAAGCGCGCCCGAGCCGGTCGATCGACACGAGGCGGCGAACTTCGCCGCCCACCGGGGTGGCGAATGCCACCTCGGCCGCGTCGGTGCCCTTGCGGGCAACGACGCGGGCTTTCCAACCTGCGTGGGCGAGGTTCGCCCACGTCAGGTTGTTGTAATTTACGGACGTATTCATACTCTCCCCTCCCGTTTATTAGACTGCCGGAGGTCCTTGATTGTGGAACCGCAAATGCGATCCCTCTCACCCGCGTGAACGCGCGGAGATGCAAATATAATAGGTGCAAATCCTCCGCGACTCTCTCCCGCAGGTAAGAGGAACCATGAATAGAAGAAATCTCTCTTCCTCTACTCATGTTCCCCGTCCTTACTATTTAGTTTTCAAATATCTCCTCGATCGATAGCGAGGACATTTCTATCCATAAAGAGTGGTTAGTTCTTTTTGGACAGCCGATGTCCTAACATTTAGGAAACGGTCGATAGGGATTGTCAGTCGTGAGACCCAAGTACCCGAGGAGGCGGCCATTTGCGGGGCGGGCTCCTCGTTTACGTCCTATCTGCAAATTAGGTGAAAAGATAAGTGCGTCTCATCCCACTCTCTCCTCGTTCCAGACTTAGCTGCTCTCGCAGTGGTTCTGGTACCCTCCAGCTTCCGTAGAAGGCTGGACTAGAGGTGGGGAGCACGTATCTGCTCAACTCCCTTGAATGAACTTTTCAACTGCCGCCATCATAGCGCATCATTGCCTGTTTGTCAAGTGCCTATGACGGAACATGAACTGACTTGTATCTGGTATAGCTATATTCTATAAGTTATCCACAGTTTACTACTTGTAATTGTCACAGGTCTATGACAATATATAAGAATATGGAAACTACACAGACGTTTGAACAGCATTTAGTGCAGGCTGGGCTCTCGGGCGAACAGGCCAGACTCTATGAATCGCTGGTCAAAAACGGCCCCTCCCCCGCAAGCGATGCCGCCCGCAGAGCCGCTATCTCTCGTACGCTTGCCTATAAGGTTTTCGGCGAACTATCAGTCCTCGGTCTCGTTGAGAAGACCGAATCGCCTGGCAAGGTCGCTCTCTTCACTGCCGCGCATCCTCTTAAGCTCAAAGAACTTATAGAGAAGCGCGGGCAGGCGGCTAAAGACGCACTCACCGCGCTTGAGGGCGTGCTCGGGCAGATGACCTCTGAATACAACATCGCTGGCGGCAAGCCGGGTATCGAGTTCTTCGAAGGCATGGCCGGTATATCCAAGGTGCTAGAAGATACGCTCACTGCTAAAGAGCTCATTTATACGTATGCTGACCTCAAAGCGATTGATGACGTCTATCGCGACTTAAATAAGGACTATCTGGAGAGGCGTAAGCGCCGCGGTATCGAGAAGCGTGGCATTCTCGCCGATACGCCCTTCACCAGACAGATGCTAGCCAGCTACGACACGAGCGTGACGGATTCACGCCTGATCAAATATCCGCAGGAACCCTCGAAGACAATCATTCAGATGTATGACGGGAAGACGAGCTATATCGTCATGGATCGTGCCGAACCGGTGTCAATCATCGTGCACGACCCGCACATTACCGCCGCGCACCGAGCGATATTCGATATCGTGTGGGATCACGCCGCCGTTTTTTCGGTTTCCATTTGAGGGTTTCCCTTATAGGCTTTTAGATCTACTGCGCTGACTTTCTCGAATACGGCATACACCACATTCTCTTTGGCTGTTTTGTGGAAAAAATATCTGGTGAGTGCGTAGCGATTCGCTTCACTCTCTTTTAGCAATTCAAGTGGCATCTTCTGCAGGTTGGCCGCTTTCACCGCGACGACGACAATATTGCCCCTCTCGTGTTTTCTGGTTTCGCCGACAGTAGCGAGCGACTGTACTTTTACAAGGTCATAAGCCGCTGTTTTGAAAGTCTGTCCATGTAACGAATCATTGCGCACTATGTGGAGCGAGGGCGCTCCTTCGTAGTCGAAACTGTCCGTGCCGATAAATCCGTGCTCGATGTAAAACGCAGCAATAGGCGCTGTGCTATCGCAGTCGGCTTCGATGACCGATTCTTTTGCCTCCATACCGAGTGATTCCTCGAGCATCGTTTCCCCGAGCTTGTATCCCTGGTACTCCACATTGAACGAACCAAACTCATAATGGTGCGGAGCAGTTTCTTTCAGATGGTAAAAGCCTTTGACTTTCCCATTGTGTCTCAATACCGCGAAGCGCACTTTGCCCGACGTATCCTGTATATTTTTATCGAACGCTTCTAGTAATTTCTTCTGTAGACGCGGTTTCGCCGCATAATGTTCTTCGTACAGCATTCGCATCGCCCGCTTAGTCTCATCATCTGAAATCTCCCGAGGATCGAGCATTTCGAGCTGTGCTCCCTTTATGTCTTCGAGCGAGTTAAGTAACCTTTCTTTTTTAAGCGCCTTGACGAGAGACAGCTTTCCCAATACGCCTTCCCGAGATTTGGCGACGACGTCGGCGAGAGGCGCTTCGCCGCGAACGACTCTGCGTATGCCCGCGATAACGTCTTCAAGCGACGCGCGACGCAGGTCCGCCAGATGCTCGCGCGCCTCTCCATTGCGGACGGTGGAGGCATCAATCAGGCTTCGGAATTCGTCCTCGTCAGTAAGGAGCGACGAATAGGCGGTGAAGAGATCCGCGTTTTCAGGCTTGTCAGCGAAGGAGAGCACCTCTTCGGGCCACCCCTTATCGGCTTCTGAAGCGAGCAGCACCTGTAATCCCGGCAAGCCGTACCGTTTCGCAAAATCTACAACCTTATCTTTTTGTATCCTCCCCAATGCTTCAGCAAGCCGTATTTTTTTACCCCAACTCACCGATAATTGATTCAAATCGGCTTTGATAAAAATCTCATTGATTGCATTTATGGTGGCTTCGGTGCTAGCAAGCGATTCTATTCTCTTCCCATAATCCCTCCGAACTTCGTCCCTGTATTCAGATATGTAATCGGTTGCGGAGTACTCGCGTATTTGTTCTGCGGCTAAACTTTTTCTGGCGTTCATGGTTATTTGCGAAGGGGTCAGCTCTTCTGGCTTAACGCCGAATTTTTCCGCTACCCGTTCTTTTTCTTTTTGAAGTTCATCCTCCGTTATCAACGGGAAGGTATACTTCAGAACCATAACGCCATTTTCTTTTTCAAATATGCCTCCGGTCGAGGAATCAAGGACCATGGCGGCAGTTCCAGGCGGTATCTCTTTTTTATTGTGAATATACTTGTCTCTGCCGAAATAGTACTTGGAGGTTGCTATTCCCGATTTCAGAGAAACATCGGATTGCGACTTGGGAACAAACCGCATGTAATTCACCTCTTCTCCTTGTTTATTTACCCTGAAATCTATTTCCTGAATAAGCCCGGACTTCTTCAGATTCGGCAGGTAATATGAGAATACTTCTATGATACTTTTGCGTTCTGGAAAAGAGAACCCATGGGCAATATAACCATGTCGAGAACGCAATATTTTGGTTATGGTAGCCGGTTCTTCAGAATATTTTCCTTTTGTAAAGTATAAGCCGTCTTTTTTCCTGATCACTCCCGCTTCGGCCATGCATTGAGCCAGCATGACTTCAAAAGCATTGGTCGTCGTGCCGTCGGGCAAGGTTAAGGGGTCATACCAATGTTCCTCTCGCACCTTGCCGCCGTAAGAATTTTCTCCCGCTTCCCCATGAAGAAGATCGCCAAATGAATCAGGCAGTTTGATTGGATATTTAATCGTACCCTTTTGGATACCGCCGCTGTGCGGGACTTCATTAATGGATTGAAATTCTTTTGCGCCGGGAACACCCGACACGCCATTCCTCAATAAGCATTCATGCAATTCTTGCATGCTCGAAAGGAATGGCATCGGCAGAAAATCTCTAACGAGCTTGCCTTTGAATGCGGACGCATTTAGTGTCGGTAAGCCATTTTCAAAAGTAATGAATCCCTGCCCATACAAACGCAAGAGGGATCGGTAGTCTATGTAAGAATGGACATTCTGGAGCCACTCGCCGGCAGCCTTATTCTCGATCGAAAAAACGCCCTTTCGTTTATCCAAGGATTCAATAAATTCCTCGTTATTCGCGGCTTCCGTCGGTATCTCTAACCGCCCCGAGATTCCCTTGGGACTGGCAACGTGTAGGAAAAACTCTTTTGGTTTTACATCGGTTCCCTTTAGTGGATCTTTGGGTGATTGGGAAAATGAATTGGCAGACTCGATGCCCATAGTGTAAATAGTATACCACTGTAAAAAAAAGAAGTCGGGAGGATGTCCCGACTTCGAATGTGCTTCTTGGAAGCCTTACTGCTTGATTGCTTCCAACTTCTTTCCATTTCCTTCCTGCCCGGCGGTGAGCGCCGGCGGAGTGAACAGTGTCGCGAAGTCGGAAGGCCGCACGTCTTTTCCACCTTCGGCGATGCCGAGGAGGATAAACGTGCCGCCGAGCCACTCCTGCGGCCTGCTCTCGCCCCCGCCTCCCGAAAAACTGGGAGTAATCGCCCCTGCCGAGAGCGCGCTCACCACATGCGAGAGCGCGCTGCCGATACCGAACGACTTTGCGGAAGAAGAAACCCCTCCCGCGGAAGCGACACCGGCCGGCACGGCGACGATGACGACCTCGCGCACTCCCTTCATGTGTTCGAAGGGGTAGCGCGCGAGGTCGGCGACCACCGTTTCAAATCCAGTGGTCGCGCCGTCCTGCGAGAAGACCGTTACCGTGCCGAGGCACACCGCTCCTGATATTGCGTCGGGGGCGAAGGTCGGCGGACTCACTTCCTCGACCTGTACGGAGTCGTTGCTCCGTTCGAGGGCGAGGTAGGTCGGATGCGGAGCGAACACTAACGTAGTTTTCCCCGATCCGCCGTTTGCCGACCGTACCTCCGGCTGCACTGCGCGGGTGTACTTCACCCGGCAGGTTTTGAGGTAGCCAGCCGTCACTCCCACGCTCGCCCCGACGGGCGTGCGTTGCAGCGCGCCAAAAATCTGGGGCTGCATGAGTGGCGGTAGTGTTGCCATGGGTACCTGCGGTGACGCCGACGAATTGAACTGGAACTGCGGGGCGTTGATGTTCTCAACGTTTCCCGATGCCGAATTCGCCGTGCCGCTGCCATTTGCCGTCTGCCCCCACACGAATGTGGGGATAGCCAGCAACAACAAAGCTAAGAACGCTTTCACGTTCTTACCCCTTGCCGTCGAACACCGGCGGCACCGGCGACGGCACGGGCGGGAAGTTACAGCAAGGCGGCGCAGGCGGCAGTGGCGGGTTCGTGTTCGCGTTCCCCTGGAGGAACACGTTGGAACTCGCATTGCCAGTCCCCGTCGACGACGAGAACGTATTCACCGACGAGCTGAACGACGTATTCGGGAAATTCCCGTGGTTGGCGCCGAACTGGTAGGAGAAATTGCCTCCCGCCTGCGCGGAGCCCTTCGTGCCGTCCGGCACGAACGCGTTCGCCGAGAACCCGACTTGCCCGAAGATGCTCGAGAAGCCGGTGCCCGTGAAGGCGCTCCCCTGGAACAGCGCCGGGCCGCCGTTGTTGCTCCCGAAGAAGAAGTTTGCATTTCCCGGGGCGAAGACCGATGCACCGAAGTTGTGATTCCCTTGGTAGAAGACATCCCCATCGGCTTGCGCCGCGGGTACTGCCACTACAAACAGCGCTACGAACAGCGCCACCAGCTTGAGCTTCGTGTTCATTTCGACTTCCTTCAGTTAAGTTAGACGACAAAACAGCTCTCTGGACACTTTCCAAAGTCCTTTCCTAGCATACACCAACGACAATTTCTGTCAATACCTCTTAAAGTGGCGTATTTATTGGATTATTCGGTGATCGCGCGGAGGACTTCTTCGATTGAGGTGATGCCGCGGGCGGCCCTATTCGAGTGACTTAACGTACCCGCGTATCGCGGCCTCCGCTTTCGGCGCAGCATTCACCACCGTTTCCCAAACGATGTTGAGATCCAGGCCGAAATAATCATGAGCGACCCAGTCGCGCATGCCCGCCATCTCCTTCCAAGGTACATCTATACGAGAACGGGTGGCCTCAGACACTTTCTTCGCGAGTTGACCGATAACTTCAAATTGCATGATGACTGCGCTTTGAGTCTTGTCGTCAGACATAAATGCGGCAGCATTCATGTTTGCGGTGAAAGCGCGAATCTTGCTAAACGAATCAAGCATCAGCTTTAGATAGCCGACGTCATTCTTCATAGAGGGGTTGAAGTTCTCTGTATATCGAATCGCGGAAATACGGGACGACCGTGCCTTCAGATACAACGTCCACGGGCCGCGAAAGTCTTTCGGCGAGTTCGTCGCGCAGCCGGACCAAGTCCCAGAGAGAGAGTGTCTTGCTGTATTCGACCAGCAGGTCGATATCGCTGTCTGGCCGCGCCTCACCGCGCGCGAACGAACCGAAAACACGCGCGCGCTTCACGCCGAATTTCTTAAAGACAGGTTTCGCCTTTTCGGAGATTTCTTCTATCGCGGTCATTGTTACATTGTACCACATCCGCGCGTACCGATGAACATTATTCCGTTATCGCGCGGAGGACCTCTTCGATCGAGGTGATGCCGCGGGCGGCCTTGTAGAGCCCGTCTTGGAACATGGTGAGCATGCCCTCTTTCTTCGCCTGCGCTTCGAGGGAGTCGGTGGTGCTCGAGCGGAGCATGATCTCGCGGATGGCGGGCGAGACCGCGAGCACTTCGTGGATGCCGATGCGGCCCCTGTAGCCGTCGGCGCATTCGGGAGTGGGCGTCGGCCGATACAAAGGAAGGTCGTCGAGCGAGGAGCTCTTCTTAACGAGCTTCTCCTCGACAAGCGCCGCAAATGCGGCGGCGAAGTCCGCCTCACCCGCTATCGCGGCGCGCATCGCCGCATCCGCGGGATACGCCTCCTTGCTCTCGCAGAGCTTCCTCACGAGCCGCTGGCCGATGATGACGCGGATGGTGGAGACGAGGAGGAATGGCTCGACGCCCATGTCGATGAGGCGCGGGATCGCGCCCGCGGCCGAGTTTGTATGGATAGTGGAGAGCACGAGATGGCCGGTAAGCGCGGCGTTGATCGCGAGCGAGGCTGTCTCGCCGTCGCGGATCTCGCCGACCATGATGATGTCGGGGTCCTGGCGCACAAGCGAGCGCAAGCCGTTGGCGAACGTGAACCCGATAGCCGGATTAACCTGCGTCTGATTAACGCGCGGCATCTGGTATTCGATCGGGTCCTCGACGGTCGAGATGTTCACGTCCGGCCGGTTCAGGATATCGAGCATCGTGTAGAGGGTCGTCGTCTTGCCGCTCCCGGTGGGCCCGCTGATGAGGATAATGCCGGTCGTCTGGGTAAGCGCTTTGTGGATGCGCTCCATGTTCTCGCCGTGGAGGCCCAAGACCTCGAGCGTGAAGCCCTCGCCCGTCTCGCGCAGGAGGCGCATCACCGTCTTTTCGCCGAAGAAGGTCGGGAGGATCGATACGCGGAAGGAGACCCGATCGGCCTCAGTCTCCATCTTGAAGCGCCCGTCCTGCGGGAGGCGTTTTTCGTCGAGCTTCAAGTTGGAGAGCACCTTGATGCGTGCGACGATGCCCGCGGCTGTCGCTTTAGGCAGAGTCATCGCATCGTGGAGGATGCCGTCGATGCGATAGCGGACCAGCACCTCGCTCTCCATCGGTTCGATATGGATGTCAGAGGCGCCCTGCACGATCGCATGCCGCAGGAGGGTGTCGACGATACGCACGATCGGCAGATCCTCGGCCATCTTCTTCAGGTCGTCGCCCGAGAGGTCTTTGTTGCTCTCCGCGATGACCTTGATCTTGCCCGCTTCGGTGGAGATGATATCGCCGAACTCGTCTTTGAGCGATTTCTGGTACTGCAGGAGCGCGTACTTGATGCTCTCGGTGTCGGTGAGCCGCGGCAGTATCTTGAGCCCGGTCTTCTTGCGCATCGAATCAATGGACACGAGGTCGTCGACATCGAGCATCGCGACTTCGAGCGAGTCGCCGTCCTTACGGAAGGCGATGATGTTGTGGGTGCGGGCGATGGGCTCGGGGATGAGCGCGAGCACGTCGGCGGTAATGCGATGGTCCTTAAGATTGACGAACGGAATGCCGAGGACGTACGCCTGGATGCGCCGGAGCGCATCCTCAGAGAGCGAACCGCGCGAGACGAGCATAGCGCCGAGCGACTGTCCGCGTTCCTTCGCTTCTTTCGCGGCGGCATCGATATCCTTCTTGGCGACGAGGCCCGAATCGATAATGAACTCTTTCAGCTCGCCTTCAGACACATGCATCTTTAAATTATAGCGCGTCCCGCCGTAGGCGGGCCGCGCTCTTCACACGTTTTGCATGCTTACGAAACTGTGGCGGTAGTCTAAAATGACGCGAGATTTCTTCGGATCTCTTCGAAGACTCTGTCGTCTTTGAGGCCTTGAATGCCCGCCGTTCGTTTCTCGGCCAGGAGCTCATGTATTTTCTGCAGCTCGCGTTCGAAAAGTGCCTGAGAATACGTCTTCCCTATCTTCGCTGCGTATGCCGCATATGCTCTCAACTGTTCGGCGCATTCCTCAAGAAGTGTTACTTGGATGGGATGTGTTGCGAGCTCCTTATTGCGGCGATTCATCCACAAAAGACCAAGCTCTTTTACGCGTTCGATTTCTACGCCTATGACGACCATTGGGACTCTGCGCAACCGTCCAGTCATCTGTTGACTGTGTGAATTGAAATATTTTATCTCGCCGAGCTCCCCGCTTTCTATCTTGGCGCGGATCGTATCAAATTTCCTGTGCAAGTCTCGACTGCCGAATGTAACGTCGAGTCCGAGCGCCAGATGAGAGAATCGTTTGTCTGCATCTTCCGTCTCGACGACCATATCGATCTTGTTCAGGATATCGTCATAAGGAGCGGTCTTGATTATTTCCGTATTTGACCCAAACCAGTTTGAAAGTTCTCCGTGTTCGAGCGCAACTGCCTCCAAGATGTCACCGTATATCTTTGACGGCCCCTGCTCGAACGATTGCCTGCGGTGGGAGACTTCTGCGGCGTCGCGTTCGAGCATGGTCGCGCTGTAGAGTCCGGCAAACGTCTCCGGCTTTATTTCATATTCAGCGATTGTTTCCTTGGCCCGGACGTGCGTTTCTTCTGGTTTGAAGTGGGTGCTCTCGAACGCGCGCTCGTCCGCGGTGCTTCGGTAAATATGCCGTTCGGCGGACATGGTAAGGAAAGTATAGCGTGGTACGCTTTAGATATGAATACTGCACTGCGCATCGGCCAAAGTATGGTAACCACCGCATTTACGCTAGACGGATACCGAATCAATAAGAACCTCGGCATCACGCGCGGGATCGTCGTGCGGTCGCGCAACTTGTTCGTGAATATCGGGGCGGGCATCCAGACGCTCTTCGGCGGGAACATCACGCTCTACACGAAGCTCTGCGAACAGACGCGCGAGCACGCGTATCAAATAATGCTTGAACATGCGGCAAAGATTGGTGCGAACGCGGTTATTGGCATGCGCTACGAATCGACCGAGATCATGGGCGGCGTGACCGAGGTCCTCGCCTACGGCACAGCAGTCGTCGTCGAATCCTCAGTGAGAGCCTAAGGCTCTCACTAGAAAGTTGACGCAACTGGCGTCATCTGATACATTATAACTATCTGAAATGTCCGGTGCGCGGACATTTTTATTAAAACGTGCGACATACACAATCCATATGACCCGACACACTAAAAAGGCATCACCCGACACACTGCAACAGTGTGGCGGGCGCGGTGCTGGTAATCGAGATAGAATACAATCAGCTTATATCCTGCAAGCATTTATTAGCCTTCAGGCACGCAATGCCTTTTAGTGTGACGGGTATGATAGACCTCAAAACCATCAATGCAGTGCTCGGGGAGTTTGAAGACAGAGGCATCAGCCGTTCGACCATGGTCGACGCCATCGAGAGTGCGATGGCGACTGCCTATAAGCGCGAGTACGGCAAGCGCGGGCAGGTCATCCGCGCCAAGCTGGACCTCAACACCGGCACTATCGCTTTTGAACAAGTAAAAACTGTAGTTGATGAGACGACTGTTCGGTTCCCTGATCCCGAAGAAATTTCCGAGCTCGAGTCCGGTTTCCGACATCCGGATTCTGGATTCCGAAGTCACGAACACGAGGAAGAGTTGGCGGAAGGAGAATTGCCGCGGTTTGATTCTGAAAAACACATTCTCTTGAGTGACGCGAAGCTCATTAAGCGCGGTGCGGCGCTCGGCGAGGAGATCATCTTCCCGCTTGAGCCGCAGGACGACTTCGGCCGCATCGCGGCGCAGACCGCCAAGCAAGTGGTGATACAGAAGGTGCGCGAGGCCGAGAAGCTCTCGATGATGGAGGAATTCAGCGAAAAGAAAGGCCAGATCGTCTCCGGCATCGTCCAGCGCATGGAGCGCGGCGCGATCTTCGTCGACCTAGGGCGCACGACCGGCATCATCCCCTACGAGGAGCAGATTCCTGGCGAGCGCTACCGCATGGGCGAGCGCATCCGCGCCTACCTCTACGCAGTGGACGAGGGCTTCCGCGGCGTGTACCTGCGCCTCTCCCGCGCACACCCAAAGTTCGTCGTGAAGCTCTTCGAGCTCGAGGCGCCGGAGCTCGCTGCCGGCTCTATCGAAGTGAGGGCGCTCGCGCGGGAGCCGGGCAGTCGCACCAAGATCGCGCTCGCTTCGCTCGACCCGCACGTGGATCCGGTCGGTTCCTTAGTCGGCCAGCGGGGCGTGCGCGTCTCGACCGTGATGAGCGAGCTCGGCGGCGAACGCATCGATATCATCGAATGGTCGGATGACGCGAAGGAATTTGTGAAGGAGGCGCTCTCTCCCGCCAATCCGGTTGACGTCGTGCTGGACGAAGCCGAACACCGCGCAACGGTGACTGTCGCTGAAGACGAGCAGTCGCTCGCGATCGGTAGGGGCGGCCAGAACGTACGCCTCGCGGCCAAGCTCACCGGCTGGAACATTGACATTGTCTCTGCCGGCGGCGCAGTCCCGACGCCCGAAGGGGTCGGGACCCCGACCGCAAGCGTCGGGGAAGAGGATCCGGCAGTCGCCGCGGGAGTGATGCCGACCGAGAGCGCCGATATCGTCACCGACGAAGCGGCGCAGATTACCGAGCTCCCAGCCGAAGAGGAGCTCACTACCCTTCCCGCTTCCGACGAGACCGCGGCCGACGCCGAAGAGAGTCGCGACAAGGCGAAGGACGAATAGCAGGTGCTAGGCACTAACAGGCAATGAGCAAGGGTGAGCAAGGGTAATCCTTGCTCACCGGCGTTGCAAAGAACCGCCACATTAAGAAGCGCGATGGAGTGATCGAGGCCGTTTTCTTTTACCAGTCGCGGTAGTATAATCATTTACAATGACAATGAATCTGCTACACGACATAGATTCGGGGACGAAGGAGGCGATGAACGTCATCATCGAGATCCCGAAGGATTCGCATAACAAGTACGAGATTGACAAGAAGACCGGCCTTATCAAGCTCGACCGCGCGAATTATTCGGCGGCGGCGTATCCCTTCGACTACGGCTTCGTGCCGCAGACCCTCTGGGACGACGGCGACGCGCTCGACGTCATCGTGCTCACGACCTATCCGCTCAATGTCGGCGTACTGGTCGCGTCGCGGCCGATCGGGATATTGCACATGACCGACGACGGCGACGCGGACGAGAAGGTCATCGCCGTGCCGGTTTCCGACAAACGCTGGGACGACGTGCAGGACATC
>Ga0209541_10014771_pt1 | contig 11737 bp, 11 predicted proteins | sample RifCSPlowO2_01_FD_184027 | JGI IMG/M metagenome (GOLD analysis project Ga0209541, IMG submission 184027) | Groundwater microbial communities from Rifle, Colorado - Rifle CSP2_plank lowO2_0.1 (SPAdes) (version 2) | ecosystem: Environmental > Aquatic > Deep subsurface > Groundwater | place...
ATCAATAAAGACCTAATCAATAAATATGTTAAAAACATAAAAAATTCCTCATACTATATCTGCGGACCGGAGGCGATGAAGATAAGTATCAAAAAAGCATTATTTGATTTGGGCGTAAAAAAACAAGACATAATAATAGAGGACTTTTTTTGGTAAAATAATTCAAATATGTTTATCATAACTTTGATTCAACCCTCTTTAACAAAACGGCATTGGTTGCAACAATAATTGATGATGCCGACATCAGTAATGCCGATATTTCTGGCCGCAAAGATATGCCAAATGAGTTATAAAATACGCCCGCTGCAACTGGAATTGCCAACACATTGTAAATTGCCGCCCAGAAAAGATTTTGTTTCATTTTAGTTACCGTGGCATTGCTCAAAGTAATAGCCTTTACAATATCATACGGATCAGATTTCATGAGTACCACATTGGCAGTTTCAATAGCAACATCGGTGCCAGCTCCAATTGCAATTCCTATATTCGCTTGAGCCAGGGCAGGGGCGTCATTTACTCCGTCCCCTACCATAGCAACAAACTTGCCTTCGTCTTGTAGCTGTTTCACATATTTTGCTTTATCCTCTGGCAAGACTTCGGCAAACACTCTTTTTATGCCAAGCTGCGCGGCTATCGCCTCGGCTGTTTTTTTATTGTCGCCTGTGATCATTACTGCTTCCAGTTTCATTTCATTAAGTTTATTTATAGATGACTTTGCTGTAGGTTTTATCGGATCTTGAGCCGCCGCCACGCCGGCTATTTTTCCGTCAACGGCGCCAAGCATCAATGTCTTCCCTTCGCCAAGAAGTTTATCTATTTCCTTTCGCAACGGCGCAATATCAACATTTCTTTCTGCCATCAATTTTTCAGTCCCAACTAAAATATGCTTTCCTTTTATTGGTGAGCCTGTCGAATCCACAACAACGGCCTCTACGCCGAGCCCTGAAAACGATTGGAACTTTTCTATATTTTCAGGAATAACAATATTTCTCCTCTTTGCCTCATCTATAACTGCTTTACTTAGTGGGTGCCCCGACTTTAACTCTACTGCCGCCATAAATCGTAAAACATCTTCTTCTTTAAAGCTCTGCGCAGAAACTACATTCGTAATTTTTGGTTTCCCTTCGGTTAATGTTCCCGTCTTATCTAAAACTATTGCCTGAATTTTAGAAACTTGCTCCAATGTTGCGGCATCTTTAATTAAAATATTATGCTTAGCTCCAATGCCAGTTCCCACAGCCACAGCAGTCGGTGTTGCCAGGCCCAAAGCATCCGGGCAGGCAATTACAACTGCTGAAATTGCAAATGTAAGAGCAACTAAGGCCGTTGATCCTCCAATAAAATACCACGCCAAAAAAGTAATTAAACCCGAACCAACCGCTAAAATAACCAGCCACGAAGCGGCTTTATCGGCGATTCTCTGCCCCGGCGCTTTGGAATTTTGAGCAGTTTCAACAAGTTTGATTATTTGCGCCAAGGCTGTATCCGCTCCGACTTTCGTGGCTTTGAATTTTATTGAACCCGTCTGGTTTATTGAACCGCCAATGACTTTGTCGCCTATTTTCTTTTCTACGGGAATAGATTCGCCGGTAACCAAAGATTCGTCTATGGCTGTTTCGCCCTCAACAACTTCGCCGTCTACCGGAACCTTGTCTCCCGGACGGAGAACAATAACATCGCCAACTACAACTTCAGCAACAGGAACGGTTATTTCTTTTCCACTTCTAATGACATCTGCTTGTGGCGGAACTAAATTAAAAAGCGCTCGTAAGGCATCAGATGTGCCTCGGCGAGATTTCATTTCCATCCAATGGCCAAAAAGCACAAAGGTGACCAAAAGAGCGGCCGCCTCGTAAAATGTTTCTCCGCTTGAGGTAAAAGTTATCAATACGCTAAAAAGATATGCGGCCAAAACACCGGTCGCAATAAGCACCGACATATTCAGTTTTCGGCTCTTGAGAGAATAATATGTTCCTGTAATAAAAACTGAACCAGTCCAAAAAACAATGGGTGTTGTTAAAACAAAAAGTAGCCAATTTACGGGAATTGGCGTAGGCAGATTAATTTTGAAAAAATTAATGCTAACTGGAGAATAAAGAAAAATTGGAATAGAAAGAATTAAGGAAATCCAAAAACGGTTACGCATATCTACTTCCATCTGCTTTGCCATTTGCGGATTAGTCATCGCCGCCTCGTGATTATGATGGCTCCCCTCGACCCCGCTCGGGGCAGGCATTTTAGACATATCGTGTTCCGCATTGGTTTGATGATTGTGATGCATTTTATGCATTTGATTTTTGTTTTCCATACTTTATCTTATCAAAAATGAATTAATTTATAAACAGCAACCAAAAAGTCCCTTAATTTTTTGAGGGCTTTGATTAAATCTTAAGGAGTGCAATTAGCAAGTTTCGGGGTTTCCATATCCGGTCAAAGTTTAATTCAGACACATTTGAAGAGTAGACTTCCCTTCAATTAAATTATTCTTTTTGGATAATTCTCTGAACATATTTTCCCATTCACTTTTCCTTATTTCCTCGCAGATTTCTTTTGGCACATAAAAACCCACTGCTTTCCTAAACTTATCAGGAATTTCTAAATAAGTATAAATTGCGTCGTTGACCATTTCTATTAAACCGGGGAAATCTTTTGCTTGGGTATAGCAATGAGGCAATTCCTTAACTTTAGCCCAAAAACCCTCATCTGATTTATGAATTTCCAGTGTAAGCTGGCTGGGCATGAGTTTCTTATAAAATTGTAGGTCTTTTACTTGTTTCATATCTATATTTTAGGCTCTAGACTAGATATCTGTCATGGTATAATGACAAAATATGAGGAAAAGAGCCCGAATTTCGACATTTAAAATTAAAAAAATTATTGAGCACTTCTGTTTGGATATTAACGGCTCAAAAGCAGCTCCGTTAGTAGGCGTAAACCGCAACACGATTAATCATTGGTTCACATTTTTTCGTGTGGTAATTTACGCCCATCAGCATAAAGAATTTGAAAAGATTTTCGGCGAAGCGGAGGTGGACGAAGCGTATTTCGGAGCAAAAAGAATCAGGGGTTGGCACGGCAAACTGAAACGCGGTCGAGGCACCAAGAAACAACCAGTATTCGGAATTTTAAAACGCAACGGAAGGGTTTACACAGAGATTGTCCCGAACTGCAAGAAAGACATTTTACAGGGCATTATCAGAGGGAAAATCGACAAATCAGCTATTATCTATTCGGACGGGTGGCGAGGATACGACGGACTTGTTGATGTTGGATACGACAAGCATTTCAGGGTCAATCACGGCGAAAACGAATTCTCAAAAGGTAGCGGAATTCACATCAATGGCATTGAGAATTTCTGGAGTTTTACAAAGCGCAGACTGGCTAAATTCAACGGCGTGAAAAAGAATTTTGAGCTTCACTTAAAAGAATGCGAATGGCGGTATGGAAAGAAAAATGATACACTTAAAAAAGAACTTTGGAAAATTATTAACAAATATTATTAACCGACTGTTTTGACTAGTTTATCTAGTCTAGAGCCTATTTTATTATAGCACAAGAATTACGTCAAGGAAAAATGGAGAAAATGGGATCAGCCACCATTTATTATTGGAAAATTTAAAACAAAAAGGCCGGCTTAAGCTTTCTTGTTCCTAATTTTTTCATTATAATCAAAAATAGCCTTTAACAATATTGGATCGTACCCTGCTTTTTCTGTGGCAGAAATAATAGCGGAGACGTCTTTGGGCAGACATTTACCACCAAAGCCAGGATTGCCGTCTTTTCTTACAAACGTATGAGATGGTTCAATTCTTGGATCAAGTAGCCACCCCTCTCTTACCTGATTGTAGTCTACTCCAAACGCTTCACAAATCTTAAAAAATTCTTCACAAAAAATTACTTTCGTCGCCAAATAAGAATTCTCCATATATTTAATTACTTCCGCCGTAGTTGAATCAACAAGGCAAAAACGCATATCGTAAGAATCAAAAATATATTTAAATAGATCTACCACCCTGTTTCTATTTTCTTCTTCTCCTCCTATAATAAAAAATGTTCTGTTATTCAAATCTCCGAGTAAATGATTTTTTGTCTCTCCAAAATATTCCGGAATAAACACAATGTCTTTCTTTGTTTCTTTTCCAAACTGCTTCGTCGTGCCGGGAGGAACTGTACTGTTTATAATAATCGTCCTTGCTTTTATTTTCTTCACTACATTTTTTACGATAGAAGTGTCGCAACTTCCATCGGAGGCCATCGGCGATGGCACACAAATAAAAGCGAAATCTAAATTAAGCCTGTTTAATTCTTCTATATTTTTAAAATCACTTTTAGTCGGCTCCGTATCGAATCTGTATACATCATAACCATTAGTTTTTAAAAAACTATATGCTTTATTCCCAATATATCCCAATCCTATAATAGCTATTTTTTCGTTCATAAAAAATAATCTTAAGAATTTTCTTTATTTTCTCCGGAAAATATTTTTCTTATCAATTCGCGCGTTTCTTGAACGCTTTGTTCTCTTTTTGGTGCATGAATTGCATCCTTCTGCCTATCTTTAGCATGTTTTTCTCTAACCAATCTTTTAACCTCGAAAGTTTTTTCAATGGCCCCCTCGCCCTCGGTAAAATATGCACTAATTTCTCCGGATGTTAAATATTCCATAAAACCTGGAAACCATGGCTCATCCTTAAAATCTTTATAGAAAGAAACTGCTTCTTCATAAGATAATTTCTTCTTTCCCATCAAAAAGGGCGTTAGCCCTAATTCAATGGCAATCTTAACAGCATCTTCGGCTACCATATCATGTTTCTCTTCATCGGGCTTAATTATGAAAACTGATTCATTATTTTGCGGTGTTTCTACTTTTTCTGGTTCCGGGCTTCCACCTTCACTTTTTTCTGTCATATTTTTTATTTTAATAATTTTTCAACTAATTTTTTATAACCCCTAAACAAAAGGTGATCTTTGATATCTATTTTCTTAAGCAGTTCATCTTTTGTGGCCCAGCAGTAATCTTTTAATTCATCCTTAGCTATTTCTATTTTATCACCTGTAAACTCAACAAGGAAGAACGTCTGCTTCTGCCCTCTCCATTTAAAACCTGCGAGATTAACACTTTCTTTGTCCCAATCGTATCGGTGTTTATTCGGAAACTGCTTAATAATTTTAAAATTATCTGATCCCAGTTCCTCTTTTAGTTCCCTCATTAATGCCTGCTCTTTTTTTTCTCCGTCATGAACTCCACCCTGAGGCATCTTCCAAAAATTATTAGGCCAGTCAATCATTTGAATTAATAAATATTTATTGTCCTTAAAAATAAGAGCAGCTATGTTGTCTCGATATGGAAGCGTTTTTGTCAATTTGTCCATAATTGGTTCACCCTGTCCGTAGACACAATAATAATTTTTAAATTCTTGTTTTATCTGGCGATAAATTTCTAATTCAAAATCCGCTCCGGGGCATCGGTTGCCATATTCCTTACACTCATAGCAATATTCTTTTAATTTCTGAGCCTGCCGTCTTAAAGCATCCAACTTCTTATTTTTTTGCCATACATCAAAAACATAACTTGTCTTTATATTCCCCATTTCATAATAATTATCCATGTAAGGAATATATCCGCCTGACCACAAACCGCCATCGCTTGTGATATTAAGATTGCCCGATACTGTCGGCGTTCCGATAGCTAAGCTTAAATCCTCTTTTTCTTTTTTATCAATCGAAGTTCTTCGGGTAGCTTCGCAAAATGTTAACAGGTTTAAATGGGAATATTCTTTCCTGATTAAATCAGCCCTAAGCTTAAAATCATAAAATTCTTTTAAAGTCATCGAATATTCGGATTCTAAACCTTCACCTCTGCCGATAAATGCAACCGGGAAAAAGTTTATTTCATTGATATATTTAGCGGTTGCTTCCAGTAATGGCTCTAAATCATTTAAAGTCAACTTCGTAAGAAGAGTATTAATCCTTAACTTCGCACCCAGCTTATAAAGCAGTTCCAAATTTTTAATGGCCTTTTTATAGCTTCCCTCTCCTCTATTTTTATCGTGGTGTTCTTCTGTTCCATCAATGCTTACGGTAATTTGATCTAAATTTAAGCTTGCTAATTTTTCAGCTATTTTAGGATCAAAAAAATTACCGTTCGTATTACAGGAGACAACAAATCCTAAATCCTTGGCTGTTTTTAGTATTTCATACCAATCATGTCTGCAGGTTATTTCTCCGCCGGTAAATCTGATATCAATAACATTGTCATTCCTTAAACTATGAAGTGAGGCGATGATCTCTTTGGTGGTAAGTTCTTTTTTTCTGGGTTTGCCTGAATTATTAAAACAAAACTTGCAATGAAGATTGCAGGCTAAAGTGACTTCATAATATATCCTTAGTGGAGAATACAATATGTCTTTTCTGTATTCTTTGTACTTTGCAGGAAGGTAGATATAATCTTTTATATTATCCTCTTTTAGGTACGCTTCCAATTCATCCTTCTTCAAAAATTTACGGGTTAGATCGCTGTGGTCATATATCGTAAAACCAAAAGGCTCGTCCCTTACGGTATATTTTTTTGAATTTATATTTTTTTCTTTTTTCATGTTGCTTTTTCGTATATTTTATCACTAATTCGCTGACGAAATCAACTTCTTTTTCAGAAAGGAAAGGGTGCATAGGCAAAGATAATATTTTACCGGTCAATAATTCAGATACTGGAAAATCTCCGATATTATACTTTGATTCGTTGAATGCGGGCTGTAGATGCAAAGGGATTGGAAAATGCATTCCGGTATCCACGTTACTCTCGCGGAGTTTGCTTCTTAATGCGTCGCGATTTTCTACTATTATCACAAACTGGTGATAGCATGGATCAGTATTTTTAAAGGGTTTTAAAGTTTTTATCCAGTCTTTACCTTCAAAATTCAAAAAATATCTTTTAGCAATTTTTCTTCTGGTCATGTTCCATTTGTCTAGATATTTTAGTTTAACATTAAGGACGGTTGCCTGAAGATTATCCATTCTTTCAGGATATCCCATTATTTCATGCTTGTATTTATTGTCTCCCCTGCCATGGTTTCTCAGCATTTTAATCTTTTCGTAAATAAATTTATTATTCGTAACAACGCATCCGGCATCTCCATAAGCTCCCAAATTTTTAGTCGGCATAAAACTGAAGCAGGCAATAAATTCCTGCGATCCAACTTTTTTAGTTTTATACAAAGCCCCGTGTGCTTGGGCACAATCGGCTATTAAAAGCAGATTATACTTCTTGCATATTTTATTTATTTTATCTACCTCTGACGGGAAGCCATATAAATATACCTGCATTATTGCTTTGGTTTTTTTGTTTATCGCTGCCTCAATTTTATCTGCATCAATTGATAAGTTGTCGGAATTAATATCCACGAAGTGTGGCTTGGCGCCAGACATTTTTATAGCCTCTACCGTAGGGCCAGCCGAAATACAGGAAGTTATAACTTCATCCCCTTCGCCTATTCCGGCTGCGATCAACGATAAAAATATAGCAGCAGTTCCGCTTGCTACTCCAACGGCATATTTTGAACCGCAATAAGAAGCAAAATTTTCTTCAAACTTTTTTGTTTCTTCTCCTAAAATGTAATCTGCATCGGATACTATTTTAGAAATAGCCTTAACCGTTTCTTTCCCGATAGATGAAGATTCGGCTTTTAAATCTGTTACGGAGATTTTCTTCATATTTTTATGTTCTTATTTTTTGAAATTGATTTATATGCTCCCTTAATTATTTTTACCGAAACCAAAGCATCTTCGCCTGTCATATACGGTTTTGAAATTTTATTTTTCAGATCGCACATATTTTTAATAACTCCTGAATGACCGCCACCATAAATATCGTCTGATTTTAATCCGCTGAATTCAACTGCAGACTCTGCTCCTTCGCCCTTCCAGCTTATAATTTGGTTCATCGCCTTGCCACCTATCTTGACCGTTGCCTTTTCAAAAAATACGGTTATCGATCCTTCAAAATTTTCGGGATAAGATATTGTGTTTGCTCTCAGCGAAGCAATCACATTATTTTTAAATTTAATATTTAAGGAAACAACATCTTCGCATTCCATCCTATGACCGTAAGTTCCACCATATGCAGAAACCTCTTTCGGTAAAGATCCCAATAGATAACAAATCATATCCACATAATGTATTCCCTGATTCATTAAGACTCCGCCGTCCATTTTTTTAGTGCCATGCCATCCGTCGTTATAATAATCCTGTGGCCTATACCAAAAACAGGTAGCTTCAATATAATTTATTCTCCCTAATTTATCAGAATTATTTTTAAGAAAAGTAATCGCCGGATTGAATCTGTTTTGCATTACCGGCAGAAGTATCCCGTTATATTTCTTTGCAAACTTGATGACCTTTTTTGCTTCAGAAACCGTTAAGGAAATCGGTTTTTCTATAATTACATCTTTGCCTTGTCTAAGCGCATTAATGGCCATCACGCTATGCAACCCAGAGGGAGTGCATATACTAACAACATCGACATCCTTGTCATTTATTATGTCTTTGTAATTTTTATAGATCTTGTTTATGCTTAATTTTTTAGCCAATTTTCCAGCTTTTTCTGTATCAATATCACATACGGCAATTATCCTTGCATTTTTTATATTATTTACAGCGGCTATATGCTTATCAGAAATACGACCGCAACCAATTAATCCTATATTTACGTTGCTTTTATTGTCCATATGATTAAAAATGGAAATATTAAGTTAATCTTATATTAACATATTAAATAGAAAAAGTCAAATATCAACAAAAATGGGTGCTTTGTTTTTATCGCTTTTCAGCTTTAAAAAATAAGCACCCTTAATTAGCAGAGCTCATCGCCTCCCCAAGGAAACTATAAACTGTGTCACGAAAACTTGCTTCTCGGCAGGAAATTCGGCCCATTTAGCATGGATCCTTTCTAGTAAGGAATCTAAGATTGCCGCAGAATATCGCCTTGCTACAAGTGGTAAAATATCGACAAAATCGTATCTGCCATGGAAGTGTTCAATTATGTAATCAATTTCTCTCTCGGTGTTATACCCGTGCTGTGCCTCCATCTGTCACCTCTCTTTCGGTTTGTTTTGTCCTCCTTCCGTGAACAGTCTTCGCTTGTAAAAGAACGGTATGCCCCTTTGCGCTAACCATACGATAAAACCAGCCCAAAATCAAACAAAAAACCGAGATTATAATTTCCCGATTTTTATGCTTTATGTAAAGACCCCCGTTTTTAAGACACTCTTTCTACAAGTTTTTGGCACCGTTTAGCGAATAATATCGAAAAATGGGGTCAGCCACCATTTATTATGAAAAATAAAACCGCATTAAATGTAGTTTTACTGTGCGCGGGCGAGGGGATTTGAACCCCTGATCTCCTCCGTGACAGGGAGGCGTCTTAAACCAGGCTGGACTACGCCCGCCTGCGGTTCGCCGTAGCGAACCTTCGGCGAGGCAAAGCCCGCAAGTTCGTGTAGGCGACAGGCGATAAAATTTTCAAATGTGTGCCGACGGCAGGAATTGAACCTGCGACCTAACGCTTATGAAGCGCTCGCTCTAACCACTGAGCTACGCCGGCTTGTTTATACCACCTGATACGCCTTTAATCAATCCTAACATCTTGTAATAAGTATCAATTGATTTACTGATATTTATTCTCAATACTCCATAATACGTCTTGAAATCACTATAAGTCTTTTTGTTTTTTGCTTTTATAAAAATTGTTTTTCTAAACTGACTTATCGGGATCCCGGTTAACTGCGACCAATATTCTTTTATTTCTTCATCTCGATTTTTATGTATTATATTCAACCCAACCGACAAAATAAATCTATTATCTGTAATTTTAAAAATTTTCCTAAAAGCGTTAAGCAAAAAAATTATCATCTCTGGATCGGAATTATTTATAAACAATCTCCGTTGTTTTTTTGAACCCTCGCCCCAATACAAAGCAGTCATCGCTATTAACAAATCCCTTTCAGACAATTTTCCAATTTCTTTCATTCCAGATTCTTCTGCTTCCAGACTTTTTCTAATCCGCTTATCGTGCTGCATTTTTGCGCCCTTCATTCTTCCAGCATAACTCCCGCGTACCATTTTCTCATGCAGTTTACTAACTTGCTCAGAAGTAAGTTTTACATCCGAACACCATAAACAAACAGTGCTTTTTGAAACATGCAATTTTTTTGCTATTTCTTTTATACTCTCGCCGTTTTGTCTGAGCTTTAATGCTTTATTTCTTTTTAAAACTTTTGCCATAATAGAACCCACGATAGTTAATAATTATTTAATTATACTACGGGTTCGATTATTCTGCAATAATTTTAATTTTTCTTTTCTTTCCCAATTTTTAATTTCTCTTTCTCTTTTCAGCGCCACAAGTTTTTTTATATGCTTTTCAAAATAAATAATTTTTTCTGGAACGTGGGACCGTGTGTATTTTCCGCCTTTTCCGGATTTGTGCGCTTCAAATCGTCTTTCCAAATTATTCGTCGCGCCAGTATACAACGAACCGTCGACACATCTGATTATATATACAAACCACATTTTAATTTAATTTTAGTAGTCCTTCAACCCAGCCGTTTATTTTTCTTCTCAACTGAGTACCTTGTCGTACTTTCAACCGCACTGTTCCGAAATAAATATTGTCTTTTGAATAAATCTTTTTGGATTTGCTTTTTATTAAAATTGTTTTTGTAAACTGATTTTTGGGTATACCGATTATTTTTGACCAATAACTTTCTGCATTACCTATCTTATTTTTATGAAACTCATTAATTCTTATCTGAACAATAAACCGCTCATTAGAAATCCCGCAAATTTCATTAAACCATTTTTTCATAAAAAGTATTGTGCGAAAATCTGAATTTGTGAAGCTAACTTCTTCACTGCATTCTGATGTCGCTCCTTCGCTTAGATACATTGCTATCCCCAAAACAAACAAATCTCTTTTGCTAACATCTTTAATATCGCTTAATCCCTCTTGTCTTAATTTTTTTATTTGCTCTTTACCCAGTCTTACATTCCGACACCAAACACCAACTGTGCTCTTTGGCACACTCAACTTTTCTGAAATTTCACTTATACTCCTTCCTTTAAGCCTCAACTTCAATGCTTTATTTTTTTCTGTTACGTTTGCCATTAGACTGACGAATATAACAATTATTTTATTATACCGTCAGTCCAATACAATTGTAATGTTGCGCCACCCCGAATTGCACGGGGGCCTGCAGCTTCTTTTATACTCTCTGTTTCCAGAAAGAATGGACTATACCATTTACCAATTCATCCAAACTGGTAATTCCTATTATAGTCTCTGAACCTCCCCCAATTTTTTGAGGTTTGGCTGCTGATTGCCAAATTTTTTCTCTTTTTAGGCATTCACGTTTATCTTTTCAGATTACGTTGTAGCGAAAAAAATTTTATGGTTTCCCAGCAATTTAAGGAATTTTCCACCCAATGTTACCACTGGGGGTCACGCATCCGCCCCGAATTACTCGAGGCTTCAATATGAGACTGCCGAGGTACTACTCCTCCATGGCGCGATGAATATCGTTTATTACGATATACTTTGTTACTCTAACACAAAAAACTTACCAAATCAAGTTCTAAAAATTTCCAGAAACGCTTTTGTCGGCACATTCACCCTTCCTTTCTGTTTCATTAATTTTTTTCCTTTTTTCTGTTTTTCGCGAAGTTTATTTTTTCTTGTTATGTC
>Ga0209541_10014774_pt1 | contig 11734 bp, 7 predicted proteins | sample RifCSPlowO2_01_FD_184027 | JGI IMG/M metagenome (GOLD analysis project Ga0209541, IMG submission 184027) | Groundwater microbial communities from Rifle, Colorado - Rifle CSP2_plank lowO2_0.1 (SPAdes) (version 2) | ecosystem: Environmental > Aquatic > Deep subsurface > Groundwater | place: Rifle...
GTCATACGAATGTACTGAAACTATTAATCTTGCAATAGTAACATTCGTAAACCTAGCAGCGTACTTTATTCACTTTTTCTTCGGTAACATTATTTTACCTAGCAACACGATACTTAACATATTCTAATTTCAGGGAAAGTAATTGATAAACTTATAGTTAGATAAATATCCGATCTTGAAGATTGAACGAAAATTGACTATAATTCATCATTATGACATGACCGCTTAGCTCAGTTGGCTAGAGCGTCACATTGACACCTGCCCGCCGAATCTGAGCCCATAGCTCAGTTGGCCAGAGCGTTACATTGACATTGTAAAGGTCGGTGGTTCAAGTCCACCTGGGCTCACAGAGGCGAAGGCAGGCGGGTTGTGAAGGTCGGGGGTTCAAGTCCCTCAGCGGTCACTTTTATTTCTCGAGCGACCGATGAATATCGGACAGATCTTAGTTTCAATCTATGAATAAAAAGAATAATTATTTAAATAATCTCCGCCATTCCTGTGCGCACCTTTTGGCTGCGGCGGTAAAAGACTTGCACCCGGGCGTCCATAACGCAATTGGACCGTCGATTGAGAACGGATTTTATCAGGACTTCGATATGGTTAAATGGACTGTTTCTGAGGCTGACTTTCCCAAGATAGAAAAAAGAATGCGTGAGCTCTTGAAATCGTGGGCGCCATTTGAAGAAAAAGAAGTTTCCGTTAAACAAGCTTTAAAGGATTTTGCCAAAAATCCCTATAAAGTAGAGCTTATTAAAGATTTTGCAAAAGCAGACAAGAAGATCACTGAGAACAATCCGGGGAATTTTCTTGATCTTTGTAAAGGTGGACACAGCCACGACCCAAAAAAAGAATTAAAAAACTTTAAACTACTGTCAATTGCAGGCGCTTATTGGAGAGGCGATGAAAAGAAGAAGATGTTGACGAGAATCTACGGCACACTTTTTCCAACCAAGGAAGAACTAGATAAATACTTATGGCAACAGGAAGAAGCAAAAAAAAGAGATCATAGAAAGTTGGGTCGTGATTTAGGTTTATTTCTAATTTCCGATCAAGTGGGACCAGGACTTCCTATTTTCTTGCCTAAAGGGGCTGTAGTTAGAAGCTTAATTGAAGAATACCTAATAAAACTAAAAAAAGATAACGGTTACAAATTTGTTTGGACTCCTCACATTGCCAGGAGTCAGATTTATCACACTTCTCAACATTGGGGAAAATACGATGCGATGTTTAGCGCAATGAAGCTTGATAAAGAAGAATATGTTTTAAAACCCATGAACTGTCCTCATCATTTTCAAGTGTTTTTGGATAAACCAAGAAGCTATAAAGAACTTCCATTTAGAATTGCGGAAAACGGCGTAGTTTACAGGCACGAAAAAAGTGGTGAAGTAAGCGGACTTCTTCGAGTGAGGGCATTGACTATCGATGATACTCATACTTTTATTAGATTTAGTCAAACTTACGATGAATTAAATAGGGTTCTAAAGTTGATTAAGGACGTCTTTGATAAATTTGGTTTTAAGGAATTTAAGGCAAGAATATCCCTAAGGGATTCAAGACATCCAGAAAAATATCTAGGATCACCTGAAGAATGGGAGAGAGCTGAAAATGCTCTTAAAAATGCCGCTAAGCACTTACAGATAAAATATAACGAAGGAGTTGGTGAAGCAGCCTTTTATGGACCAAAGATTGACATCATGGTTAAAGACAATCTTGGTCGAGAATGGCAGCTTTCTACTGTTCAGCTTGACTATAATCAACCGAAAAACTTTAGCATGAAATACATTGATGAAAAAGGGAAAGATGTATATCCTGCAATTTTGCATATCGCTATGGTCGGATCGATCGAGAGGTTTATGGCAATTCTTATAGAACACTATGCTGGGGCTTTTCCTTTATGGCTCTCCCCTATCCAGGTTGCGATTTTACCTATTTCTGATAAACACATTAGTTACTCAAAAAAAATAAAAGAATTATTGGAAAAGGATGATATTAGAGTCGAGCTAAACGACGAGAATAAAACAATTGGCGCAAAGATTCGTGAAGCGACCTTGCAAAAGATTCCTTACATGGTTATAATTGGTGCTGAAGAGATTCGACGAAGCACCATCCTGAGTCCCGATTCAATCGGGAAAGGATCCCATTACCAACAAGATAAACTTTATATTTCAGTAAGAACACGTGAAGGAAAAAATTTGGGGTTAATGAATCTTTATGAGTTTATTAAAAAACTAAAAAGCCAAATTGAGACGTTTTTATAAACCTAAACCGCAAAGGAAATTTTATTTTGTAAATCATCGGATTGACGCATCAACTTTGCGAGTGATAGATAAGGAAGGGAAGCAGGTAGGAATTTTAAGTAAGTTTGAAGCGATACAGCTCGCACAAAAACAAGAACTAGACCTGGTTTTGATAGCGCCTTCTGCGAGTCCGCCGGTAGCTAAAATTATTGACTTTAAAAAATTCTTATACCAAGAAGAAAAAAAAGAAAAGGAAGCAAAAAAAGGGATTAAAAAAAGTATTGTAAAAGATATAAAAATTTCTCTTTTCATTGCCCAAGCCGATTTAGAAAGACTGATCAAAAGAACAAAACAATTTTTAGATGAGGGTAACCAAGTGAGATTAAACTTAGGCTTGCGAGGCAGGGAAATTGGCAAAAGGGCAATGGGCTTTGAACTTATAAAACGATTCATAACGAATTTAGGGGAAGTAAATGTTTCAAAAGAGCCAAGAATGATCGGAAGGATTATCAGTACGGTAGTATCACGAAGAAAGTGACAAGCATAATACCCTTAATTTGCTTGTCATCCCGAATTTATTTCGGGATCCCATTACAATTTAATCAGATCCTGAAACGAGTTCAGGACGACGAAGACAATGCCTAAACAAAAAACACACAAATCAGCGGCTAAACGTTTTAAGATAACAAAAAGAGGTAAACTATTACACCGATCTAATTACTTTCGACACTTGAGATCAAAAAAAAATAAAAGGCAGATTCGAAGACTGAAGCAGATGAAACAGGTAAAAGGAAGATATGAGAAGAAGATAAAGAAATTGCTAGGAAAGTAAAATCCGAAATTCTAAATCCGAAACTCGAAACAATGTTCAAAATCCAAATTACCAAAATTCAAAAAAAATTTGTTTTGAACAGTTTGAATTTAGAAAATTAGAATTTGTCCTTCGACTTCGCTCAGGATGGTGAGCTTGTCGAACCATTTCGGATTTCGATATTCGAATTTAGAATTTTTTTTATATATATGGTTAGAGTAAAATCGGGAATCGTAACAAAAAAGAAACACAAGAAGGTTCTAAAGCTGGCGAAAGGTTACTGGATGACTCGGCATAAGCATTTTAAAAAAGCCAAAGAGGCAGTGCTTCATGCCGGCGAATATGCGTTCGCAGGAAGAAAAGACAGAAAGAGTGATTTTCGCAGGCTTTGGATTATACGAATAAACGCAGCAATAAGAGAACTTGGGATGACTTATAGCTTCTTTATTAATCGCCTAAAATCAAATAAAGTTGAAGTTGACAGAAAAATCTTGGCTAAAATTGCCGTAGAACATCCTAAAGTTTTTGAGAAAATTGTTGAGAAAGTGACGCATTAGCGTCATCCCGAATTTATATCGGGATCTGAATTTAAAGACGGATGCTGAAACTAGTTCAGCATGACATAAGTTATAATGAATAACGTTGATAAACTCCATTTGCAGTTTAAAAAAGATCTAAGTAAATCGACTTCCACTTCAGATCTTGACAATCTTCATATAAAGTACTTAGGTCGTAAAGGATTAATTAACAAGTTACTTCAATCTATCTATAAATTAAGGCCAGAAGAAAAGAAAGAATTAGGTAAAAAAGTAAATGAACTCAAAACTTCAATTAATCAATTAATTGGAGTAAGGCGTCAAGAAGTGTTAAAAAAAGCAAAATCGACTTCTTATGTTGATATGACGCTACCAGGTAAACAGTATCCGAAAGGAAGTCTTCATCTTGTTTCTTATGCGATTGAAGAAATTAGCAAAATATTTCAAAAAATAGGGTTTATCCGTATGACATACCCGGAAGTTGAGTGGGAATACTTCTCTTTTGACGCTTTAAATATGCCGCCAGGGCACCCGGCCAGAGACGATTTTGAGACTTTCTTCATCGATTATTCGCCAAAAAACTTAAAGTACGGAAAAATGATTCTTTCTCCCCATACTTCTTCGGGACAGGTAAGAGAGATGTTGAGAGTAAAAAAACCGCCTATACGCATGATCAATATCGCTAAATGTTATCGTCCAAATTGGGATACAACCCACACTCCGATGTTTCACCAATTTGAAGGATTATGCATTGACGAAAATATAAATATAACTCACCTGAAAGGCACAATCGATTATTTCGCTAAAGAATTTTTTGGAGAAAATAGAGAAATAAGGTTAAGACCGGCTCACTTCCAATTCACAGAACCTTCTTTTGAGCCTGATATTACCTGTGGTGTTTGCCTTGGTAAAGGGGTAATCAATGAAAGAAAATGTCGAGTTTGTAAATCGGGTTGGCTAGAATTGGCAGGAGCAGGAATGGTTCATCCGAATGTTCTTAGCGCGGGTGGTATTGATCCAGAAAAATATACCGGATGGGCTTTCGGATTTGGGATAGAACGTGTAACCATGATGAAAGAAGGAATCATGTTGGATGATATGAGAATTTTGTATGACAACGATATAAGATTTTTATCACAATTTTAAAAATGAATATAAAAATTACCCACAATTGGCTTTTAGAATATCTGGAAACTGATGCTGATCCCTATGAAATACAAAAGTATCTATCTTTATGCGGTCCTTCTGTAGAGAGAGTAACAAAAGTTGACGGTGATTATGTTTATGATATTGAGATAACTTCAAATCGTGTAGACATGGCGTCTGTTTTTGGATTTGCTCAGGAGGCTCAAGCGATATTACCCCAGTTTGGAAAAAAAGCTAAACTAAAATTCAATCCTTTGAAATCCTATACCTTCTCCTCTATTGAAACTTCAAGCGAGCTCAAGGAAAGATTAAATATTGAGATTAAAAATAAAAATCTTTGTTCTCGATTTACGGCAATAGTACTAGATAACGTCAAAATTGGCGCATCTCCAAACTTTATCAGAGATCGACTCAACCTCTGCGATATCAAATCTATCAATAATGTAGTTGATATATCAAACTACCTAATGCTAGCGTTGGGTCAACCTGTCCATGTGTTTGATTATGATTCTATCGGTAGGGAACGGTCGCGACCGTTCCCTACAATGATTTTACGCGAATCCAAAAAGGAAGAGAAAATTATTACGCTCGATGGAAAACAATTAACGCTTCCCGGCGGTGATATCGTTATTGAGGATGGGGATGCTAAACTCATCGATCTTTGTGGAATTATGGGAGGCTTTAATTCTGCTGTTAACCCAAAAACAAACAAAGTAATTCTTTTTGTCCAAACCTATGATTCTCAAAAAATAAGGAAGACGTCGATGCTTACGGGGCAAAGAACTGTTGCCGCAACCTATTTTGAAAAAGTGCTCGACGAGGAAAGAGTCGAACCAACCACTGTCTACGGTGTTGAACTTTTGCAGAAATATGCCGGAGCAACAATTGCTTCTCAATTGTACGATATTTACCCAAACCCTCTTAAACCAAAAAAAGTTTCTATTTTAATTAATGACGTTCAAAGAATAATTGGCATATCTCTTAAAAAAGATATTATCATAAAAATTCTTTCAAACCTTGGTTTCATATACCATCTCGGACCACCTGGAACAAAGATGGTATTTGAAGTTCCTTCCTACAGAGGCAGAGATGTTTCAATCAAAGAAGACCTGATCGAAGAAATCGCTAGAATCTATGGTTATCATAATCTCCCCAATAACATCCAACCAACGGTTTACGTAAAGCAGCCAAAAGAGGTCGAACAACTCTTTGAGCTTCAATCAAAGGTCAAACATTTTTTGAAGCACTTAGGACTTAACGAAGTTATGAACTACTCGATGATATCAAAACAAATGATCGACAACTCTGAATTAAGAGTTGAAGACCACCTGGAGTTAAAAAATACAATTTCTGATGAAATTCGATATATGCGATCATATCTTCTTCCTTCTCTTTTTGTAAATATTAAGAATAACGAAGGAAAGGTCAAAGAAGTAAAATTCTTCGAAATAGCCAAAACTTATAAACCGCAAGAAAATAATTTACCAAAAGAAGAATATAAGCTAGGAATTGTAATAAATACAAGTTTGACCGATCTAAAAGGATTAATTGACGCTCTGATTGTTGAATTAAATATAACAAATTATGTGATAAAGAATACTTCTTATCCGTTCTTGTCTAAAAATATGCAAGGGGAAATGTTTGTGGAAAAGGATTGGATCGTTAAATATGGAGAAATTTCCAGCCAGCACAAATCAAATTATCAAATAAGAGGAAATGTTTATATCGCAGTTTTTGATTTCAAAACACTCATCAAATATCAAAAACTCCTCTCCTCCTATAATCCCATAAATCCTTTTGCGACAATAAAGCTTGATCTGACAATGGAATTCAGTTCGAAAAAAACGTTCTGGGATATAAAAAAGCTCGCGTTTGAGACTTCAAAACTTCTGCAGAAAATTGAAGTTGAGTCTGTTTTTAAAAATAAAATTACGCTTCGTTTTTATTTTTCATCACCTGAAAGGAATTTAACAGAAGAAGAAGCCAAAAAGGAGTTGACAAACATAAGAAATAAGTTATAATTAAGTAATGGAAAAATAGCAATGGGACGCACTAAATAGAAGTAAGAATGTTTTTTATTTGCGATGTTTGATACATAAAGCGGTAGCATGTTTAGCTGGTGACATTATGCGTGGTCAAGAACTATATTCAGTTCATCAAGCAAAATTTCCTGACCATTCCGATTTTATAAGTATTTTTGATGGCAGTGAACTTAATAATTCTCCTTATGTTGTTTCTTACGATTTAGTTGTGCCAAACTTCTTTGAGACATAAATACTTTAAAATTAAGGAATTGGTGTCGAGCTAACAGTAGGCGTTGGGCTAACAAAATCCCAGGGCTTGTTTATCCCAATTTTAATTTGTGAGTCGCCGTTTTTGTCTTTTTCATTCCAGGACATGACTTTAATTTCATAAACTCCGTCCGATAGATTAAACGCTTCATTAAATTCGCTGATATTACCATCAAGAATACGTAATTCACTGCCGTTGATATAAAATTTAGTCGTTTTTATAGGATTTACGCTGCCGATCTTTCCCTTGATTTCAACGTTGTTGGAGTTGACTGTAGTTTTATCATTGGGGGATTTAATCTGAACTACAACCAAGTCGGAAGATGAATCCGAGGTTTCGGATGACGGATGATATTTGTCATCTTTTTGATCTCGCGTCCAGGCATCAATTGTCTCCTGCCAGCGGTTTTTACCATCCAGCGAGACCGGGTCGTTTTCGCTAATCACGATGAATTCTTTTTCGTCATAATTTCCGGTCTTAATCTCAACCTCATTAGCCAGTTTGCCGGTGGATTTGGAAATTTTTAGTTTTTTATAAAACGGTGATAAATCCTTAGGCTCGGTTCCCTCGCTAAAATATTCCGACCTTGTAGGAACAGCCTCATGAGGCAATCCCCCCAAGAAAGAATCGATTGTGAGTGCCTTTACCCTATCCGGTTTCTCCATAATGCCGTCCGGGTATTTTTTTAAGAGTTCGATCATCAATCGATAAAAAATCTGTGAAGCTCCTGTGGCGCCGGAGGCTATCTTCTGATTCATCGGTGAGTTATCGTTATTGCCAGACCAGATGCCGACCGTTATTCCTTTAGTGAATCCAACCGCCCAGTTATCCCGCTTATCGTTCGTCGTACCTGTTTTTACGGCAACTGTCTTACCGGGGATATTCAAATAAGAGTTTGCTCCAAATACGTCAAGCCTTGCATTATTATCAGACAAAATATGTGAGATGAGAAAGGAGACCTCTGGTGAAAGAATTCTTTGTTCTTTTAGTCTGGCTTTTTTAAATATTGATTTACTGCCAAAATCGCTGATTTCTTCAAGTGAAGTCAACTGTCTTCTTACTCCACCTCTTGCAAAAATTGAAAAAGCCGAAGTAAGATCGAGAAGCGTAGTCTCTCCTCCGCCAAGAGTTATCGAAAGTCCAAAGCGCCGTAAATTTTCTTCAGTTGGCGCTAGCGTCTCCAACCCCATATCAGATGCTTTCTGGAGAAAATCCCTTATCCCAACCATAGCTAAGAGCTTAACGGCAGGGACGTTAATAGAATTACCCAAAGTAAATCTGAGCTGCATCGGCCCCCTGAACTTTCCGTCGTAGTTCTCGGGCATATAATCAGATTGCCCTGTTTGGGGAAAGGCCGTTTTTAAATCCATTATTACCGTCGCAGGCGTATAGCCTTTTTCAAAAGCGAGGGCGTAAGTTATAGGTTTTATGGCGCTCCCCGGCTGACGAAGTCCAAGCGTGGCGTTAAATTTTCCGAATTTTTCATCGTTAAAATCATAAGAACCTACCATGGCTAAAACTTCATTGGTCTGTGAGTCGAGAATGACGACAGCGCTGTTAGACAAACTAAAGTCTTTTAACTTTTTAATTTCCTCCTGAACAATCTTTTCGGCGATTTTTTGGGTTTCTAAGGCTAATGTAGTTTTTATCTTTACACCTTGATCCAGGAGCTTATTACCGTATTCTTTTTCAATCTGATCACGGACATAAAAGACAAAATGGGGCGCTTCTATCGACAACTTTGGAGTTGAGAATTTAATAGCATCGAGTTTCTTGAGCGCGTCGTCTTCCTGATTTTCATCTATTTGCCGATCCTCTCTCATTCGTCTCAAAACGTCTTTTGCCCTCTCTCTCCAGGCGTCATTCCTGCCTATAAACGGAGAATAAGCGCTTGGACTTTGAGGAAGCCCGGCCAGAATAGCTGATTCTACCAGGGTCAATTCTTTTGGTTCTTTGCCGAAGTAGCCTTTGGCGGCCGACCCTACTCCCCAAAAACTTCCACCGTAAGGAGCTTCGTTAAGGTACATTTCAAGAATCTGTTCTTTTGAGTAGCGTCTCTCTACTTCAAAAGCTAAAATAATTTCTCTGATTTTTCGGGAGAAAGTTCTTCTGGAATCAAGTAGAGCGTTCTTAATCAGCTGTTGTGTAATCGTGGACCCTCCCTGCAATCCTTTCCCCAATACGATATTTATAAATGCACGTAAAATTCCTATCTGTGATACACCCTGGTGTTTGTAAAAATTTTTATCTTCGATTGAAATCGTCGCTTTTTTTAAATGATCGGAAATTTGACCCAGTTTTACTGGAAAACGATTTTTATCCTTATACATTTCAAAAAGAACTTTATCCTCGCGATCATAAAATATAGTAGAATTGCCGGTTACTTGAGCTAGTTTGCCGGGAGAGGGAAGGTCATGAGCATACCAGGCGAAAAGCAAGAAGGCAAAAATAAACGAGATAATGATCAAGCAGGTTATGAAGATAAGGCCATAAACTATTACCCTTTGCCTGGCGTATTGTTGTCTTATTGCTTGGTTTCTTGGAATATACACCTATCTAGTATAGCAAAAATGTGGTCCAAAGTTAATAATTACCTTGTAGAATAACAATATGGGGTTTAAAAAAATTTTTAAAATAAAAAAAGAAACTGTCTGGAAAGTAATTGTTGTAATCTCTTCAATTCTGCTTATCATATCGTCTATTGCACCGCTTTTATTTGTGCGATAGCTAGAATGTAACACAAAACATGAAACATGTAACATTTAAATAAAGAAAAATATGATTCTTCTTATTCTTGTGTTACATGTTATATGTTACATGTTATATGGCTCTAGATCAGAATATAGAAACTCTTCCGAATACAAGCTCTATCACGATCCGAAGGTTTAAATCTATTGGAATAGAAACATATTGGGATCTTCTCAATTATTTCCCTTTCCGTTATGAAAATTACTCCCTAATATCGGCCATAAGTAAGGTCCAAAATGGAGAGACCGTGACGATAAAAGGAAAAATATTGAAATTTACAAATGTATTTACAAAAAAAGGGTTAAGGATTCAGAAAGCTACGATTGCTGATGCTACCGGAAAAATAGATGCCGTTTGGTACAATCAACAATATCTTTGGAGAGTTCTTAAAGCAGGAGTTTACGTCTCTATTTCCGGAGAAGTCAAAGGTTTTTTTCATAAGGTTTCTTTTGAAGTAAAAGGATACGAAATCATCAATAATATTGATTCAAACACCATTCACACCGGTAGATTGGTTCCTATCTATCCTGAAAAAAAGGGTCTTTCTTCAAGGCTCTTGCGAGAAAAAATTTTCTCCATTCTTAACCAACTATACAACGATCGTGGTGTAGATGGTATAGGAGAATTTCTTCCCGCTGAAGTTGTCTCATACAACCAACTTCTAAATGAAGAAGATTCCTATAGTCAAATTCACTTCCCCAAAAATTTAGAGATAGCAAAAAATGCACGCGAAAGGTTGGCGTTTGATGAATTGTTTACTATTCAACTCTCCGCTCATCTTGTACGTAATGAGTGGGATAAAGAAAATGTTGGTAATCCGTTTATGGTAGAGACGTCATTAATGACGTCTCTACAAGAATTTGTAAACAATTTGCCTTTTGAATTAACATCTGCCCAAAAACGGGTTGTAGATGAAATTGTAAACGATCTTAAAAAAAAACGACCCATGAACAGATTTTTAGAAGGAGACGTTGGTTCAGGAAAGACCGTCGTTGCCGCTATTGCTTGCTATCTAACATATCTGAACGGTTTTCAATCACTCTTCATGGCTCCAACCGAGATTTTAGCGAATCAGCATTTCCAGACTGTCAAATCGCTATTCTCAACACCGGGGGTTGAAAATAGTGCCACAACAGCCCCAAACATAATTTTGATAACTCGGACCCACAAACCTATCCAAAAAGAATTAGATAAAGCAGATTTTATTATTGGAACGCATGCTCTATTAAATTCAAAATTAAAATTTGATCGTGTAGGTTTGATTATTATAGACGAACAACATCGTTTTGGAGTCGTTCAGAGAGCAAAATTAAAAGAAAAAGGGATAAATCCACATCTTCTTACCATGACCGCGACACCGATCCCTCGTACTGTGGCTTTGACACTCTATGGAGAGCTTGATCTTTCCGTAATTGACGAGATGCCAAAGGGAAGGCTTCCGGTGAAAACTTTCCTCGTCCCAAAAGCTAAAAGAGAGTCAGGTTACTTATGGATTAAGAAAATGATAAAAGAAGAAGACATTCAAATTTTTATCATCTGTCCTTTAATTGAAGAGTCCGAGGTTGAGACCATGAAATCGGTAAAAGCGGCTACAAAAGAATTCGAAAGGCTTAAAAATGAAGTTTTTTCCGGATTTAAATTAGAGCTTCTTCACGGCAAAGTAAAATCAAACGAAAAAGATAGGATCATGAAAGACTTCAAAGAAAATAAATTCGATATTCTGGTGGCCACTCCTGTGGTTGAGGTTGGGATAGATATACCGAATGCGGCCATCATGATTATTGAGGCGGCAGAGAGATTCGGGCTTGCGCAACTTCATCAACTTCGAGGCAGGGTCGGAAGAGGCGAAAAGCAATCCTACTGTTTTCTCTACACGGAATCAGTAATAGAAGAAGTGTTAGAACGCCTCCAGTTTTTCGCCAAAACCGAAAATGGAATGCAGATTGCCGAATACGATCTAAAGA
>Ga0209541_10014776_pt1 | contig 11734 bp, 12 predicted proteins | sample RifCSPlowO2_01_FD_184027 | JGI IMG/M metagenome (GOLD analysis project Ga0209541, IMG submission 184027) | Groundwater microbial communities from Rifle, Colorado - Rifle CSP2_plank lowO2_0.1 (SPAdes) (version 2) | ecosystem: Environmental > Aquatic > Deep subsurface > Groundwater | place...
ATGTAGAATATAAAGAACCTGTAATTGATGTGACGACGGTGCCTAATCCACAACTGGCTAAGCCTCCAATAACGCTGTCAAGTTGCGCGTTGGCGCTTTGTATGCGCGTTACATAAAGAGGCATAAATACAAAAACAATTACAACAAACAAAACGGATATTTTTTTTAAAATTATTTTTAAACTCATCTTGTTTCCAAAAGAAATAAAAATTTGAGCGCTTCGACGAATAGTTTTGTCGCTGGGACTGTGTAAATTCTATCACTTTCCGCTTTTTGCATAAGAGATACACTTACAGCGAATCTTTCATAAATATTTATTAATTCAATGTGCCTTGACACGAGTTTTGACGGGACGGTGGTCTTAAGAAGCGCGTCACGGATTCCTTTGTAGGCGTCTTCCGCGCGCTTCAGTTCTTTTATTCCCAACTCTTTTTCTTTAGCGGTTGTGTTGTCGGCTGTTATTTTTTTTAGAATATCCGGTTCAGTCCCCAACCCTTCAAAAACATATGTGTCACTTATTGATTTAAGGCTTTTTTCGTATAGAAGTAAAAGGTCTTCCGTTGAGTCTACGATTTTTATATCGTTTATTGTGTAAGTTTTAATTGCGGACACCTCGGAAAGACTTACATTTTTAATCATGTCAACGATTTCTTCTTCTATAACATCATTCGGTTTTTTGTTTGTCGTGTCGGAAATATAGTTAATATAAATTTCGCGCGCAATTTCATCGGTTTTGTTTATGTCAGAAGAAGAGAGGTCGTCTACGGCGCCGGACTCTAAATTGACAAGAGAAGAGTCCTTTTTTGTCCTGTCAAACACAAGTTTACCATCTTTTTTTGCTTCATTTCCGACGAACCACAAAACACCGATAGCGCACACTATCACGACTAAAAAACCAATAATTGTGTTTTTAAAAAATCCTTTCAAAATAACATTCTTTTTTAAATTATACTCTTTTTTTTGATTTACTTCATATAAACACTTCTATGTTTTGGGGATAAAGTCTTACCGTGCTATTTTTTGCGTGGTACACTATAAAAATGAAGAAAGTTCTTGTTTCGTTTTTTATTGCAATAACCTTTGTTTTTGGTTTCTTTTTGCGGGTACACGCGTTAACAGAACCGCAAATCGGTTCAATTCTTTCTATGTTGACAAGTTTTGGAGTAAATCCAATTACGATTAGTAATGTAGAAGACGCATTGAGAGGGGTTCCACCGTCGTCAAGTGTCACAAGCAACGCTCAAATAATGTTTGCGCAAAATCTTTCATTGGGAGACAGTGGAAATGAAGTTAAAAGACTCCAAATTGCATTAAATAAGTTGCCTTGTTGCGTACTTTCTCCATACGGATTGGGATCTGTCGGGCAAGAAACGGATTTTTTTGGTGAAAAAACCATGAATGCCGTTATAAGATTTCAAAATACCTATAAAAATGAAGTTCTTATTCCTAACGGCCTTTCGCACGGAACAGGATATTTCGGTCCTTCAACACGAGAGAAGCTAAATGAACTTCTCGCTACGGGGGGGGATGGCACACCATCAACAACAAACACCACCACTTCATCAAACCAAACGCCGACCACTACAATACCATCGGTTGTTCCACCTGTTGTGGCAACAACTACGGTTCCAATCGCCTTACATATAAGTGGGGTATCTCCATCCAGTGGTAATGACGGAACCCAAATAACAATTACAGGTACTGGGTTTTCATCAACTGGAAACACCGTGTTAACTGGGTTTGGGATATTTAAAAATGTCCCAGCGATTGATGGTAGTATTAAAATAACTATTAATTCTGGAATTCCTGATAATGTAAAAAAATATTATCTTCCAATAAGTACATTTATTACAGTCCAAACAAACGGTAAAAGCAGTAATTCGGCGCCGTTCACCTTAACAGGAAATTCAATTTCTGACGCAAAAAAAGAAGAATATAAAAATGAAGTTCTTAATAGACTTAATTTACCGGAAGAACTTTTAAATAATTAGATATTTTTATTTATATGCCCATTAATAAAATTAACAAAAAAAATATTTCTATAACGCTCGCGATTCTTTTTGTTGTTGCGCTTGTGTATACGGCATTGTTTGTAGTACAACCAATTTCTCGTGTTGGCGGGCAATCAATTCTTACTCCATTTGGCGGACCGATAAAAGAAGTTTCTTACGAGTGTTGTTATGGACATATCGTAACTATAGACGACGCCGTCTCGAATCAAGAAATTGAATTAATGTATTATCCCGGCATTTCCCAACTCTATTCGTACTATATGATATTTATGGCGGGTCCAAATACTGTTGGTAATTACTTCCCCATTGGCCTTTGTTTGGAATCAGACGAGGAATGTGAAAGTGTATCCACTACTGACGGGACAATACTTAATGTTGGAACAAGCCTAATAGGTTCTTAATTAAAACGAAACAAAAGCTCCTTTTTGAATGTTGTGCGCATCTGAAAACCCAGCGTTTACTTCAAGTACATAAAGTATCGGTTTTTCGGAAGAAAATTTTTTTGGATAAGTTTTTGGTTCTAGATTTTTTGTTATATCCAAAACACGAAAGTTTTCGTCTATCCATATAATATCGATTGGAAAATTCATATCCTTCATCCAAAACGAATAAATTTCCGGACTCTCAAACACAAATAACATTCCATTGTTTTCTGGTAGCGATAATGCACCTGACAGTCCTGTAGCCATTTTTTCGGGTGTATCGGCAACTCGCGCTAAAATTCTGGTGTTATTTATGGTTATAGAGACATAATCGGAATGATTCGTATTTTTATAAATAAAAACTAAACTGATAATGACGACAACGACACACACAACGACAAATAAAAACTTAGTTTTCATATTTGATTATATTTTTTGTTAAGCACACCCAGTTTAACACTGAAAGCTCCTCGGCGCGCGCTGTTGGCGCGACACCACAATTGGAAAGAACAGACTCTTTTATCAAAAGATTATTTTTTAGAAATTTTCTTTTTTGTGAAAATCCTTTTTTTACTAAGGCAAAAAAAGTTTGTTCATTTATTCTTTTGAAATATTCCACAGAAATATTTTTAAAAAGAATAATCGCTGAATCCACTTTTGGTTTAGGAGAAAACAATGATGCCGACACTCTTTTTATATATTGTGGCGTTGAAAATACCTTTACACTGATTGATAGAATGCTTTCTTTCCCATCGCGCGCCACGATACGATGAGCCACCTCTTTTTGAACCATAAGGACAATTATTTGTGGCAATGGAGTTAATTGAAAAAAGAACGGAATAAGTTTTCCAGTTATATTGTAAGGAATATTCGCAATAATTTTTAGATTTTTTTCTTGCAGAGGAAGCGCTTCTTTGTATTTTTTAAAATTAAAAATATCATCATTAATTAAAATTAGTTTTTTTTCGGCAATTTCAGACGCGAATGTTTTATTTAAAGTTTTATAAAGCGCATCATCTTTTTCAAACGCTATAACAGTTTTTGCTTTTAGAAGAAGCTCCTTGGTTAATATCCCCTTTCCGGGACCAACTTCAAGGACAGTATCTTTTTTTGTAACCTCTCCTGTTTCTACGATTGTTTTAACCACCCATTTTGATGTTAAAAAATTTTGACCAAGAGATCTTTTTCCAATAAATTTTTTATTATGGTTTTTCATCTTTTCTATTCTATAGTAATAACGCTTTCGATATCATCCTCTTTTTCATCCAGCAAGTGCGGACTAATATCAAAAATAAATTGAGAAGGAAGATTTTCGGTTTCTTGCCCATAAAGCATTCGTTTATATCCGTAAGTTAAAAAAAGTTTTTCTTTTGCGCGAGTAATCGCAACATAAAAAAGACGACGCTCTTCTTCTTTATCTTTTTTTTCTTTCCCCATTACTGTATGAGGAAAAAGATTTTCTTCAAGCCCAGTAACAAAAACATAATTAAATTCAAGTCCTTTTGAGGCGTGCACAGTCATTAATTTTACACCCTTTGCGTCCTCGATTTGGTCTTGATCGCTCGTCATAAGAGAAGCATCCTCTAGAAACATTTCAATTCCTTCACCTATTGGGAGAGTGTCATATTTTGTCGCGATTGTAACTAGTTCATTTATGTTAAGAAGTCGTTCAAGGTCATCTTCGCTTCCATTTTTAAGAGATTCTTCAATTCCTGAAATTTGAACGATGTATTTTAAAAGTTCAGAAGGAAGAAACAAAGAGCTTTTATTTTTAATTGATTGCAAAATCTGAAAAAAAACATCCACCTTTTCTTTTAGTTTTGGGGCAAGCGTGTCGCGTTTTCCGCTGAATACTTTTGCGAGCGTAACTTTTCCAATACCGCGCGGTGGGACATTAATAACACGCAAAACACTATTAGCGTCATCCGGATTTAATGACGCCCTTAAGAATGCTAATACATCTTTAACCTCTTTTCGCTCAAAAAAACGAACACCTAAAACCTGATAAGGAATACCAGAACGCAAAAACTTTTCTTCTAAAATTCGCGACTGAAAATTAGCTCGATAAAGCACGGCAATATCTTTTGGAATAACTCCAGCATTCAACAGATCGTTTACTTTATATACGATAAAGTCAGCCTCTCTTTTTTCATCTCTGGCCGCATAAACTAAAATCTTTTCACCGTCCCCTCGACTGGTAAAAAGTCTTTTTTCTATTCGTTCTTTATTCTTTTTAATAATTTCATTTGCGGCGCTGATTATGTTTTTTGTGGAACGATAGTTTTCTTCCAAAATAATAATTTTTGCGTTAGGATAATCTTTTTCAAAATTAAGAATATTCGCGTAATCAGCCCCACGCCAGCTGTAAATAGATTGGTCGTTGTCGCCCACCACGCAAATATTTTTATGTTTATCCGCTAAAAGTTTTGTGAACTCATACTGCACCTTGTTGGTGTCTTGATACTCATCTATGTGAATATATTTCCATTTGTTTTGATAATGCTCGAGAATATCTTTGTCTTTTTTAAATAAACGAAGTGGGGCAAGCAATAAATCGTCAAAATCAAGAGCGTTAGTGTTTTTTAATTCTTTTTCGTATTCTTCCCACACTCGTGAAACGATTTTTTCAAAAAAATTTATTTCAGGAGCGTTAGAAAATTCTATAAAACTCATACCATCACCCTTGGCGCGACTAATCCTTCCAGATAATTTTCGCGGTTCAAATTGTTTTGGGTCTATGTCGAGTTGTTTTAGTATTTTTTTAATAACTCGAAGCGAATCATCTTTATCTAATATGGTAAAATTTTTTGTTTTTCCGATTTTTTGCGCGTTTTCTTTTAAAATTTTTACTCCCAACGAATGAAAAGTTGAAATTTCGGGACCGTGTTGACGTGCAATCCACGGATTTGACGAGTGCGGAAAACTTAAAATTTTATCTTTTTTAAGAAGCGCAATAACACGCTCCCTCATTTCATTGGCTGCTTTATTTGTAAAAGTTACCCCTAAAATTTCATGTGGCGAGACACCATCTTTAATTAAATTAAGAATTCGGTGGGTTATGGCTTTTGTTTTTCCAGCTCCTGCGCCGGCAAAAACCAAAAGAGGACCATTTTTATGTAAAACAGCCTCAGTTTGCGCTTTATTTAGACCAATAAGGTGACTTGCTTCTTGTGTCATGTGAGGTATTGTAGCATGGAGTTTTTTGTACACGCTTAATTAAGAATAGACGAAATCCGCCCAACAAAAACCTTAGGTTTTTGTTGGGCGGTGAATGGATGCCAAATGATAGTTCGCACGAACCAACAAAGTTTCAACCCCCAACCAGTTCGAGAATTTCTTTATTGCGTTCGTCTATGTACCTTTGATTCTCCGGAACAGCAAGCCATTTTTTGAGCATTCTAGCGACTCTGGGGAGCGTGCATGTTGCTGGATTTGCTTGCTGTTCTGCCCAGGTCTTTCCACAAGAACAACGGATTTCTTTTCCTCCATACCCATAGCTGTGTCCCATTGAGGGTTCTAGGTCTTTGCTTGTTTTTACGAGGCTGAATGGGTCCTTCTTCTTTTCATATCTCGTTTTTTGTGGCGACAGAGAAGCTGTTAGCATTCGTATCTCCTCAAAAATAAATGTTTAAATGGTTCTGCCGTCTCAACTTTGTACTATTATAAATGATATGTCAACAGGATAACTTTTTCAATTTTTTAATAATTTTATGAAATAAAATCACCGTGTTTCCGAAAAAACACGGTGATATCAACATCCCGCCCCCCATATGCTTAGATGTTAAAAAACAAATTTACCGAAGATTTGGTTACAAGGCCCGGCCTTCCCAATCGCGATAGAAGTTTCTTGCTTCCTGTCGCTAGGATTAATGGTGGTAACCCATACCCCGCCGTCCGCACATTTGTCGTGGAGCACTACCATTCCTTCTAGATTTGGCTTGAAGTAAGCGTAGTAAGCTTTTTCATCGTCTCCATCAACATCGCAAGTTGCCAATACCGTGAAAGCATCTCCTTTCGGTGATACCTTTACTGAATACTGACATTGGGTTTTCCCGCCTTGCGGATGAACGCCGAGACCTCGAAACCCGTTATTTGTATCGGAGCTATCCCAAAAAATCACCTGTTTGCCTACAATACCACTGTTTGGATAGGTATGGACTTGCAAATAGCTCCCACGCCGAAGGAAGTATTCTTCTTCTGCCGTCGCGATATATTCGAGAACGGCTATGATTTCGGAGTTTTTACCCCTAAGCTTGAGAAGAAGATATTGTGATATTGCCAATCCAACAGGAATGACGACCATCAAGGCAATGACGATTGTAACAGGTATCACGGATCCTTGATTTAGCAGTTTTCGCACACCGTTTTTCCTTGTATGGTCATTGTAAGGTTCTGTATAGTGGATATTTTCCACAATCTTTTCAGATTTTAAAATAATATATGACCATCTGTCAATAGCAAATGTTTATCCACATTTCCATTGCTTTTTGTTTTTAAGGGGGTAAAATTATTAATGAGTAGTTTATTATGGTCAAACAAGGGATGGCCCTTAAAAAGGGCCGTTTTTTCTAGAATCCCGTCTACTCGCTTAAAATAGAGGCTTATTTTAGATATTTCACAAGACCCCGAGCTTCCCCATACGAACCGTCGGGCGATTATAAAGATTTTTAAACACCTTTTTACAAGAAGGACTACTTTGTTGGTAATTACTCTATTCTTTGGATTTTATGCACTTCCGGTTCATGCCGGAATTTTTTCGTTTTTAGGGGAGATTTTTAGTTCGCGCGAGGAATTGGTTTTTGATAAAAACTCACAAAATGTAACGCTTCTTCGAGCGGCGCTGAACCCAGATCCTAATCCTGCAAAAGGTGGTGGAGATGTGAAAATAGCTGATGGAAGCGCGCTGGTTTCGGATAACGGTCCTTTGGGAACACGGGGGGATATCGCCCCAGTTCCTCATCCTGAGCAAATTAGTGTGTATGTGGTTCGTGATGGGGATTCTCTTTCTCAAATTGCGAATCTTTTTAATGTGACTACAGATACAATTATATGGGCTAATGATATTGGAAAAGGAGGAGTGATACACGAAGGGCAAGTTTTGGTAATTTTACCGGTAAGTGGAGTTCAGTATACAGTTCAAAAGGGCGACACTCTCGCTAGTATTGCTAAAAAATATAGTGTTGAGGCAGAAGAAATTATTTCATTTAATGAAATTCATGAAGGGCACATTTTGGCGGTTGGCGATAGTATTATTATTCCAGATGGTAAGGTGTCTCAAAGCTATTCAACAACACCAGCGACCGGCGCTATTGTTCGTGGGGCCACCTCACCTTCTGTTGATGGCTATTACGCATCACCAGTTCAAGGATATAAAAAGAGCCAAGGGCTTCATGGATATAACGCAGTGGACCTTGCCGCGCCGACAGGGACGCCAATATTAGCATCAGCTATTGGAGAGGTGATCATCTCGAGAACGGGATGGAATGGAGGGTATGGAAATTATGTCGTTATCGCGCACTCTAACGGAACGCAAACAGTATATGCTCACAACTCTTCAAACATTGTATATGCCGGACAGACTGTGGTGCAGGGGCAAGTGATTGGATATGTTGGAAGTACAGGACGCTCAACAGGAGCACACCTTCATTTTGAAGTACGAGGAGCAAAGAACCCATTTTAATTTATAAAAGGAAACATTTTAAGCAAACACAAAACCCCGAATAACGGGGTTTTGTGTTGAGGCGTATAAAAACACTGTTCTTCTTTTAATAACTAAGTAATTATCTATAAATTACAATGTAAAATTTTTCGGTCTATATTGAAGCGCTTCAAGTATATGAGAAACTTCAATTCTTTCTTTCCCGTCGAGTATGGCAATAGTTTGGGCGATTTTTATTACTTTATGATAGCTTCTTGCGGAAAGCCCGAGTTTTTTTGCGCTTTCGTTTAATAACTCAAGTTCTTTTTGTGGAAGTAACGCTATACGCTCAATTTCTTTTGGCCCTATTTGGCTGTTGGTGGAAAACGCAAGATTGTGCTTTTTAAACATCAACTTTTGTTTGTCTCTCGCTTTTTGTATTCTGTCACGAATAGTTTTTGATTCCTCTCCTTTTTTGTTGTCGGAAAGCTTCTTTATCTCAATTTCAGGAACTGACAGCCACAAATCAATACGGTCAATTATTGGACCCGATATTTTTCTTTGATAGCGTAAAAGAGAAGCTGGGTTGCATATGCATTCTTTTCGGGATAGTCCAGTATTTCCACACGGGCACAAATTCATTGCGGCAAGAAGTATAAAATCTGCTGGGAACTGAACGGATTCTTTTGCGCGCGCTATGTTTACGACCCTATCTTCGAGTGGTTGGCGCAACGAATCAATTACACGCTTTTCAAATTCAGGGAACTCGTCTAAAAATAAAACCCCTCGGTGCGCAAGAGTGATTTCTCCGGGGCGCGGATAGGTTCCTCCTCCGACAAGCGATACATAACTTGCCGTATGGTGAGGAGTTTTGAACGGCGGATGAACGATAGCGCCATCTTGGGTAAGTGTTCCTGCCGAGGAGTGGATTCCTGTTACTTCTATAATTTCATCAAGTGATAGAGCAGGAAGAATACCAGCGAATGCTTTTGCTAAAAGTGTTTTCCCCGTTCCGGGAGGGCCCGCCATTGCAACATTGTGCCCGCCAGCCGCCGCAATTTCTAATCCTCGTTTTGCCGACTCCTGTCCTTTTATGTCAGAAAAATCTATAAAATATCGTGGGTGTTCTACAACTTTTATTTTTGTGTGAGGTTGTGGTTTTAGTATTTTTTGAAAGGAATCATTTATTTCGTCCGAAGATTTTTTTGTGTTTATGTGCTCTATAACTTCTTTTAAGGTATGTACTCCGTAAATAGTGACGCCATCAATAAGCGCGGCTTCCCTCGCGTTTGCTTTTGGAAGATACAATTCTTTAAAACCAAGTTCTCGCGCTCGTCTAGCAATTGGAAGAGCCCCTTTTATTGGACGGAGATCTCCATTAAGGGCGAGCTCCCCTAAAAAAATTTTTCCATCTTCATTAAAATTAATATCATCCTGCGCCTTAAGAGAAGCAAGCGCCATGCCAAGATCAAAAATTGGTCCTTCCTTTTTTAAGTCCGCCGGCGCAAGCGCAATGACAACTTTCTTGTTTCCTTTTTGCGGTGGTTTGTACCCCGAATTTTTTATTGCCGCGTTGATCCTGTCTTTTGCTTCCTCAACCGCCCTATCTGGAAGACCTATAATCGAAAACGAATAAAGTCCCTTACTTATGTCAACTTCAATTGTGACAAGTTTTGGTTCTATTCCAACCGTTTGAGCTGAATAAACCTTTGATACCATCTTTTGAGTGTAACATAAAACATAATTCTGAAAATCAAAAAACGCCACTTTAGGCGGTTATTCCATGTGCTTAACGCATGTGGTCGCGGCTGGGTTTGCTTTTAATCGTTCTTCTGAAATTGTTTCTCCGCATTCTTCGCATACTCCATAGGTATTGTTTTCGATTTTTTCAAGAGCTTTTTTAACATTATTTAAACGAAGTTCAAGAGTTACTTCGGTTGAACGAGACTGCTCAAAGTTCTCAAGACGGTCAGCCATTTCGTTTTTGTCAGCAGTCATTGTTGGCACATCTTCCACGGTTGCTTCCCAATCGTCTGGATTGTCAGGATTTTTTTTAGCTCCAACGCTTTTCAGCTCGTCTTCGAGTCTTTTTGCCTCATCTTCAAGTTCTTTTTTAAAATAATTTACATTTAATTCCATATCTTTTAAGTGTACAGATTTTTTATTTTTTTTCAATCAAGAAATTATCGTACAATTTGTTCTGATGTTTTGAACCGACCCACAACCTCAATGAAAGTATCTATTGATGGAGCAATTACAAGAGTGTTTTTATCTAAAAATGAATATACTAAAAATATATCTTGTGTTCTATTTTCAAGTATGCGCGCATCTATGTTTTTGATAAACACATCTTTCCAAACAGCTCCGCCATCAAGCGGATTTCGCGCGCTTGCCGTAAGAAGAGTATAGAGCGCGGGCAGAGAAGTTTTTTCCCACGCCAGTAATGATTCAAATGAAGCGCTAAACGAATTTACGCGCGTTATTAAAAACGCGTAATTGCTTTTTCCACCATATATTCCAATCATATATTCTTCTTTTAACGATTGTGAAAGTTCTTCGGGAGGAAAAATTGAAAGTGTAGAAAACAATTCGTTAATCGGTACGACATTTTCTTTATCATCGCTTTTTGTTATTCGTATCGCTTGAATTGAACCAGAATCAATTAAAACATCAGTAACTGCGGAACTAAAACGCGAAGATAGTGTTGAGGCGGGCTCAAAAGGAATTGATTGAACTGAATTTGGTGTAATTATATATTCAGAAGTATTTTTTTGTGTTGGAATAACAACATTTGTTCTCGCAAAAAAATTATAAATAATTAGTCCCATACTGGTAACAACAAGAAGTGACGCAACTCCAAGAATAATGTATTGACGATTACGCGCTTCTTTATAATATCCGCTTTGCTCTAAGGCGCTTCTCCGCTTTTGTTCCTCAATCGCAAGCTGGGCGAGAGAACTTTTTTTACCTGTTGTTTCTTCGCGGTTCTTTGTTTCAATCGGAACTTCAATTTGTTTTGTAGTTTGATTATGAGTGTCGAATATTTCAGATTTTAAATCAAACCTAGGAACATTAGGATATTTTTCTAAATGTGTTCCAAACGCCTCTTGATCGGGAGTAACCTTAGGGGGCATTATTGTCGTTCCAATCGGTTTTTTATAGGTTGTTTCGGTTTGTTTTTGCGCGTGAGAATCTTTTTCTTTCAGTATTTTTGAAATTGTTTCCGCTCGCAGGAGCGCGCGGTGCTCAAGTGTTGAATATATTTTTTTAGGTGGAGCATCATATGCTCCGCCTAGAGCTTTTTGAGCTTCTTTTCGTTTTTCTTCAAGTTCATCTTTTGATAGACGCGCAAGCGTATCGTCTTTTTTGATGGCTCTAGTTATAGATTCTTCCGCTGTTTTTGCAAGCGGGGTAGTAAAATCTCCAAGAAGTCCTTTTTTGGCTTCTTCTAGTTTTTTTTGATAGGAGTCTTTGTCGTATGTCGGATTGGTCATAATTTGAGATTCCTAAAAGCTAAAGTCTGTACCAACTTCGTCTTGAAGAGTCTCAAGTTCATGTATTTTTGCAACTATAAGTTTTTCGGCTTCAAGAATTTTTTTATATTTTACTCCAAGTTCTTTCATTCCAGAAATAATATTTTCGAACTCCTCATCAATAATCCA